>Ga0256856_1000063_pt1 | contig 11766 bp, 5 predicted proteins | sample BONt10_FD_181175 | JGI IMG/M metagenome (GOLD analysis project Ga0256856, IMG submission 181175) | Terrestrial sediment cell enrichment communities from Utah, United States - BONCAT_SYTO_Terrestrial_sediment - 10 | ecosystem: Environmental > Terrestrial > Deep subsurface > Rock core/Sediment... | reverse complement strand
ACGTAACTGCTTCAAACATAACCCACAGCACTGACTAGCCAAACGAATAAATTCTCGCACTGCACCACCACTTTTGACGATCATCATCTGAGTTGCTTCCGGTTCAATCAACTGCTTGGGGATTCGCTTGTAAAGAATTTCCTCAAATACTTTTACCGCTTCTGGGACAGGAGAGGCATTGGGAACTCTATCTTCTCCACGCGGAAACAACTTTGTCGCCCACATGGATTGAATCTTATTATTGGTGGCATTCTGAATAATTCCTTGCAACGACAGATCTCGTGTCGCTGCCATTGGAATTGTATAAATTATCCGAAATTGAGGCTGAAATAACGCACTAATATTATTTCGATAAACACGATCTACAATCTCTAGATCGAGTTTATCAAGATCATCAATTACGACCATAATTTCTTGTCCGCACCCGGCTTGAATCGCACTAGCGATATCGTTAATCCGATCAACCAAGTCGGAAATACGTCTCGAATACTCAATCGTAATTTCCTCACGAATCACAGAGTTGGTTTTCAAATTGCTTTCAATTTGGCCAATAATTTCACAAACCAAGCATTTACACCAGCTTCTCCACTCGTTTCTAGCTCAATGCTAGAATCAACTGAACTTCCCTCTGTTCGAGTATGTTTACTAAACCACTGATAAAAAGCATCTTTTGTTTTATCACCGATTCTGATATGGCTTTCTTCTGCTGCTTCCATAAGCTTTACTGCCATAGCCAACAAAATGTTGACATGATTCACATCTGACATTTCAATCACGTCAGAGATTGAAAAGAACACTACAAAGTAGCGATTGTGTGTGTTCTGGCAAAATTGAGCCAGCAATGTCGATTTGCCTGAACCACGATGCCCCGTAAAAATGATTTTGTTGTCTGCTGAGCAATCTTCAACCAAATGATCCAATTCTTCTAAAATCTCTGTGCCATATTCCACATGAAATTTATTCAGTTGCTGTGGGGTGGTCAAAGGAAGTAACGGAAGATTCTGGAAGGCTTTTTGGAAGGATTCCAGGCGGTTGTTGGTCATAGGGAATATATATGGACTATAACTCTTAGTTTATCACGATGCCCTGTAATCTCACCCCTCTACTGCTAATTCTTGGCTTTTCTTTTCCGGTCTCTGCCAACTGTGCTGCTCATAATTAGGGGTGGGTTCTTGGGGTCACTTGACAAGATTTTGCTTTTTTACCGCTGATGTGGGCGGATATACGCGGATGGACGCGGATGAAGAGTTGTTATTTTATGAGTTGTTCTAGGGATGGAAAAAGCAATTTTTCGGCGCTGATTTTTGGGCAGTCGCAAGGTTGTTGAGTTGCGGATATTGCTGATACTTTGCCTAGCAGCATTTGGATGCTTTCGATTAGCAGGGGTAGGGTTAATAAAATTATTGATGCTGATACTAGCAAGCTTATTAAGCCGTCCGCCCAATTCCAGTGCAGCCACGCTACGGCGATCGCAGCTAGAATTACTCCAACTGAGGAAAATATGTCGGCAACGGCGTGCAGAAAGGCGCTTTTGAGGTTTAAGTCGCCGTGACAGCAGGAATGCAAGCAACAAGCATTGATTGAGTTGATGCTTAAACCGACTATGGCGGTAATTAACATGGGGAGTCCTTCTACTTCGGGTGTTGGGGACTGCAAGCGGGCGATCGACTCGGCGGCTATCCACAGGGCGATCGCTACTAAACTGATACTATTAATTAAAGCGGCTATGATTTCTCCTCGTTCAGGGATTGGCGATTGTGCGATCGTACAATCTACGGATTTGCTTTTGCCTTTGACTGATGAGTACCAAGTGGCTGTCAAAGTTATTGCTAAAGCTGCTACATCTGAAAAAACGTGACCCGCATCTGCTAATAGGGACAAACTATGAGAAGTCATTGCAGCTATTAACTCTGCTATAAAAAAGCTGCTAAGCAGTACCAATGCTGTTTGTAAAAGCCGCACTTTGGCAATTTTGGGATTTGGATTCTCGCAATGTGCGATATCCTTGGCGTTTTCAGAGTTAAAATTGTCCCTAACTGGAAATGTCATGCAGCAGTCCTTAAAGCTAAACTCGATTTTAAATTAAACATTAGATGACTTATTATACGCCAACTCCCGACCCGGAACCGCAAAAGCCGATCGCAAATTCCCCAAATCCTGAAATAAACGCTCATCCAATTAGCGACAATGGGCCAAATACTTTGACAGGCGAATCTTTGGTTGATTTGCGGAAGTACAACCAATCAAATTTCGATCGGGGAAAGCCTGGTTGGCTAATTTTGCTTTGGTGGTTGGTGCAGGATCTCGCATTTCCTCTCACTCCACACCCTTTTAACGGTATCAGAAGCGGGTTGCTGCGGTTATTTGGAGCGAAAATAGGTCCCGGTGTGATTATCCGCCCTACGGCTCGTTTTACCTATCCTTGGAAAATTGAAATCGGTGATTACAGTTGGATCGGTGATGATGTTGTATTGTACAGTCTCGATCGAATTGCGATCGGCAAACACTGCGTCATTTCTCAAAAAAGTTACCTCTGCACCGGTACTCACGACCCCCAAGACCCCGCCTTTGGCTTAATAACAGCTTCTGTGATCGTTAATAACGGCGTTTGGATTGCCGCCGACTGCTTCATTGGTCCCGGTGTCGAAATCGGTGCCAACGCTTTAATTGGAGCTCGCAGCAGCGTCTTTAAAAATATGCCTGCCGGCTTTGTTTGTACGGGTAATCCCTGTCGTCCGCGCGATCGGCGAGAAATTAACAAAAGTTTGTAGTATGGACTTCAATCCTATCAAAAGTTCGTAGTAACGACTGAAGTCTTTTCTTGTCCAACTTGGAACTAAGGAAACTTAAACAAATTTTAAGCTCAAATAGAGCATCGAACTCGCTTTATATGCAGCTTGGGCGTCCATCTTTTCTTCTTACCAGCGAACAAATCTATAAGATACAGCGTATCCCAGGTTTATGAAGTAGGGGGGATAGATCGATAGGCGGGTGTCCTTCATAAACGTGGAATCTGCTGTATATAGCCACCGCCAAGGTTATTAGGACGTTTACGTTGGGAGTAAGTTGTTATATCATGTCCGGTCGATTACCCTGATTCCTGTAGGGGCGGGTTCACCAATAATATTTGCCAAAAACCGACAATCTCACAAACCCGCCCCTATGTATTATGGGCGATCGATCGGACATGATATTACTATCCATTGTGCAGTTGCTTTATGGGTGACAGCATTAGTCACCAAATAATCAACTTCTGTTTCATCCGAAAAAGTCGAAGCCTTCATAACGATAGTTATCATCGCCAAACAGAATTGCACCCGGAAACTAAGCAGCTTGACTAGCTTGTTGCCGAATTGGAATTTCAATGACGAATTCTATGCCCTTTCCTGATACAGGCTGGCAGTATAGCCTGCCCCCATGCTTTTCAACGATAATTTGGTAACTGATAGATAACCCCAAGCCAGTTCCTTTACCGATAGGTTTGGTGGTAAAAAAGGGGTCAAATAGCTTCGGCCCTAGGGTTTCGCAAACTCCCCGACCGTTGTCACTAATATGAATAGCAACCCAATTATCGTCAATTACTTTTGTATAAATCTGAATGCGGTTCGGGTGTTGTTGGATTTCTGCAAAGGAACGCTGCTGATTAGATTCATCCAAAGCATCGATGGCATTAGAAATAATATTCATGAACACTTGATTGAGTTGTCCGGCATGGCATTCTACTTGGGGAAGCTGACCGTACTCTTTTATTAGTTCAATTTCAGGATGGTCTGGTTTTGCTTTTAAACGATGATGCAGGAGGGTGAGGGTACTCTCAATTCCTTCATGGATATTTACTGTTTTCACTTCTGCCTCATCCACGCGAGAAAAAATTCGCATAGACTTGACAATCTCCTGGATGCGCTGCGTTCCTAAGTTGATTGACTTAAGAATTTTTATAAAATCTTCCTCCAGAAATTCTAGTTCTATTTCATCTATTGCTGCTTGAATCCGAGGGGTTGGATTTACATAATCTTCTTGATAGAGGTGTAGAATTTTTAGTAAGTTATGAGCGTACTCTTGGGCATAACCCAGATTTCCCGCAATAAAATTTATAGGGTTATTAATTTCATGAGCAATGCCAGCGGCCAGTTGCCCTAAGCCGGACATTTTTTCGCTTTGGATTAACTTAATTTGCATTTTTTGCAAATCCTCATAGGCTTTGCTGACTTCTACAACTTTTTGCTCCAATAACATATTTTTTTCCTCTAATTTCTCCGCTAGAACATGAAGCTTTAAATGCAGCTTGACGCGAGCTAATACTTCCTCCTGTTGGAATGGTTTGGTAATATAATCTACAGCCCCAAGCTGAAACCCCTCCACTTTATTGGCCGTATCCGAGAGAGCTGTCATAAATATAATGGGAATCTGTGTAGTTTCTGGATTAGCCTGTAATCGACGACAGGTTTCAAATCCATCAATCTCTGGCATCATGACATCTAGCAAGATTAGATCGGGTAGAGCATATTTGACTCGCTCTAGTGCCATCTTTCCAGATTTTGCTACCCGAACTTCAAATCCTGCCTGACTTAAGGCATCAGATAAGACACCCAAGTTGGCTGAATTGTCATCAACTATCAGAATCGTACCATTTGGTTGAATTTCCGACTTCATAAACCTTGCTTGTAGGATTGAATAAACGTTAAAATCTCTTCGTCTTGAAAGTCCTTTGCCATCTGATGCAATCTTTTAGCAAAGGGAATGTATTTGGGATCTATTTCTTCAAGTAATACCGCCTGCTGAACTATTTCTCGGAAATTTCCTTTCATTGCCAGCTCGTATAGTATTTCCATTTCTGTAGCAGGGGGGGAAATGAGCTCGTTGGTGTCTGAGCCGATCGCCAGTGGAGCTTCATTAGCTTCGTAAACCCATTCCAACTCCAGATACTGTTGCAATTTTTGCAGGAGTTCCGTTGCTTGAACAGGTTTGGCAATAAAGGTGTTGGCTCCTGCCTCTAAGCTTCTGTACTGATCGGTTTCAAATACGCTCGCAGAAGAGACAATAATGATCAGGTCTTTGAAATTTTCCGATTCTCGCACCCGCTTAATTAGCTCGAAGCCATCTACTTCGGGCATTAATAAGTCGGTAACGATTAAATCTGGCTGCACCTCTAGAATTTTTTCCCACCCTTCCTGTCCATCGTTGGCTTCAGACACCTCAAAGCCGATCGGACTAAGCAAATTGCTAATTACCGAACGGTTAGCCCATTTGTCATCGACAACCACAATCTTAGGTTGGCGGTCTTTGATGCCGATAATCTGCCCCCGATCGTCGATTTGAGATGTTTTCACCCATTCATCGGCTTGAGATATATTAACATCGAACCAAAAAATACTGCCAACATTCATCTCACTTTGAACCTGAATGGTACTGCCCATTAGTTCTACAATCCTTTGGCTAATTGCCAGTCCCAATCCGGTGCCTTCCGTGTGCCGTCTGCGATCTCCTACCTGCTCGAAGGGCTGAAAGATAGCTTGGAGTTGCTCTTGTGCAATGCCGCTACCTGTATCGCGTATTTCAAAGCGAAGTTTTCCTTCTGTTGCAAAACTGACTATAAAAGTGACACTGCCCGCATCAGTAAATTTAATAGCGTTGCTTAAAAGATTAATTAACACTTGTCGCAAGCGTTTTTCATCCGCATGAATACCGATCGGGAGTTCGGGGCTTGAGGGAAAATGGAAGTGAATTCCCTTAATTTCTGCTCGGATGCGACACATCTCTGCTACACCTTGCAGAAACGCCGGGAAATGAAAATCAGTAGGCATGAGTTCCACTTTCTGGGCTTCAATTTTCGCCAAATCGAGAATATCATTGATTAAAGTCAGTAAATGGGAACCGCACTGATAAATCACATTAATGCGCGATCGCTCTTCTTCATTCAATAATTTGGAACGCTGAAGAATCTGCGCGTATCCCATGATGCCATTAAGGGGAGTCCGCAACTCGTGGCTCATGTTAGCCAGGAATTCACTTTTTGCCCGACTTGCTGCTTCTGCGGCTTCCCTGGCTTGTGCTTGTACGATTTCTGTTTGTTTGCGATCGTGGATATCGGTACAAGTGCCAACCCACTCCCGGATGCTGCCCTCTCGATCCAGAAGTGGTACCCCTCTAATTTGAAAATAACGATAGTTTCCATCTGCTCTTCGGAGTCGATATTCTATCTCATACAGGCTTTTCGTTTGCACTGCTTCCATCCAAGCCTGATTGGTTGGTTCGCGATCGTCCGGGTGAATTGCATCTAACCAGCCATAACCAACCATCTCGGCTTCGGTTTGTCCGGTGTAAGCTCCCCAACTCGGTAGATATGCGCATCTTCCTTCAGCATCCGCTGTCCACACCATTTGGGACGTAGCAGCGATTAGCGAACGATAGCGTTCTTCGCTTTGTTTGATCGCATCTTCCGCTTCTTTGCGATCGTGGATATCGATGGAAGTGCCAACCCACTCCCGGATGCTGCCATCTTCATTCAGAATTGGCACCGCTCTAGCTTGAAAATAACGATAGTTTCCATCCGCTCCCCGGAGTCGATATTCTATCTCATACAGGCTTTTCCTTTGCACTGCTTCCATCCAGGCCTGATTCGTTCGTTCGCGATCGTCCGGGTGAATTGTATCTAACCAGCCATAACCAACCACCTCAGCTTCCGTTTGTCCGGTGTAAGCTCTCAAACTCGGTGTATCCTGGGATCTTCCTTCAGCATCCGTTATCCAGACAATTTGGGAGATGGCAAGGGTTAGCGAACGATAGCGTTCTTCGCTTTGTTTGATCGCATCTTCCGCTTGTTTGCGATCGTGGATATCGATGGAAGTGCCAACCCACTCCCGGATGCTGCCCTCTTCACTTAGAATTGGCACCGCTCTAGCTTGAAAATAACGATAGTTTCCATCTGCAGAGCGGAGTCGATATTCCATCTCATACAGGCTTTTCGTTTGCACTGCTTCGCTCCACACCTGAACTGTCCGTTCGCGATCGTCGGGGTGGATTGTATCTAACCAGCCATAACCAACCACCTCAGCTTCCGTTTGTCCGGTGTAAGCTCTCATACTCGGTGTATCGTAGCATCTTCCTTCAGCATCCGTTATCCAGACAATTTGGGAAATGGCAAGGGTTAGCGAACGATAGCGTTCTTCGCTTTGTTTGATCGCATCTTCGGCTTGTTTGCGATCGTGGATATCGGTGCAAGTGCCAACCCACTCCCGGATGCTGCCATCTTCATTTATAATTGGCACCCCTCTAGCTTGAAAATAACGATAGTTTCCATCCGAAGAGCGGAGTCGAAATTCTATGTCATACAGGCTGTTCGTTTGCGCTGCTTCCATCCAGGCCCGATCGGTTCGTTCCCGATCGTCCGGGTGAATTGCATCTAACCAGCCATAACCAACCACCTGGGCTTCGGTTTGTCCGGTGTAAGCTCTCATACTCGGTAGGTCTGGGCATCTTCCTTCATCGTCCGCTGTCCAGACAATTTGGGACGTAGCAGCGATTAGCGAACGATAGCGTTCTTCGCTTTGTTTGATCCCATCTTCGGCTTGTTTGCGATCGCTAATGTCATTATTAATTTCGAGCTGGGCACAAGGCCTTCCTTCCCCGTCGCGCTGTAATGTCCAGCGACTTCCGACAATAATATGCCGACGATCGCGGGTGGTGTGGTGAAGTTCTCCTTCCCAACTTCCGTGCTGTAAAAACTCTGCCAATACGGTTTCTAACGGTGCAGGAAAGACGGTTTCCAAGAATGTGTGGATGTACTGCCCTACTACTTCGGCTTTTGTCCAACCATAGAGCTTTTCTGCACCTTGGTTCCAGTAGAGGATGCGGTCATCCATATCCCGAATAATGATAGCATCGCTAGCTAAGTCGAGCATTTCTAGCGTTTGGCGGAGTTTTTGCTCGGCTTGTTTGCGATCGCTAATATCTCGTGTTGTGGCGATGACGCCGAGGATGTTGCCCTGATTATCCCGCCAAGGAGCCTTGGTAGTCAAAAAGGTCGCGCTGGTTTCACCAGAAGAGACATCTTCCTCGTAAGTCTCAGCGATTCCTGTTGCCATAATTTGGCGATCTTTTGCCATAATTTCACGGGCAATATCAGGCGGCAGTAATTCCAAATCATCTTTGCCGATGATTTCCTCAATTGGCTTGCCAAAGAAGTTTGCGATATTGGAGTTAAGGGCAACATGACGCCCTTCCCGATCTTTAACCACAATGAAGTCGGGTGTACTTTCCAAAATAGAGTTTAGCAGTGCGTTGCGTTCGCGCATATCCGCTTCGACTTGTTTGCGATCGTTAATGTTTCGTGCTGTGGCGATGATGCCGAGAATATTGCCCTCAGCGTCCCGCCAAGGGGCTTTTGTTGTTAAAAAATAAGTGCTGCGGCTCTCACCGTTAGAAACCTCTTCTTCGTAGGTTTCAGTAGTGCCTGTTTCCACGATCTCGCGGTCTTTTGCCATCATTGGAACGGCGGTAACAGGGGGCAGCAGTTCCGAATCATCTTTGCCCAGGATGTCCTCAATCGGTTTACCATAAAAATTTGCCAGGTTGGAATTGAGGGCAACATAGCGGCCTTGGCGGTCTTTCACCACAATGATGTCTGGCGTACTTTCCAAAATAGAGGTCAGCAAGACGTTGCGATCGCGCAGAGCTTCTTGAGCTTGGAAGCGATCGGTAATATCTGTATTAGCTCCAACCCATTCCCGAATTGAACCATCCGCGTTCAGAATTGGTACAGCACGACAACTCATGTAGCGATATTCCCCGTCCAAGCGGCGCATACGAAATTCAACTTCATAGGGGGAGCGATTGCCTTTGGCAGCCGACCATGAGCTAGCAACGATCGCGCGATCGTCTGAGTGGATCGTTTCTAGCCAGCCCCATCCCTTGTAATTATCAAAGGTCTGTCCTGTAAATGCAGTCCAAGTAGGTTGCTCGATCGCCATGAAGCCGTCTGCATCGGCGATCCAAATAATTTGAGCGGTGGCTTCCGTCAAAGATCTAAATCGTTCTTCACTTTGTTTGAGGACATCTTCTGCGGTTTTGCGATCGCGAATATCCCGCGTAATACTGGCCATCCCTATAGGTTCATTAGTCTCTGGATGTTTAATCAGAAATTGGGTGTAATCTACCGGGATAGGTTGACCTGTCACGAAATGTCTGAAGCGGTAATCACTCCGCCAACTTCCCTCTTTCATCACTGCCGGCTGAATAGACTGCTGTACAAAGTCCAGATCTTCTGCCATAAAGAAGTCGGTAATGTGTTTGGTTCTGGCTTCGTCCAAACTACTGAGTCCAACTAAATCCAAACCAGCCTGATTCAGGAGTAGAGCCCGACCATCCATTGAGGCAACCCCAATGAAGTCACGGCTGTTTTCGATTGTTGTCACAAGCAATTGCCGTTCTTCCTCTGCTTTTTTGCGATCGCGAATATCCCGCGCAATAGTGGAAATAAACTCGACTTCGCCCGCTTCCGTTTTGTGGACGATCAAAACCTGGGAGACTGGAACTTCTTGCCCATCGCGCGACAAAAATAGGATTTCACCAGCCCAGGTACCCTCTCGCAAGGCGATGGGAAAAACTTCGTCGCGGAATTTTGCCCTTGCCGAGGGAGCTAACACAGAATTTATACTAAACTGATATCCTGGTTCCTCTGGGGATATCCCCAGCATTTTCTGTCCGGCTTTGTTGAGGTAGATGTTATGCCCGCTCGCATCTGCAACTCCTACTAAGTCGGAAGTTGCTTCTACAATTGCCGTCAGTCGTGCCTGCTCTTTCTCTGCCCGCTTGCGATCGCTAATTTCAATCACAATGGCACCCACACCAAAAACCAGCCCATTTTCATCCCGCAAAGGATAGTAAGATACTTGCCAGTAGCGCAGGATGCCTGGTTGTTTCGGCGTTTCACCAGCTACTTCATAGTCGAGAATTGGCTTGCCCGTATCCAGAATTTCTTGCAGCATTGGTTCGAGAGTCGCAGCCAATTCTGGCAGCACTTCACGCAACAACTTACCAATATGGTCTGCCACACAAATGCCATTGAGTTCGGCCATAGCTTCGTTTATTTCGACGTACCGGAGTTGGCTGTCTAAAATCATCATTCCGGCATTGGCAGCAGCAAAAAAAGCCTCGAACTGAGCCTGTCGCAATACCTGTGCTGTTGTGCTCTGTTGCTGTGGCGGTTGGGTTTTCTCTGGTGGGAATTTGGTCATGGTGGCTCGTGCATTTCAGCTTTTATTCTACAACTTCTCTCCAATTGGGCGATCGCAAGGAAAATCTTGCCTCCCATTTTGGTAATCAAGAAAACATTCAGTAGCGCAACCCTTAGCCTTAAAGTGATTTTGATACCTGTGCTACACTATTTGCGTTTATTCTTCGGATGTATCGCCAACCATTTATATTACTCATCAATTATATTGGTAGGAGGCTAACTATCTATTCTGGGAAAGTTCTCAATTTCAGTTATATTCAGGAAATTTTTAGTGAGATATTTTCCGCTCTAGAGAGGACTTACGCACTGGCACAGGGGTAGCACTATCTCTGCCACCAGTTAAAGTCATTGTCATATTTGGATATCTTGACATTTCCCTTAAATATTCATCTCCTTAATCCCTACTTAAGTTTATAACCGGACTTCAACAAAAAATCTGTAGCAAGTATGATAAAATCGACTAGAGTTAACTTTGACTCAAGTTAGTAGAGGGTTCGCTTGAATAATAGATGATTCGGGTCTTACGACAAAGCGGCACACTAACCGCAGGCATGGGAAGACAATATATCCGAGAAATTGGCAAGACGGATCGCGGCGTAGTCTGAGTAACCACACATCTATGTAAGGACTTCAGTTTTTTTTTACCCTAAAAAAAGGTCAAAAGTTCGTGGTAACGACTTCAGTCCTTTATTTTTTAACTTGGCACTAAGGACTAACGTCGTTAGTGCCAAGCGCTTAAATTTTGACTACACTAACGTTATTTATTTCTCAAAGCAAATTGAATACAATACCCGAAGAATTCTTGACAGAAATTTCCCAAATCTTTACAGCGACCTTATTTAAAATAGGTGAGAATCCTGTATCGCTGCAGTCACTTGGGGAACTGATTGTATTGTTCATAGCTATCCTCATCATATCGCGTTTTTTTACGGGATTTCTTAAGGAACGCTTGCTCGTCAGACTGGGAATTGACGAGGGAAACCGGGAAGCGATCGCAGTAATTATTGGCTATTTAATAGTAGCTTTGGGAGCGATCGCCGCCATCCAAAGCATCGGCTTCAACCTCGCTTCTTTTGCAGTAGTTGCGGGGGGATTGGGAGTCGGACTCGGCTTCGGAATACAGGATTTAACAACTAATTTTGTCAGCGGCTTAACGCTGCTTTTAGACAGACCTGTGAAAGTCGGAGACTTTGTGGAATTAGAAGGATTAATGGGAATCGTCAAAAAAATCTCGATTCGATCGACCATCATCCAAACCAATGACGACTCCAGCGTCATAGTTCCCAACAGCAAAATGATTAGCAACAAAATTGTTAACTGGAGTTACGAAAACTCGCTACTCTGTCTGCGAGTTCCCGTAGAAGTAGCCGAGAATAGTAACCCGCTGTTAGTGACAGAAACTCTGTTAAATATTGCTTACGCGGAAGCGGGAGTTTTGTACGAACCGAATCCGAAAGTATTGTTTGTCGAGTTTGGCGATGATAGTTTTAAATTTGAACTTTTAGTTTGGACGGACAGGCCGACTCAAAGAG
>Ga0256856_1000062_pt1 | contig 11908 bp, 9 predicted proteins | sample BONt10_FD_181175 | JGI IMG/M metagenome (GOLD analysis project Ga0256856, IMG submission 181175) | Terrestrial sediment cell enrichment communities from Utah, United States - BONCAT_SYTO_Terrestrial_sediment - 10 | ecosystem: Environmental > Terrestrial > Deep subsurface > Rock core/Sediment... | reverse complement strand
GCGGTATATTGATGAAGAATGCACTAATTATGACTCTGGAAGAAATTGAAATTTAGTTAATGGTAATGGGTAATGGGTAATTGATAATTGATAATTAGTAGTTTTTCTTTCTTCCCTGGAACCTCTTCCTTCTCTCTTCTCCCTTCTCCCCCATGCGCTTAAAATCCCTTGATGTTTTTCGCGGAATTGCGATCGCCTCGATGATTCTAGTGAACAACCCCGGCAGTTGGAAACAGGTGTATCGGCCGCTAGAACACGCAGAATGGCACGGCTGTACGCCGACAGACTTAGTATTTCCCTTTTTCCTGTTCATCGTTGGCGGCGCGATGTCTTTCTCGCTGTCAAAATACACTCAAACTGCTAAAAAATCCGGCGCCGCAAAATCCCAATTGTTAGAAACAGAGGAACAAAAAAACGCTGATAAAAAACCTGCTTCCTGCTTCCTGCTTCCTGCTTCAAATATTTACTGGCGAATTGCGCGCCGCGCCGCGATTCTATTTATATTAGGATTGCTGCTAAATACATCTTCGATCGCCCTTGACGTAGTTCTCAACAGCGCTCCAGTGGAAAACTTCGGTAAAATCCGCATCATGGGAGTATTGCAGCGCATCGGCTTAGCTTATTTTATCAGTGCGATAGCCATTCTCAACCTTTCCCCCCGCAATCAAAAACTGCTCGCTGTTGCCGTGCTTTTGGGCTATTGGGGTGCATTAACCGTATTTGCTGTAGGGGGGTACACTGCAGGCGAACTCACGCCAGAAGGAAATTTAGGAGGATATGTCGATCGGCTAATTCTCGGTAGCCAACACCTGTACAAAGGCGGCCCCTTCGACCCCGAAGGATTGTTGAGTACCTTACCCGCAGTTGTCACAGTCCTGATCGGCTACTTTACAGGAGAGTGGCTGCGAGTACAGCAAATCAAAACCCGCACCAGTATCAACTTAGCAATCTGCGGCCTCAGTTGCGTGGTAATCGGCCACTTGTGGGGATTTTTTTTTCCGATTAACAAACAACTTTGGACAAGTTCTTATGTAGTTTTTACTGCTGGTTGGGCCTTGCTATTGCTAGCAGCTTGCTACGAAACAATTGAAGTGCGGGAGTGGAAATGGGGGAGGCCGTTTGAAATCATGGGATTGAATGCAATTTTCCTGTTTGTCGCCTCCGGTATAGTTGCCAGAATTCTCTTAAAAACTCATATCGGTAGTGGTGCAAATGCTCCAACAACTTACACTTGGATTTATGAAAACTGGTTTTTGCCGTGGGCGGGGCCGCTGAATGGCTCTCTAGCGTTTGCCGTGACTGCGGTATTATTTTGGTGGTTAATTTTGTATGGAATGTACCGCCGTGGTTGGGCGATTAAAATTTGAGTAGTCAGCAATAAGTAAGCCTGCCTAAAAAAACAGAATAACCAGATACCCCAGATACCGCACTTCTTGAAGAAGTCGGGTATCTAAGAGCTAGTCGGTCTTGACATCCAAAGCCTTTGGCGGTTAACGTTTGAAAAAAGTGTTTCAATGTTGGAAGGGAGAGCAATGAACGACTTCTTAGATAGCTTGATATGTAGGCAGACATTTGATACGCAAGCTCTGATGAATTCTCACCCACCAAAATTTTACCACCCTAATAAGAAGCTCGTTTATGACATTTGTTGTCCACCTGGATGCACTCATGGGGGTCAATTAGCGTTTTCCCGATGGTACGCAATGCCACTTCCAGAATATCTTTCCCCTCTTGAACATCAGACAGATCTTTCTGAGCAAAAGAGATACTTTGAATACGAGCCATCCCAAGATAGCACTCAGATGGAGTGGTATCTCAATTTCGCTCATTCCAATCTTTTTTGTGCTTATGGTGGTTCGCTGTTTGCTCAAGACGAAATGCAGGTAGCTGAACATCCTGCACTCAGTTCACTGCGAGAAGCTTTACTAGATTCCAACATTAAGCCATTAACAGTGGAGAGTCAACAGCCCACCCCGATCCTGATTCGTGGGGTGGAACGGAGGTGCGCGATCGCTACCGATCGAAATCCAGGACAGGGGCGACCTTTTGGTCTTTACGGCAACAACTTTGGACGAGCTACATCTGATGCTATCAGACAAGCGACAAAACCTCTAAGCCCGCCTACAATCACAAACATCATTGCGATGGAAGCTCCAGCAGGCGGGGAGGGTTCTTATAGAATTGAAGAAATTGAATACATCCTTAAAACAGCGTTCACAGGATTTTGTGCAGCACGAATTGAGGATCAGTTAGAGTCGCCTCACGCACCAAGTTTGATTATTCATACAGGATTTTGGGGATGCGGAGCTTACGGTGGCGATCGTGTTCTGATGGCTCTTTTGCAAATCCTGTCTGCTCGTCTGAGTCAAGTGAATTGTCTAGTCTTTCATACGAGTGATGCTCTAGGAAGCCAAAATCTGGCAACGGCTCAACAAATAGTCGATCGGGATTTAGTACCTGATAATTCACCCGTTAAAGTTTCAGCTTTGGTAGAAAAGATTCATGCGATGGAATTCCAGTGGGGATGTAGCGATGGAAACTAACAGGTTATTCGAGCCAAGTGATACCTGGACTGAGGAAGATTGTCTCGATGTCACAACTTTTTCTTTGCAATACGCAGCTAGTATCGTTCATAGCGACCCCGAAATTTTAGGGGAACTCCTGTCTTTATCGCTACTGGCGTCCCGATGAAAATTCTGCTTGATTGTCTCGAAGCTGGTGATTCGCCCGGAGGAGTTTCTAGACCATTTTCCTAGTGTCAGCGGCGATCGAGCGATTTGAGTTCTGGCAATGATACGATCGCCACATAACAACGTTGATTGATGTCGGCTTCCTCAACCTCGATCGCCTGCAGGATCGGATTTCCGATCGCACACCCGCCACCACTTCGACAAATTACCGCCCCAACCCCGTCCAGCTAAAGGATTTTGCCGATTTCTTGATCGCACGCCACCGATCGCTAACTATAACTGAGCCCTAATCGCTAAAATTAAAATTAAAGATACGTAATAGGCAGGCAGGCGTCAATGATCCCAACAGTTATAGAACAATCCGGTCGCGGCGAACGCGCTTTTGACCTGTACTCGCGACTCCTGCGCGATCGCATCGTCTTCTTGGGCCAACAGGTTGACTCTGACTTAGCTAACCTGATCGTTGCCCAATTGCTATTTTTAGACGCCGAAGATCCGGAGAAAGATATTTACCTCTATATCAACTCCCCAGGGGGTTCGGTAACAGCAGGTATGGGCATTTTTGACACGATGAACCACATCCGCCCCGACATTTGCACTATTTGTCTCGGTTTAGCAGCCAGCATGGGCGCTTTTCTGTTGAGTGCCGGCGCTAAAGGCAAGCGGATGAGTTTGCCTCACTCCCGGATTATGATCCACCAACCTCTAGGCGGAGCTCAAGGCCAAGCAACCGATATTGAAATTCAGGCCAAAGAGATTTTGTACCACAAACGCCGCCTGAACGAACATCTTGCCAACCATACCGGTCAGCCGCTTTCCCGCATTGAAGAAGATACCGAACGGGATTTCTTCATGTCCGCTGAAGAAGCAAAGGACTACGGATTAGTCGATCAAGTGATCGATCGCCGTCCTTCCGCCAGCAGACCGATCGCCGCTGTCGTCTAAATCAAAAGTTAAAAATCAAAAATGGGGAAATATTCTTCATTTTTGATTTTTAATTTTTAACGGTCATATAGCAGTTTTCAGTTGAGTGAATTACAGATATCGGGCTCCGGACACGGCGCCGTGCCCGGTGTCCCTACTGTATTTCATAGAATTGAAAACTGCTATATGTAGCTTTTTCTCAAAAAAACATAACACCTAGAAACCCGTTTCTGGAGGGTGCCCACGGATCACCCTACATAATTACTAAGGCAAAGATTCGAGATATTGCAGGAAGTCGAGCAATTCTACTTGATTTAAGAAATGGCGCGCTTCTTTGCCATAACCTTGTTTGAGATAATCTTTTCCTTGGCTGGGAGTCCACTTCAACCGCTGGATTTCCTCAGTGGTTCTGCTGTAGATTTCCAGATATTCTAGGAAGTCCCCCAACTGTTCGCTAGAAAGCTCTCTCTGGGACGACTTGCCGTAATTGTGTTCGAGACAGTCAGTTTCTTGTTTCTTAGTCCATTTCAAGCGCCTGAGGATTGCCTCTATATGGGCGATCGTATCAGAATTATCCTCGATCGCATCGCTCGGGATTCCCACCGCGATCGGTTGCAATTCCCTGACGGAGGCCGCACCCTGTAGCACTTCACTTTGGCTAGCAGTCGGCATATCCAGTTCCGCGATCGGTTCGCCGTAACTGGAAGAAAGCCAAGCGTCCGAGTCTAACTGCTTCGGTACAAATCCAGTAGCCTCCGCCCGATCGACCGTTGGCGGCAGCGGTTCCGCTACAGGTGTGATCGGCTCTTCATTTAATTTCGCTTCATTCTTGACAAAATTGCTTTGATGTGGTAAAGGGGATTTTTCTGCAACAGGCATTTCTAGAACAGGAAGAGGAGCAAGAGCAGGCCCAACCGGAAGGGGAACAGCATCCGGAGGGGGAACGGGAACAGCAGCAACCGGAGCAACCGGAGCAACCGGAGCAACCGGAGCCGGAGAAACACTCGCGCTCGCACGATCGGGCGCTGCAAATCCGAGAACAGCGATCGCTCGCAACCGGGCGCGGTCTTCAGCATCCTCAACAGACTCAGCAGCAGACATAGCCGTAGCAAGAGTTTTGCCGTCAACCTGAACCAGACAGCGAACAACAAACTTACCGTGATGAACAGTCAGCAACTCACAGATTAACTGTCCAGCGGGATAAAGGGCGCGAAATTCAGCAAACATAATTTTTTGACCCCGAAACCAGAAGGGGCTTATGACTTAAGTGTAGTACAGCCCTGAGAAAACAATTTTCTGAAAGCACATATTCAACATACAATAAATTAAAGGTGAGTCATCCGCGCAACCTTTCACGCCACTAAACCCCATCGCACATCCAGCGGTTTAAGCTAACAAGCATCGGGCGTCATTTCTATCTATAGGAGATGACACAGCAACTAAGCAAAAGTAGTAAAAGTCTCCGGTTTTGTGTACCTTGCACTTTCTACAGCACAGATTGCTCCCGACCCGCTCGTTGCACCTCCGTCCGCAAGGGCAGATCGCGTGCAAAAAACAGGGGCATCGCAGCAGCGAGGTACTAGCAATTTTGCCTTGATCCGGTAAATTCTTTGCTAAAGCAAGAGGCAAGAGGCACTTCAAAAGGAAGAAGGAACAAGGCAGAAGGAACAAGGCAGAAGGAAGAAATGCAAATTTTCTCCCTCTGCATCCCTCCATCGGCTCATCCTCGACTCAAGCCGTTGCTTTTAGTATCGAGCCATCTTTTAAGAACCGACAGGGGCTTTCTAATTCGCGAAGTGCGCTCGCGCTGCTGACCTAAAAGCAAACAAACCAATGCTAAAAATTTGTATTGGGTAATAGCGTGCGGGACTGTTTTCTGCACCGTCAGCAGTCAGTTCAAGACAGACAGCAGACAATTAGCACGAAGCCGATGTCGGGAGAGAATCTCAAAAAATCCTCGCGATCGAACAAGGTGGCTGTGCTCGCGTCTCCACCTATTAACCCGCGCATTTGTTGGGAAGCAGGCACAGCGAGGGCCCGAGGGGGTGCGGCTGATTTCGCCAAAATAAGACTAATTGCTGGAAACAAGAGGATCGATCGCTACATGGAATTTTCTATCGCTGCACTGCTGGCAAATTTTACAGAAGACAAATTAGTGGCCCCTAAAGCATTGGAGAAAAAACTCGACTGCAACGACGCCACCAGTCAACTCAAACTTCAAATCGCATTAGAAGCTCTAGAGAAAATTGGCATATTAGTCAAAGACAAAGGCCGCTATCGCCGAGTAGCTGAAGACGACGTAGTAGAAGCAAAACTGCGCTGTTCGAGCAAAGGATTTTGCTTTGCAATTCAAGACGCCGAAGGCTCAGAAGACGTTTACGTGCGGGAAAGTCACCTCTCGACAGCTTGGAATGGCGATCGAGTCTTAGTCAAAATCATCAAAGAAGGTAGCCGCCGCCGATCGCCCGAAGGCGAAGTCATGCTCATCCTCGAACGCGCCAACCCCTCCGTACTGGCGCGAGTCAAGCAAACCTCCACTCCCACCGGCCGCCTCAGCTACAGAGCAATTCCCCTGGACGATCGCCTGCTGTTTGAACTAGACTTGCTCGCAAACGGCACAAATCTCGAAGAGGCGATCGACCACCTAGTACACGTCGAAGTCAAACGCTACCCCCTCGGCACCCATCGACCTGTCGGCAAAGTAGTACAGGTACTCGGTTCCGACGCCGAAGCCGCTGACGACCTCGACATCGTATGCTGCAAACACGACTTGCCGCGATCCTTCCCCGCCGCCGTCATCAAAGCAGCCGAAAATTTGCCCAGCAAAGTCAAAAAAACCGACATCAAAAAACGGCTAGACTTGCGTAACATCCTGACTGTTACCTTCAGCAAAAACGAACCAGCAACAACCAACAGCGAAAACGAGGCCCCCCAAGCCCAGGAGGAAAATCTCTCCGAGGGAGCAGCCGAAAACGAGTTTGACCCGACATCATTCCTGTCCGATCCGCCCGTGGAACGCGCTTTGTCGATCGAAACCCGGAAGTCTGGCGGCTGGCAAGTAGGAATCCACATCAGCGACGCCGCCGAGTACGTGCAGCCAGAAACCCCGATCGACCGCGAAGCCCGCAAGCGAGGCACCGCCGCCCATCTGGGAGAAAAAATCATCGCCGTACTGCCAGAAATCCTCAACGAGCGCTGCTCTCTGCTGCCAGACACCGAACGGCTGGCCTTCAGCATACTGCTCACCCTAGACGAATCAGGAGAACTCCTAGAATACGAAATTCAAACCAGCGTCATTCAAATTGACTACCACCTCACCTACCAGCAAGCTCAAGCAATTCTCCAACCAGGCGATGCCGAAGATCACCCTTTGTCCTCCGCCCTCCGTCCTTTCCTCGATCAAATCTCGGCCGCCTCACAGGCTGCCAGACAGGCAAGGCTCAAGCGGGGAGCTTTTGAACTAAATTTGCCCGACGCTAACTCTCACTTCGACGACGAAGGCGAATTAGGAGCTTTTGCAGTCGCTCCCCCCGCCCAGTCGGCTGTCTCCGAGTTGGTCGTACTCGCCAACCAAGCTGTCGCCACCCACCTGCAAGCCTTGGGAGTCCCAGCAATCTACCGCGTCCAGCCGATGCCAGACCCGGCAGACATTCAAGAGTTCATCAAACTCTCCAACAACCTCGGAGGCGAACTCTATCTCGAAAGCGAAGAAGAAGTTCTGCCCTTTGACTTTCAGCGATTTACCCAGCAGTTTGCCGGGCTCAAGTCCGAAAGAGTTCTCACCTATCTGCTCGAAGACACCATGAAGCCCGCTGTTTACAGCACAACTCCCAAGCCGCACTTCGGTTTGGCGCTGTCAGAGGGTTACACGCGCTGCACTTCGCCGCTTTCCCGCTACGCCGATTTGCTGGTGCTGCGGGTGTTGCAAGCGGTGTTCGAGCAAGGCCGCAGCAGCCGCACAACACGGGCTAAGGAAAAAGTTGACTTGCACCATTCCTCCTGTCACGGTCAAATTACTTGGAATGTTCTCCCGCCAGATTTGCACCACGAATTTGAGACCGAGTTCGCATCGGTAGTAGTACACCTAACCGAACGCGAAAGAGTTGCTGAAGACGCTGAAAGCGATTTGCAGGGATTGAAGAAAACCGGATTGATGAAAGAACGCACCGGCCAAACTTTCCAGGGTTTGATTACAGGCGTGCAATCTTACGGTTTCTTTGTGGAAATTGAGGTGCGGCCACCCGAGAGCGACATCTTGCGTGTTGAGGGATTGGTGCACGTTTCTTCGCTGAAGGATGACTGGTACGAATATCGATCGCGCCAGCAAACTCTGGTGGGCCGCAAAAACCGCAATCAGTACCGTTTGGGCGATCGGGTAGAAGTTCAAGTCAAGAGTGTTGACTACTACCGCCAGCAAATTGATTTAGTGGCAGTTGGTGGTGGCAGTCAAGCTTTTGATGATGATGAATAATCAGTTGACTGTTGACAGTTGACAGTTAACTTTTCTCAATACTTAGTTGTCATGGTCTAGCAACTAAGTATTAATAAGTTAGCTGCCAACTCTACTCAGCAATCATCAAAAAATAATTAAGGGCTAATATCAAATCCGGTAGCATCGTCCGGCGTCAAATCTCGTCAAAACTCAACAATCACGGAGGGTACAACCGGAATTTATATAATTTATCTGCGTTAATCTGTGTTAATCTGCCTGTATCTGCGGTTAAAAAAAGAGAATTTGTCGGACCGCAGATGACAAGAGATGGACGCTGATTCACGCAGATTAAGAGAAGAGAGATCTGAATAATTCCGATGCTAACAGATTTGATCTAACAACTAATTACTAACAACAGTCAACTGTCAACTAACAAATAACTAATGACGAATAACTACCCCCTCATTGTAGGAGTTACCGGTGCATCGGGACTGATTTATGCGGTGCGAACTCTGAAGTTTCTCTTGGAGGCAGATCGAGCTATTGAACTGGTCGCTTCTAAGTCTACTTACATGGTTTGGCAAAGCGAACAGAACATCCGAATGCCTGCAGAACCGACTCTGCAAGAGGAATTCTGGCGGGAACAAGCAGGAGTACCCACAGCAGGTAAACTCCGCTGTCATCCGTGGCAAGATGTCGGTGCTAATATTGCTAGTGGCTCGTTTCGCACCCAAGGGATGATGATTATTCCCTGTAGCATGAGTACACTAGGCAAGTTGGCGGCTGGCTTGAGCTCGGATTTGCTCGAAAGAGCGGCCGACGTTCAACTCAAGGAAGGGAGAAAATTGGTACTTGTGCCTCGGGAAACGCCTTTTAGCTTGATTCACCTGCGGAATTTGACTACCTTGGCAGAAGCTGGAGCTAGAATTGTGCCAGCGATTCCCGCTTGGTATCACAATCCGCAAACTATTGAAGATTTGGTAGACTTTGTGGTGGCTCGCGCTTTAGACCAGTTGGGGGTTGATTGCGTTCCTATCAAACGCTGGAAGGAAGAGGAGTAATAATTAGTCATTAGTCATTAGTTATTAGTTATTAGTGATTTACAAATTACAAATTAAAATTTGATATGCGTCCTGTTTTTTTGCTAGTGATTGTGGTAGGGCTAACTATTTTTGCCCTGCAAAATGTGGAGCCGGCATTATCGCTGGTGTTTTTGGGTGTTCGATCGCCTGCTGTGCCCTTATCTATCTGGATTTTGCTGAGCATGGCGGTGGGATCTCTCACATCTTTATTGATTTCTGGTTTGCTCGCTTTTTCAAATTATCTATCTGCAACGCGAGACCGCACCGGCCGATCCAGTCGCAGCCGTCCCGATACTTTCCCTCTTGACAGCAGAACGCCTTACACGCCTCCTCCCCCTCCTAGAAAACAGGAAATTGACCCGGCTTTGAATAGGGAAAATAGTCAAACTCAGGCTGCTGGTTCCTACCGAACTGAGTACGGCACGTCGGCGGGTTACAGTGCCCGGACTTTCTACCAAGAAACTCCGAACCCGGATCCGGCGAAGGATTACGCTCAACCGGGGACTTATCAAGTCGCAGACGATGAGGACGATTGGGTTTCTGATGGCTCAAAATCCGGCTCTCAAGACGGCGATGATGATTGGGGGGACGATCGCGATTTTTCCGCCGGGCCTGGGGTAAATGACGTTGCAGGCGCAAATCCGAGGGATTACGAAGCTAAACAGGAACCGAAAAGCCAGTCTTGGGCTGGCTCGGTATACTCTTACGGCTATCGAGATCCAAACCAGTCTGGGGTGGGGCAAACAGAGTCTGTATACGATGCAGACTATCGGGTGATCGTTCCCCCGCAAGAGGCGATACCTAAACCCGCCGATGGAGTACCGAAAAATCCTAGTGCAGAAACAGAGGATGATTGGGGATTGGATGAGGATGATGAGTTTGAGCAGGACGATCGCCCCAGTGGCGGATCGATTAACCTAAAAAAATAGAAAAATATGGGAGGGTTTGGCAGTGGATTTGTTGAGGGGTGTGAATATCTATCTCGTGGGGATGATGGGTGCGGGAAAAACAACGGTGGGGCGGCTTTTGGCAAAAACATTAAAATACCGTTTTTTTGATACTGATGAACTAATTGTTCGAGTTGCTAATCAGTCAATTGCTGAGATTTTCGATCGAGAAGGGGAAGAGGCTTTTCGGGAACTAGAAACTAAAGTGCTCGGTGAGTTGTCTGCTTATAAAAATTCGGTGGTGGCTACGGGCGGTGGCATTGTGACCCGATCGATGAATTGGGCTTACTTGCACTACGGTGTAGTGGTTTGGCTGGATGTCCCTGTAGATCAACTGTACGATCGATTGGGTTCGGACACCGAGCGACCCCTACTGCGGGAGGGCGATCTCAAATCTAAGCTGCAAAGCCTTTTGAACGAGCGAGAGCGTTTCTACACTCAAGCAGATGTCCGAGTTTGCATTCGTGAAGGCGAAAAACCTGAAGAAGTGGCGCGTCGGGCGATCGAGGAAATCAAAAAAGTTATCAAACCAGAAACCGCGCCCGATCTCAATTGATACATTCAGTAACCGGGTTTCTGAGAAAATAACAGGTTTCTAAGGACTTTTGATACCAGTTCCAAAAAATAATGCAACCATACGCAAGCTCCAAACCACAAGCTTCCTCAGTCATTCCCAAAATCTAAAATCTAAAATCTAAAATCTAAAATCGTATGACGTCGCTAAAAATAGTGGTTTTTGCCGCTCGTGTGTCCGTTTAACCGCCCCATGTTTGGGAATCAACCGGGTTTGAGTCGATGCGATGCGTAAGTTTTATAAGTATGAGGATGTGGCGATGCGGAGATTTTATACAAAAACTAATGGCAGACTCGTTTGATGCGTTAAAGTCGGCTATTGAGCTCTCCCTAAAAATAAAATGGCCCCACCGCTGAAGGGCTGTAGGGCGCAAGGACAGTTAAACGCTAACTTGATTGTCGGGAAATTTAGCATTGATGCTATCCTCCTATGTGACGATTTTACGATCGTCCATTCACTCATCAACTCTCCCGTATCAAAAAATGTAACCCAGCACCGATCGAATTCAAACTGTCCTATTCTAAAAACAATACCTCATGCATTCTGACGAGCAGCTCTCTCAAGCTGCTTTTTTATGGCGATCGAGTTTTTGGCTGCCAGACTTGCGGGATCTTGGGAATAACATTTTGAGCAACAGTCGCTACACCTCTATACTGCCATAGCGGTTTTCAGTTCCACTCCAAGTTCGTCGGTAATTGAGAATTGGGAATTGGTAATTGGGAATTAGTAACGCGCAACGGGGAATCGACCATTGACAAGCTGTACCTCACCAGGCTTGAAAACTGCTATGATTGCGGCGCGGAACCGGGCATTAATCCGGGGGTGGGGGATTCAAAAAAAATGAGCTGTATTTATCGATCGGCGATCTGATAGTTCTCGGCTAAATATCCGTTGCGAGTTGTAGAATTTGGTTGGGTGAATTTCCCGTTCCCAATTAAGAGAATACCAGCCTGCCGGTTTTTAACCAAAACTCGATCGCTCCGCCCAACCCCACACCTGCTAAACAAATGGTAGTTAATACTACAAAAGCCCGCCAATTTTTACAACCAGATATTTGAAGATCGAGTCTTGCCAAAGCTCCGGCTGAAATCAAGAGTAAAGAAGTAGCAAAAAGGTGCAGCCAGGCAAAAACTACCACCGCCACAAAAGCTCCTACAGTAATAGCAAGAAAAGCACCGATATCACTCGAAAACCACCCCCTAATTAAGGCTTTTGTTTTTCTCATCGGGAACGACAAAACGATATCCAACACTAAAATC
>Ga0256856_1000061_pt1 | contig 11915 bp, 4 predicted proteins | sample BONt10_FD_181175 | JGI IMG/M metagenome (GOLD analysis project Ga0256856, IMG submission 181175) | Terrestrial sediment cell enrichment communities from Utah, United States - BONCAT_SYTO_Terrestrial_sediment - 10 | ecosystem: Environmental > Terrestrial > Deep subsurface > Rock core/Sediment... | reverse complement strand
ACTCCCCACTCCCCACTCCCCATCATTCCGGTGTAACCGGAATTGATATTACAGCTAGGAGGAGTTATCGGCAGAAAACTCCTCCTATTGACTGTGAGCGCGGTACACACCATCGCTAGAAGGACGTAACCCATAGCAGAGAATGTCGGGTGGCTGGGGTTTGAGTTTTATAGGAAATAAGCCCAAAACCCTGTGACTTCAGTCCAGGGACGGGCGATGGCGGGAGACTTTAGTCTCCCAGTCAAATCCTTGCTTCATCAGAAATACGAGTTATATTGTAAACTTTCTTTACTTTGAGGAGCAGTCTTATGTCAAACGATATAACATAAATACAGGAGGTAAAGCAATGCTAGTTTTTGAGTTTAAAGCCTACGGGAAACAGAATCAGTTCAATGCAGTGGATGAAGCAATTCGTACCGCCCAATTCATCCGCAATAGCTGTTTGCGCTATTGGATGGATAACAAAAAAGTGGGTCGATACGACTTAAATAAATACTGTGCTGTACTAGCTCGCGACTTTCCGTTTGCCGACGAACTCAACTCAATGGCTCGACAATCGAGCGCTGAACGAGCATGGTCTGCTATCTCCCGGTTTTATGATAATTGCAAGAAAGGGATTCCTAGTAAAAAAGGTTATCCACAGTTTCAGAAAAACTGCCGCTCTGTTGAGTACAAAACGAGTGGATGGAAGCTTGCGGACGATAGAAAATCAATCAATTTTATTGATAAAAAAGGGATTGGAAGGTTAAAACTAAAAGGCACACGCGACTTGCAATTCTACCAAATCAGTCAAATCAAACGGGTGAGATTGGTAAAACGTGCGGATGGCGTATACGTCCAATTCTGTGTCGATGTCGAGCGAAAAGAAAACACAGAACCCTCTGGTACTACGATCGGATTAGACGTGGGGCTAAAGGAATATTACACCGATTCAAACGGAGTTACGGTTGAAAATCCGAAGTTCCTAAGAATTGGTGAAAAAGTTCTTAAGCGTTCAGCACGTCGTGTATCCAGGAAAGTAAGAGGTTCAAAGAATAGGGGCAAAGCTAGGCAGATTCTAGGCAAACGCCATCTCAAAATAAGTAGGCAGCGTAAAGACCATGCAATAAAACTTGCACGGTGCGTAATCTCATCAAACGATGTAGTCGCTTACGAAGATTTGAGCATCAAAAATATGGTGAAAAATCATTGTCTAGCTAAGTCTATTAATGACGCATCTTGGTATCAATTCCGTATTTGGCTTGAATACTTCGGTAAAGTATTTGGAAAAATTACGGTTGCGGTGAACCCACAGTACACCAGCCAAGAATGCTCTAAATGCGGTGAAATTGTGAAGAAAACGCTATCAACTAGAACGCACGTTTGTAAAAAATGTGGATGTGTAATGGATAGAGATTTCAACGCAGCTAGAAACATCCTTAGTCGAGGATTGGGTACGGCGGGGCACGTCGGAACCTTTGGTCTTGAACCAAGCAACGCTTTAGGAGAATTGACCTCTACTGTTGTTGGAGAAATCCTGCCTCAGCAAGTCGCTTCGTAGATTAAAGAATCCCGCGGTACGGCCGGGGAGTGTCAATGAGTCTGTCTAACCAGATTAACAATCGCCCCAATCAGTTCCTCCGGCTCAACGGGCTTGGCAATATGCCTTTGAAACCCAGCATCAAGGGCTTGCTGCTGATTAAAATCCCCCGCATAGGCAGTTAAGGCGATCGCGGGAATTTCCCCACCTTGCTCTGGTGGTAAAGCTCTCACTTGCTGCAGCAGCATATAGCCATCCATATCAGGCATCCCAATGTCGCTCAGTAGCACGTCTGGCTTGGATTGCATTAACGTCGCCAAGGCGGAGCCTGCTGAGTCGGCGAACATTACACTTGCCTGGGCCTGCTGCAACAGAAAAACCACAAACTCCCGTGTATCGGTATCATCATCGACCACTAAAACTTGAACGCCTTTCAAATTGAGGGATGCCTCCTCCGATTGCCCCTCCTGATTGACGGCCGGCTCGATCGGCATCAGTGGCAGTCTGACGGTAAATGTGGCTCCTAGCTGTTCACCAGGGCTTTGGGCCTGAACCGTTCCGCCATGTAGTTCAACTAGGTAACGGACGATCGCTAATCCTAATCCCAATCCCCCAAACTTGCGCGTCGTAGCACTATCGGCTTGGCGGAAGTAGTCAAAGACGTGTGGCAGAAACTCTTGAGGAATGCCCTGGCCGTTGTCGCTGATGGTGATTTGAGCTTCATTGCCCACTTGCTCTAATCGCACCTCAACCCGACCGCCTGCGGGGGTAAATTTAATAGCATTGGAAAGCAGATTCCACACCACTTGCTGCAAGCGGGTGGAATCACCTGACACATAACCCACGTTGTAATTAAGGCTGACCTCTATCCCAATGGATTTTGCCGCGGCTGCCAGCCGCACTGTTTCGAGCGCCGCTCTTATAGTCGATGCCAAATTGATCGCAGTGGCATTCAGGCTGAGCTTCCCTTGCAAAATCCGCGAGACATCGAGCAAGTCTTCAATCAATTCAGATTGCAACTTGGCGTTCCGTTCAATTGTGGCGAGGGCTTGTGCCGTCTTCGCTTCGTCGAACTTGCGAACTTGTAGCAGCTTTGACCACCCCAAAATGGGATTGAGGGGCGATCGCAGCTCATGGGACAATACTGCCAGAAACTCGTCTTTGATGCGGTTTGCTTGTAGCAACTGCTCGGCTTGTTGCTGTAATGAAGTTGTCAGGTTTGCCCGTTCCAGAGCAATCGCTACCTGATCGCAGGTTACTTGCAGCAGGTCAATTTCTTCTGAAGTAAAGCAAGTGCGGGTGAGACTGCCGAATGAGAGCGTCCCCAATAAGCGTCCCTGAGCAATCAGCGGTTGAGCGGCATGAGCGGTGATACCCATTGAGTGGATAACTTGAGCATCAGGATGAGTGGCAATTTGCTCTCGATCGAGAACAATTTGCCGCCGATCGCGGGCAACCACTCCACACATATATTCACCGAACTCGATCCATTCCATCATTGCTGCCACTTCCTCAGAAATCCCGCTAGAATTGCTCAGATGCAGGAGAGGCCGATTGTCTTTCTCCTCAACTAAGTAGTTGTAGTAACAATGCAGGTCTAGCTGGGCACAGAGCTTGCTAAACAAGGTGTTCATCAGCGCTAGGGGTTGTTCGGTAGCAAGCAAATCACTGGTCATTTCATATAGCAGATGTAGCCGTTGGTTTGCCTGTCGCTGCGCGGTCTTGTCTTGCAAGATATTAACAAATCCTTGCGTGTTGCCCGTTTCATCCTGTAACGGCATCATTAAACCGCTCGCCCAAAAGCGGCTGCCGTCTTTCCGCACGTGCCAGCGTTCGTTCTCTACTTGTCCCTGGGTCAGAGCAATTTGCCTTTCCGTCTGTGCTCGTCCCTGTTCCTTGTCTTCGGGCGTGAATATGATGCGGCTGTGGCAGCCGATCGCCTCTGCGTCTGTGTAGCCCAAAAGCCTTTGGGCGCCAGAATTCCAACTAGCAATCGTGCCACCCCGATCGAGAGTGAATATGGCGTAATCTTTGGCACTCTCAATAATCAGACGGAGGCGGGATTCACTCTCGCGCAAGGCGACTTCTGCTTGGAAGCGATCGGTGATGTCAATACAGGAACCGATGTAGCCGAGGAAATCGCCTTCTAATGTAAACCGGGGGATTCCTGTGTCTATAAACCAACGGTAGACTCCATCAAAGCGTCTGAGGCGATACTCCATCTGAAACTGTTGCCGAGCATCAAAGCCAGTGACATAAGTATCTAAGCAATGTTGCAAATCATCGGGATGGACTGCTTCTAACCAACCATTGCCCATTTCTTGCTCGATCGTCCGTCCAGTAAAGTTTAGCCACGGCTGATTAAAGTAATTACAGAGTTTATCAGTTCCAGACATCCAGATCAGAACAGGAGCGGTATCTGCCAGTTGCCGAAAGCGAACTTCACTCTCGCGCAGTTCAACTTCTGCTTGTTTGTGCTCGGTAATGTCAATGATAAATTCCACGCCCTCTGCTTCATTTAACTGCGTCGCAGCAAACAATGCCCACCAGCGCGAGCCGTCTTTGCGGATGTATTGCTTTTCATAAGGAGTCGTGCGCCCGGTTGCTTCAAACTCCTCGACTGCTCTCAGGGAATGGGGCATCCACTCCGGCGGTGTCATTGTGTCCCAGCGCACCAATCCTTGCTCAGTATCCTCACGGCTGTAGCCGCTCATGCGGAGGAAAGCGTCGTTGGTTTCGGTGATAGTACCGTCGGTTTTGAAGAAAATGACCCCGACAGTTTCGATCGCTAGCGCCCGACGCAGACGCTTTTCGGATTCGCGCAAGGCAAGGCTCGAGCGATCGCGATCGAATACCATGCTGGCGACTTGGGTACCGAAGTCGGACAGTCGGTACTCCCAATCTGTCGGCATCCGCGCCTCGTCGAAGCACAGCATCAGAGAACCAAGGGGCTGGTTGTCTGCGCCCAGTATGGGCGCGGAATGACACGCCAGCACGCCGTGAGCCGCGCATAAGTCTCGCCATCCTTGCGACCAGCGATCGTCGTTGGCGATGTCGGCACAGGTGACAGGTTTGCCGAAATACACTGCCTCGCCGCACGTACCGAAGGCAAGCTCATTAATCCGGGTATCCTTGAGTCCTTGAGCGAAGGACGGCCCAAAATCCGGGGCGATCGAGTAGGGAAACGTCAGTCGCTGGGCATCGGCTACCAGGATGCAGGCTCGCGTGCGCGGATTTAGCTTGGACACGGAGGCACACAGGGATGAGAGACATTCCTCCAGCGGGTGTCCTGAGGCGGTCAACTCCAGCAGTCTCTTCTGCTCGACCTGGACGAGTTGGGCCTGTTTGCGATCGGTAATGTCAGTTGCAAAAATTTTCAGCCCCTCGGCCTGCGGGAAAACCCGGTACTGAAACCAGCGATGGCAGGGCAGATAAAGATACTCAAACTCGACGGGCGTTTGGGAGCTCATCGCCCGATGGAATTGAACGCAAACATCGGTGTCAACGGTATTGGGAAACAAGTCCCAATGGTTGTAACCGAGCAGTTCTTCTCGCTGCTTAAAAAGCATGGAGCACAAGCGATCGTTGACGTAGGTGAAGTGCCAGTTGCCATCGAGAACAAAGAAACCATCACTGATGCTAGAGAGTATGCTTTCCACCTGCCCACGAGCTGTTTCTGCTTCTGGCTGCAGCACTTGTTCCTGCTGCATTGCTTCGGGCCGCAGTTGCGCCTGCTCGACATTTGTTTCCACTCGTGCTAACATTTCACGGTCAGAAAACGGCTCAGTCAAGTAGTCGTCGGCTCCAGCTTCAAGGCCCCAGAAATCGAGTAGCCTGTTCACCAGATTCAGCAAGCGTTGCCCATTGCGCTGCACTACCTCCATCCGTTCTCGATGTTCTGCGGGTAGCGGCACGTTTCGATCGGTGAGAGCGTCCTCAGTTGAACCCATTATCAGGGTGAGGGAAGTCCGCAATTCATCGCTGACGTTACTGAAGAAAACCGTGTTGGGGCGATCGAGTTCTGCCAGTGCTTCGACTCGTTTCCGCTCTTGTTCATAAGTGCGGGCATTGCAGATGGCTGCTGTCACCTGCCCTGCGATCGAGTCAAAAAAGCCTTTGTAATCATCATCAAAGACTCTGAGCGGACTCACTCCGGCAATCAAGAACCCGAAGGTTTCTCCCGATCGGGCCAGTGGTAGAATGACCGCTTGATGGGGAGACCCGGACCCGGCGCCACCCGGTAAAAGTCCAAATCGCGCTTCTAAATCCTCAACTATCTTGCTTTCACCCGTCTCCATGACTTGCGTCAGTTGCCACCCCTGGGACGTTTGGGCGGATGTCAGATCGATCGCCTCTGGGCTGGCGATGGTTCCGGCGGCTAACCTGGTTGTGCCGGAAAGTCGTGCAAAAGTGCGATCGCGATCGAGGAGATACAGCAGCGCAAACGGGATGTCACAGGCGTTAGAGGTCAATGCGGTGGCGCAAACGAGGCAGGCGGCTTCTTGCGTCAATGCGGTGACTGTTTCTGCGCCTAATTCACGCAGCGTCCTCAAGCGGCGATCGTTCAACACCCGCTCAGTTTCTTCGGTGACAGCGCCAAACACGCCACCTGGTGTGCCATCTGAGCCGGGAACAGGACTGTAGGAGAAGGTAAAGTACGTCTCCTCTGGATACCCGTTGCGCTCTAAGATCAGCAAGGCTTCTTTATTCCATGACGATTTGCCTTCTTTTAAGACTGCTTCAGCTTGAGGCCCAACCACCTCCCAAACGTCTGCCCAAACCTTAAACGCAGATTCACCCAGGGCCCCCGGATGACGCTGACCCAGTATCGGGATGTAAGCGTCGTTGTAGAGGTTAATCATCTGGTGCCCCCACCAGATGAACATGGGGTGGGGGGAACCCAAGACGAGCCCGATTGCGGTTTTTAAGCTCTGCGACCATTTCTCGACAGCACCAAGGGGCGAAAGCGACCAATCGTGCGATCGGATCAGTGCCCCCATCTCGCCACCACCCGCAAAAACCTCTTGAGGAATTTCCTCCGATCCATTGACGCCCATTTTTTTTTCTATATAAAAATATTTGGTTGGCAGTGCCTCAGCTTCAAAAAATCCCGACCCACCCCGAAAAACTAGGCTGTTTAAGTTTCTTAAGCATTCTTCCTAATGGTTGCGCTTGCCGGAGACTGCGCTCAGGGTTTGCTAGGAAATCCCCGTTAGAAATATAATATTGACATACTCCCCGCGCATGAATGCGGGGGATTCTAAAGGCTCAAACAGCAGTTGCAGGCGAAGCCTGTCTGACACTACCTAACCCAACCATTGATGCCCCAACGGTTTGAATATTTATAGATGCGTTTTCATCTCGTCCATTAACAGATTGGCAAGATGGGCAACGCCATTGCCTCACCGATAGATCTAGCGATTCCAGAATGTGACCGCATTGAGCGCACGTCTTGGAACTCGGATACCACTGGTCAATAAAAACGACTAATTTACGCTTTTTCTTGGCTACCCATTCGAGAATTAACAGGAATTCGCCCAGTGCCAAGTCATTGATTTTACGTCCCCAAAGCCGTTGCATTCCTTTGAGGTTCAATGTTTCAAAGCACAATACATCAAAGCGATCAGTTAGTTCATGAGCCAGCTTCCAGAACCAATCACGTCTTTGGTTGGCAATCTTTTCGTATTGCCTACATAGATGCTTTCTGGCTTGCTCACGACGCAAAGACGCCTTTTGTTTACGTGATAACTGCTTACACGCTTTACGGATGGTATTGAGTCCTTGTTTGAAGAATTCGGGCGATTCAATCTTGCTGCCATCAGAGCAAGTGAGGAAAGTTTTCAGACCGAAATCGAATCCCGCTATCTTACCAGTCGCAAATTCAATCTCTGCCTCTGAACCCTCATCCACCACTACAACCATAAACAACTCACCTAATGGTGTGCGTTTGATGGTCAACGTTTTAACTATGCCCTCAATAGGTCGAGAGTTCCAAAACTGATAAACCCTGCTTCCAATCTTCACTCGATTACCACCCAGAAACTTGTATCCAGCTTGTTTCAGGGTGAACGATTTGTATTTTTTGATTTTCTTAAATCCTGGTAGCTTTACCCCCTTCTTGTGATGTTTGAAAAATAGCTGGTATGCCTTCTCAATGCGCTGACAAATATCTTGCACCGCTTGAGAGCCAACTAACTGCCAAAATGGATTACGCTTTCTCAGCTTGGCAATATGAGCTTGAAGTTTGGCGCAGTTCAAATGCTTACCCCACATCCGGTAATACCGACGATGGAGAGCGCTCGCATGGTTGTAGATAACTCCAGCAGCATTGATTGACTGCTTCAGGTATCTATTCCGCTTGTGACTGTAGAGCTTAAACTTCAGTGTCTTCATGCTAGTATTGTATATCATTTAGATATATGTATGCCATGAAAAAGAGTGTGTTTTTTAGGTTGACTGACGAAGAGTTTGAGAGGCGGGAAGTCTATTGCGAATCAACAGGAAGATCTTTCATCAGATGTCTTAAGAGAACTCATTAGAAACCTTAAGATTAAGAAAAAGCCGTCAAGCTTATGACGGGGCTTTAAACCCAAAATTTTCGGTAACTGCGGAACGGTCAAAAAAAGTTTAAGTACAGGTACTCACGTCTGTAATTGTGGCTGTGTACTCGATCGCGATCGTCACGCCGCTAGAAATATCCTCTCCTGAGGGGATGGGGTACGGTCGGACAGACCCAAACCTCTCGATTAAATCTAGGTAACGCTTGTGGAGAGATTTCTCTCTACTGAAGAAGATAGAAATTCTGTATCAGCAAATCGCCTCAACGAATCAAGAATCGATCGCGTCTTTAGACCTGAGAGTGTCAAACCTGTCACGGACCTGTCCCTCTCCCTCTCGCGCATCCTTATTTTCACGGCTGTGCCCGACAAAAAAAAAGACAAAAAAAGAGAGAGCTACGTAAGTAACTCTCTCTGCCATCAGGGTGCATCTACATAACACAATATAACACGACGGGGATGAGGGGTGACACCCTCAAACGTGAAGTTCTTGTAAAGAAATGTATATTAATTATAAAGTTATCATACAGCGCGAAAAGCTAGAGGGGGGCGGGATCGGGGAAAACCGATCGCCCGCCGCACTATCCGCTACAGGACCCCCTTAACGATTTCTTAGCCTGGGCCGTTAAGCTTCGCCACCAGCAGCTCATTGGTCAATTTGGGATCGGCCCGGCCGCCCGTCTCCTTCATCACTTTGCCGACAAAAAAGCCCAGCAGCTTAGTTTTGCCGCCTCGGTACTGTTCGATCTCCTTGGGATTGGCGGCCAAAACTGCATCGATCGCCCGATCGAGCGCCCCAGTATCCGAAATTTGAATCAAACCCTTGCTCTCTACGAACTTCTGAGGAGAACCACCGTTGGCGAGCAACTCGGGCAAAATATCCTTAGCGATTTTGCCGCTGATGGTGCCGGCCTCAATTAGCGCCAGCAGTTCGGCTAAATCCTGCGGTTGGAAAGGAATTTCTGCAATCGCCAGCTTTTCATTTTTCAGATAAGCAGTAATATCGCCCATCACCCAATTAGCAGCTTGTTTAGCCACAGCACCGGCGGCGATCGATTTTTCAAAATACTCCGCCACCGCTTTGTCGTCAGTCAGCACCCGCGCGTCGTAGGGAGAAAGAGCGAGCTCGGTTTCGTAGCGATTGCGCTTTTGGGCCGGCAATTCCGGCAGTTGAGCTTTCCAATCCTGCAATTGCTCGGCCGAAACTTCGATCGGAGGCAAATCCGGTTCTGGGAAATACCGATAATCGCTCGCACCTTCCTTAATCCGCATACTGAAAGTACACTGCTTGTTTTCATCCCAAAGCCGCGTTTCTTGGACGATGGTTTCGCCATTCTCTATAGCTTGAATTTGTCGCTCGATCTCGTAATCGATCGCCCGTTCGATCGCATTAAAAGAGTTCATATTTTTAATTTCCACCTTAGTGCCGAACTCTTTTCGGCCAACGGGGCGCACCGAAATATTCACGTCGCACCGGAGCGAACCTTCCTGCATATTCCCGTCGCCAACACCGATGTAGCGCACGATCCGGCGCAATTCTTGACCGTATTCGGCAGCTTCCGCGCCCGAGCGCAAATCCGGTTCCGAAACAATTTCGATTAGAGGCACACCAGCGCGGTTGTAATCCACCATTGAATAAGTAGAACCGCTCAGCCGATCGCTGCCGCCGTGAACCAATTTTCCGGCATCTTCCTCCATGTGCAAGCGAGTGATACCGATTTTTTTTCTAGTAGAATTTCCCGTCTCGTCCACCAGTTCAATTTCTAGCCAACCGTTAGTAGCGATCGGCAAATCGAACTGAGAAATTTGATAATTTTTCGGCAAATCGGGATAGAAATATTGCTTGCGGTCAAACTTACTGTAAGGTGCGATGGAGCAGTTGAGAGCCAGCCCTGCTTTCACGGCATACTCCAGCACTTTTTGATTTAATACTGGCAACACTCCAGGCATTCCCATACAAATTGGGTCAATGTTACTATTTGGGGCATTGCCAAATTCTGTAGAAGAACTGGAGAAAATTTTAGTATTCGTACTCAATTGACAATGAGTTTCGAGACCGATAATGGCTTCGTACTGAGTTTGGTTTTTTATCGAAGAGGGTGCAGCAGCAGTCATAAGCGACCTAAAAGACTGAATTACTTTAGATTTTATTTTAGCTTTTTATTGACCAAACCGATTGGAGATTATTTGTAGGTAGGGGCGGTTTCATTGGTGTCAACAAGCCGGTCATATCATTTCCGGTTACACCGGAATGATGTTGACTGTTGACGGTTGACTGTTGAGAGTCCACAGTCAACCGTCAACCGTCAACCGTGAACTCGAATTTACTATTCCGATGCTAACGGATTTTGATATCATACCCGCAGTCCGGAAGGGGTTTAAACCCTCGCCAGACTGTGGGAAAGCGCGTTAAGTTGAGACCAATGGGGATCGGCACAAGCAACGCCCTGCGGAGGATTCGCGATCGCGAAGCCGATATCCTTTGGATCGTCCCCTGCGCCACAACCCTGTGCAAAAATATATTGAGTGGCAGCTCCCGCCCACACCTGCAGGCCAGGAGAGTTTTAGATCGATCGACCACAATTGGCGATCTATCTGCTAGCCTTACCCTTTTAGTGGCAGTCTTTAATAGCACCGCCCGCCGACAGCGATCGGCTCCGCGCACAAATTAAAAATTAAAAATGTATAATTTGACATAAAATTCCATATTTTTAATTTTTAAGCTGTAATTTTGAATTGTAAAAGTAACACTTGCGTAAGTGTCAAAAATATGCCTGAAATTCCAGTTGAAAGTGCCACACTGTTTCAGAACAGCATCACTGAGCTAGAGCAGGCGGAATCAGCCCTCGAACTCGCTTGGAACGAACTCGAAAAACAAACAGCAGAAACCATTGCTCACATTGCCAAAGCCGGCTCTGCAAACACACAGGAAATCAGCGACCGCTTGGCCGGGGCCAAGCAACTCCGTCAGCAACTTCAAAGCCAAATAAAACAAGCCAACTCGCGGCTGGAATTTCACCTAGAAAACTCGCCAATGGCAGTTATAGAGTGGGACAGGGAATTTCGGGTAGTGCGGTGGTCGCCAATGGCAGAACAAATATTTGGCTGGAGTGCAGCAGAAGTAATCGGTAAATACTGGCACGAATTGTCAATAGTTCATCAAGAAGACTTCGAGCAAGTGTGCGCCGTCACAAATCAACTGTTACAGCGCAGAGAACCCCGCAACATTTGTCGCAACCGCAACTATACCAAAGATGGATCGGTAATTTACTGCGAATGGTACAATTCTGCACTAATCAATGAATCGGGAACAGTAGTTTCAATTCTCTCTTTTGCCAGAGACGTAACCGATCGCCACCGCACTCGAGAAGAACTGCACCGGCGCGAGCAAGCTTTCAGCGCCCTAGCCGAAAATGCGACTGATATCATCGCCAGGTTCGATCGAGAACGGCGCCTCCTTTACATCAACCAAGCAGTAGAATCAGCGACCGGAAAACGCCCTGCAGAATTAATTGGCAATAGCAACAGACAATCAGGAATGCCGCCACACTTGTGCGACCTGTGGGACGAGACTTTTCTGAAAGTTTTTGGCACCGGCCAACAAGAAACCATAGAATTTGAGTTTCCCACTCCCCAGGGCATAAAACATTACCACTGTCGAGTCATTCCCGAATTTGCTGAAGACAATTCAGTAGAAACTGTTTTATCCATCGCCCGCGACTTCACAGAACTAAAACAAGTCGAATGCCAGTTGCGACAAAGCGAATCCCAATTTAAATCCATTGTTGATTCTAACATAATCGGTATAATTTTTTGGGATCTTAACGGCAGCATTACAG
>Ga0256856_1000060_pt1 | contig 12155 bp, 7 predicted proteins | sample BONt10_FD_181175 | JGI IMG/M metagenome (GOLD analysis project Ga0256856, IMG submission 181175) | Terrestrial sediment cell enrichment communities from Utah, United States - BONCAT_SYTO_Terrestrial_sediment - 10 | ecosystem: Environmental > Terrestrial > Deep subsurface > Rock core/Sediment... | reverse complement strand
GATAACACTGTATCTCGGCTGCAATCAAATTACCGACATCAGCTTCCTCGGCTCGCTCACCAATCTGACCACACTGTTTCTCGACAGCAATCAAATTACCGACATCAGCGCCTTGCGTAAGCTCACCAATCTGACCACACTGTTTCTCAACTACAATCAAATTACCGACATCAGCGCCTTGCGTAAGCTCACCAATCTGACAACACTGCATCTGGACAAGAATCAAATTACCAACATCAGCGCCTTGCGTAAGCTCACCAATCTGACACAACTGTATCTCGGCGACAATCAAATTACCGATATCAGCGCCTTGCGCTCGCTCACCAATCTGACACAACTGTATCTCGACAACTATCAAATTACCGCTCTGTGCGTGTTAGGCCTCCTCGCACAAAAACGTCTTACTCTCTCGACTAGGCCAATTGATGCTCAAAAAGCCACAGAAGCAGTCAAAGTTGCCTATGCAGCTATTGGCCTAGAACAACCAGAAGTTATTGTTTGCAGCAGTCCCCGGGACGCTTTTCTCCAAATCTTCAACTTGCCAAAAGGCGACCCTTCACCAAACTGGTCAAACGAAGGGCATGGGAATAGATTGGGAAAAAAGCTAGACAGGAAATGGATGTCCATGTCTCCATCGATGGTGAGAGACTTTACAAGTCCGGCGGTGTGGGAGTATGAGTTCGAGGCCATGACGATGGAGTCGGAAGCAGACAGCACACTGAGTTGGCTAATGGGCGAATTGGTTGAGGAATTAGAGCGATCGGAACGAACTATGGGGAGGGTTTTTCCCGATCGTTTGTTCGACCTCAGATGCCCTGAAACCCCCACGAATTTATGTAAAGAAATCTATTTGACTCAATGGTATATCTCTTCATTAGGCGTCAATCTTTCCCAAAAGGCACAAGAAATACATCACTGCCAAAACCTGCTTTTCGAGCATTGCGGTTTTATATTTGCTTTTGAAAAAATTTGCTTTGTGTGCGATCGCCCCCGCCACCTGGGCTTTGACAGTCAAAACCGCTTGCACGCGGAAGGAGAACCTGCGATTGAGTTTGCGGATGGATGGAATTTTTACTATTATCACGGCGTCAGATTGCCTGAAAAATACGGCCAAGTCCACCCCAATCAATGGCAATACCAATGGATTTTAGCAGAAGAGAATGCCGAACTTCGGCGAGTGTTAATTCAAGTAATTGGTTACGCTCGCATAATTCAAGAATTGTCAGCAAAACAAATAGATAGTTGGCAGGAATATGCACTATTAAAAATAGATCACCCTAGGGAAGAGCCGATTTGTTTGTTAAAAATGACTTGTCCGAGTACGGGATTCATTCACGCTTTGAGAGTGCCGCCTAACTTGACATCAGCTAGGGAGGCAATTGGCTGGGCAAATTGGGATATCGATCCCGAGGAATTTTCCGTGCAGACTTGATATAATTGTGGCGATGGATTTCTACAAGTAGTCAGCTACAGGGGACAAGGATTTCCCAGCTCGATCGCAGCGTTGCTGCTGCTATTTTTTGCTCAGAATACGAAGCCTCTGTTTCCCGTCGGAGTAATGACTTGTATCGAGGGCGCTGACTTACCGAATGTGGGGTCAAATCCTCGATTACTGCTGGCACTTAATTTTGCCAACTGTGGCTTTGAGCCTTACTGGTTTTCGTGGGAGGCAAAGATTGAGGCGCGGACAATTGTGGGACGTGCTGCGTCAAGATTAGATCCGAACAGCAGGGGCTCGCCTGTTTGCGGGACGATCGAGTAATTTACATTCATGCTTTGCGGAATGCTGTTAATCCGTTGATGACGCTATTGGGTTTTGATACAAGCTAGTTTGTTGAGGGGTGCGTTTATTGCCGAATATTTCTTTAATTTGCCGGGTTTGGGTTCGCTGACTCTGGAGGCCGTGACAAATCTTGATTTGTATTTAGTAATGGCAAGTTTGATGATGGGTGCGACGATGTTGATTGTGGGGAATTTGTTGGCAGATTTGCTGTTCAAAGCTGTCAATCCTCGGATTAAGCTGGAAGATTTGAAATAGTAGACTTAACTCAGTAATATGAGGTACGCAAGGGCGATTTGTAATAGTCAACAGTCAACAGTCAACAGTCAACAGTCAACACTCATCAGAAAAAGAGTGACAATTTCAGGAAGGAAAGGCTAGGCTAGTTGTAGACTTCTATTTTCATCAGGACTTAGACAGGGGTGCCCTGAAACCGGATTTTTTTCGAGAATACTTAGTGCAACCGCGTGAAAACGAGAAAAAACCCGGTTTCTGTGGTTGCGATGCGTCTAAGACTGTTTATGCCAGGAATGCACCGATAAAATTTCATTCACCCTCCAAACATGGCAAAACAACTAGCAATAGAAACTCGCGGGCTGACGAAACAATTCGATCGCCATATAGCCGTCAATGACATTGATTTGCAAGTAGCAGCAGGCGAAGTATGCGGACTGATCGGCCCCAACGGTGCCGGCAAAACAACTTTGCTGCGAATGTTGGCGGCGGCTGAGGAACCGACTATAGGGGAAATTTACATCAACGGGGATAGGTTATTGCGCGATCGATCACACCCGATTCTCAAACAGCGCATCGGCTTTCTTCCCGATGACTTTCCCCTTTACGACGACTTGACAGTTTGGGATTATTTAGACTATTTTGCCCGACTCTACAACCTCCAGCAACCGCGCCGCCGAGAGCGAATCAACTCCGTGTTAGAACTCGTGCAACTAACCAACAAGCGCAACAGCTTAATTTCCACCCTGTCGCGGGGGATGAAACAGCGCCTGAGTTTGGGGAGAACTATTATCCACGAACCGCTATTGTTGTTGTTAGACGAACCCGTTTCTGGCTTAGATCCGATCGCCCGAATGCAGTTCCGCGAAATTATCAAAGTTTTGCAAGAAGTCGGCATGACCGTAGTCATATCATCTCACGTCCTCAGCGACTTAGCCGAACTTTGTACCTGGGTCGGCATCATGGAGCTCGGATATCTGGTCGAAAGCGCACCGTTACAAGAACTTTACAAACGCCTCAGCCGCCAGCAAATTTTCATGTCGGTTTTAGGAAATAAATTAGAAGCGCTTACATCGGAATTAAAAAACTTTCCTTGGGTGGAAAATTGGGCAATAATAGCGGAAACTCAACAGGTGTGCGTTAATTTTTCAGGAAGCCCGGAAGATGCCGCAAATTTATTACGCGAACTCGTGGGGGCCAACATTCCCCTAACCGAATTCCACTGCACTCAAGAAGACTTAGAAACCATCTTCCTCAAGATGGGACACCAGCAAGCATCCTAAGAAAGCTTTTTCTCTCGTTACCAAGATGAACAGTGAGTTATAACTAACTCATCACCCATTCCCAATCACGAATAACCAATGACACTCCACTTACTAGACAAAATAGGCAACTGGAATCCCCAGTTATTTCGAGAAATAAAAGGCCGCTTAAATATTGGCAATATGGCGATCGCTTCTGCCTTTTCCCTAAGCGGTCAACTGCTGCTGTTGATGTATTACAGCGCCCAGATACCCGTTACCCCTCCTAATTGGAATCAGACTTACCCCATCTATCACAGATTTTGCGCTTTAGAGACTGCCAATTCCTATGAGCAAGGGTGCGTCAGAGATGCCTTGGGCAACTTAGCCATTAACTGGCCGATGTGGTGGCTAGAGATATTCATTTGGCTGAGCATATTGAGCGCGTTAGCCCTATTAATAGCAGGGACTTATATGCTTGTCAGTGACTTAGACAAGGAGGAACGCCGCGGGACGCTCAACTTTATTCGCCTCAGTCCCCAGTCTGCTAAAACAATTTTTCTGGGCAAAATTCTTGGCGTACCAATTTTACTTTATTTAGCAACTATTCTGGCCGTACCCATGCACCTGTACGCTGGATTAGCTGCTCAAATACCCCTGAATGAAATTTTATGTTTCTACATAGCGGTTGCAGCTAGCTGTGCTTTGTTTTACAGCAGTGCGATGCTATTTGGATTGACAACCAGTTGGTTGGGAGGATTTCAACCTTGGTTGGCTAGCGCTACGGTTTTTGTTGTGTTTGGGATTTCTTGGCTTCCGCTCACGCGAGCTGCTTGGGATGCGTTAATTTTTTTGTCTCCCCTTGCTATCCTGAGATATCAGCTTTTTCTAGTTAATAAAACGGATTTCGATTCGTTAATTGAAGACTTAGACAAGTTGCAATGGTTTTACTCGCCAGTGGGTACAAATATTGCGAGTGGCCTTGCTTTGTCTCTCTTGGTTTGCGGTACAGGAACCTACTGGATGTGGCAGGGATGGCAGCGCCGCTTTCCAAATCCCAGTGCTACAGTTTTGAGCAAGCGGCAAAGTTATTTGCTAGTTATCTGCTGTCAGGTAATATTCTTAGGGTTTGCACTCCAATCAGACCCCCCAGCAGGCAGCGCTAATCTCATCTGTTTACTGATCTTGAATTTGGTGATGTTCTTAGCTTTAATTGCAGCTTTAACATCTGACAGACAATCATTGTACGATTGGGCGAGGTATCGGAAACAAATCGTTCCCAGCAATCAGAAGCTGTGGCGACGCTACCCAATACTCGATTTAATTTGGAGCGATAAAAGTCCGGCTGTAGTTGCGATCGCGCTCAATTTCCTCAGCTCAGTAATAATTTTAACACCTTGGGCGCTGTTGGAAAAAAGTGAGAAAAATGGATATTGGGGTGTAATTTTCTGCCTGAATCTTATCCTAATTTACGCAGCCATCACCCAACTATTCCTATTTACCAAAACCAGAAATCAGGAAATTTGGGCCGCCTGCACAGTCGGTGGCGCTATCTTGTTGCCGCCTCTGATTTTATCTATGCTATTGCTAACCCCAGAAAAAGCTCCTATTCTCTGGTTGTCTTCAACATTTGGTGGCTTTTTGTTTTCGTCGTCTCTGGCAGCGTCAGGAAATACGATTTTTATCTCCATACTCAGTCAGTGGAGTGTCTTGGTGTTGTTGAACCTCAAATTGCGATCGCAACTCAAACTCGCAGGGGAATCAGCTTCTAAAGCACTGCTGAAAGCTTGACAAAGCAAGGGAAGAGATCGAACGTGAAACTCGGATTCAGGCAGGGGCTTAAACCCCAGCCTGAAAGCTTAATTCCTCTTCAGACGACTGTTCCACTTATTATGCCAATTCCGCATTTATAATCCACTTTATATTGAGCGATGGTTGTCGCCGCTACACGCACAAAGCCCACCTTCGCAGGCTTTAAGATTAAAGTTGACAAATAATTTCTGACTGTACAGATCCAAAATTAGAGATTTAGCGTATATTACTATAGGAACGCCGGACAAAATTTCATACAGCAGATTACAGGTTTATGAAGTACACGAGGCTATCGATCGATCCCCGTAGGGACTTAGCCTGGGCCTTGTCTAAAGCTGCACTTCATAAACCAGGGATACGCTGTAAGTTGGCACCGATAAAAATTTCAGCTTGCCTGTTTGCAGTTGAGCTGCGATCGCCCGCCAGCTACACACCAAACTATAAAATACGGCTAAGTGATCTGTATTGAGGAGTGGGTTTATTTGAATCGGGGGGCTGGTTTACATATCATTTTAGCTGCGTGTAATACTTTTATTGCAACCAACCCCTACAGCAGAAAATAAGAAAAACTATCCTAAAAGTGCCAAATTGTGATATTTTGAACAGAGAATACCGCGGCCGTTAGGCAACGGAAGTATTAAATATAAAGGGTGATGAGAGCATGGCCGAAATTAGAGACACCGCACAAGCAAACTTGCTAGCCGGAACTTCAGAAGATGACCTGATTTTTGGGTTGGGGGGCAATGACGTTATTGCGGGAAACTCGGGTAATGACAGCATTTTTGGAGGGAAGCAAAGCGATTTAATAGATGGCAATTTAGGTCAAGATTCGATTTTTGGAGATTTAGAAAACGACACTATTAACGGCGGAGAAGGTAACGATTTTTTAGTGGGCGGAAAGGCAGCGATTCCATATCGGGAAACGCCGGCAATGATGTTTTGTCGGGGGATCGAGATACTGATATCCTGATAGGCGGAGACGGGGCAGACATATTTGTTTTGAGGCGCTACGCTGAGGCTGACCCGAACCGTACCAGCGGCGGTGTTAGTTTGGCAAATGCCGACGCGATCGCCGATTTTGCACCCGGTACAGATTTAATCGGTTTGGCGGGAGGTCTCAGTTTTAGCGACTTAAATATTCTGGAAGCTGGAAACGATACTGTTATTCAAGACCGGGTAACAGGAGAATTTCTCGCTACTCTCAGAGGGGTGAGGCAAAGTGCGATTAACCAGGCAAGTTTCACTAATAATATTGGCAGCGTTGTTCCCAATCCCCCGCCTCCACCGCTGACAACGGCTTATGGTTTAACTCCTACTAATCGGATTGTCGGTTTTAGCCTTTCCAATCCGAGAAATGTGATCTCAGATTTGCCCGTGACAGGATTGCAGCAGGGAGAAAGTTTGCTGGGAATTGATTTTCGCCCCGCTAACGGTTTGCTTTACGGTGTGGGTTCTAGCAATCGCTTGTATACTGTCAATCCGAGAACCGGAGAAGCAAGTCAAGTTGGTAGCGGGCAATTTGCTGTTCCCCTAACTCCGGGGGCTGCTGGTTTTGATTTCAATCCGACGGTCGATCGAATTCGGTTTGTCAATGAAGCCGATCAAAACGCCCGCCTCAACCCGGATAACGGGGCAATTGTCGATTCTGACACGCTGGCGGGGGGAATTCAACTCGACGGGAATTTGGCTTATGCTGCGGGCGATCGCAATTTTGGAAGTTCTCCGGCTGCTGCAGGGGCTGCGTATGTGAACAACTTTGCCGGGGGAACTTCGACAACTTTGTTTGTAATTGACAGCAATTTAGACGTTTTGGTGCGACAAGATCCGCCGAATAATGGAGTGTTGAATACGATCGGATCTTTGGGAGTTGATGCTGGTACCGTTCTCGGCTTTGATATCAGGAGTGTTGGCGGCCGCGATGTCGCGGTGGCGGCACTGTCCGTTGGGGGCGTTTCCGGCTTGTACAATATCAATTTAAGTAGCGGTCAAGCTTCCTTTGTCGGTCAAATTGCCGATGGGAGAGAGATTAACAGTTTGGCTGTGCCTTTGCCTACAGCTTACGCCTTAACTGTCAGAAATGGCGCCGAAACAATTGTCGGTTTTAACGAGGCCGCACCGCAGGCGATTCTCAGCGACGCGGCAGTTACGGGGTTGCAGGCGGGAGAAAGTTTGCTGGGAATTGATTTTCGCCCCGCTAACGGTGTGCTTTACGGTGTGGGTTCTAGCAATCGCTTGTACGCGATCAATCCGGTGACTGGGGCTGCAACTGCAGTCGGTAACGCGCAGTTTGCTGTTCCCCTAACTCCGGGGGCTGCTGGTTTTGACTTCAATCCGACGGTCGATCGAATTCGGTTTGTCAATCAAGCCGGTCAAAACGCCCGCCTCAACCCGGATACTGGGGCAATTATCGCTTTTGACACGCTGACGGGGGGAATTCAACTCGACGCGAATTTGGCTTATGCTGCGGGCGATCGCAATTTTGGCAATCCGGGCGCGGGTATGGGGGCTGCCTATGTGAATAACTTTGCCGGGGCAACTTCGACAACGCTGTTTGTAATTGACACCAATTTAGACGTTTTGGTGCGGCAAGATCCGCCGAATAATGGGGTGTTGAATACGATCGGGTCTTTGGGAATTGATGCTGGTACCGTTCTCGGCTTTGATATCAGGAGTGTTGGCGGTAACGAGACGGCTTTGGCTGCGATCGAAGTTGGGGGAGTTTCGGGCCTGTACAATATCAATTTGACGACCGGTCAAGCTTCGATCGTCGGTCAAATTGGTGACGGGCGAGGGATTAAAGGTTTAGCACTGACTTTGATTTAACTGCTAGATTCCCAGCGATTTTAGGCATCAATTATGTAGTTTTTAGGTAGAAAGTTGAAAAAAACTCAACTTTTCTACTATCTCAAATTGTCAGTCTAAAATCGATTGGGCAATTCCCAATTCCCAATTTGAGGTAACATATTATTTTGACAACCAAGATAAGATGTTATCTCAAGTTTTTTACTTGCTACGTTCCCGCAGTGACGGCAAATATCTGTCCGCGAATCCCAATCCTGATGCGGCAGTGAGTTACCTGCTGATGTTTCGCGAAGACTATGACGCTTTGAGCTATCTCAACGCCCACGCTGCTGATGTTGCCGATCGATTCGGAGTAGAATCGATTTCCGGTTCTCAGGTGAAAAAGCTGCTCGAACGTTGGGGATTTAACGGTGTGGGGGTTGTTCAAGACCCGCTGTTACCCAATATAGAGTTTTTATTGACAAAGAATTGACAATTGACAACATTTGCGCTTAACCCGGTTTCTGGAAGAGATCGGGTTTTTTCGTCAAGTTTTGAGGCGATCGCCCGATCGAGCTTGTACACTTCTAGGCCCCATATTTAGTGCAAATTGTCAACTTTATGAAGCTTTAACCCTAAATCTGAATCCTGTTGTATATTCGTAGTCTGTTGATTTATTCCAACACGTCAGTACACAACCTATGGTTCGAGAATTAGAGCGATCGAGTGCCAGCGAGAAACGCAACCTGTCCGATTTCCCCGAAACAGCACCCGCAGCCAATCCAGTATTTTTTAGGACTTACAGCCGCCGTACCGAGACGGGAAGGGAGACTTGGGAGGAAGTGTGCGCCAGAACAGTCAAGGGGCTGCAAAAGCTGGGAAACCTCACCCCCGAAGAAACACAACTGCTGCACCGGATGCAAAACCAGCTCAAAACCCTCGCTTCAGGCCGCTGGCTGTGGGTAGGTGGCAGCAAATGGATTGAGCAACCAGAGAATTTTTCCGGCGCATATAATTGCTCCTCAACAAATATTCTCGACTGGCGTTCCTTTGGTTTGTTGATGGATTTGGCAATGATGGGCTGCGGCACTGGGGCAGTCTTGGAACCACAATATATCAACCAACTGCCGCCGATTCGCAACCGTTTAACCCTAACCATGCAAGGCGAAATCGGTTCTACACCCGCCCAGTCGCGCCGTCAAGCAACCGAAATAAAAATAGCAGAAAAAACCGCAACTATTTATGTCGGAGATTCTCGCCAAGGCTGGGTAAAATCCTATCAAACTTTGCTGGAATTATCCACAGATGAAAGATTTGCAGGAGAAGTTCAAGTTTTCATCGATTTGAGCGACGTTCGCCCGGTGGGAGAACCTTTAAAAGGTTTTGGCGGAGTAGCAAATCCTGTGAAATTGCCCGACCTTTATCAGCGCTGCGCCACAATTTTGAATAAAGCTTTAGGGCGGCAGTTAAATTCTGTTGAATGCTGCGTGTTGATAGATGAAGCAGCGGTCACAATTGTTGCTGGAAATATTAGAAGATCGGCCGGAATGCGTCAGTTTTCTTTTGATGACGAACTAGGGGCAAATGCTAAAAACAATCTGTGGCAACAAGATGAAAGCGGCAACTGGAGAATAGATCCAGAACGCGATGCCCTTCGGATGGCCAACCATACGCGAGTTTTCCATACCAAACCTACACTAGAAGAATGTATTGATGCTGTCCGCAAACAGTATTACAGCGGCGAAGGCGCGATTCAATGGGCCGGGGAAGCTGTAGCTCGATCTAACGTTGATTTACTTTCAACACCGAGTCTTAGAAGTGAGTTTTTGAAAGCTTACGACGAAGGAAAAGCTAAAGAGTGGTTGCAGGAACGCCATCCTAATATGACTGCTGGCGAGTTAGAGCATCGGTTAGTCCGTGTGGGCTTAAACCCGTGTGGTAAGTAATTTTGCCTCACGTTAAAAACCTCGCAAAATCGGAGAAGACTGAGATGTTAATTCCGAGGTAAGTAAGGGAATTAAAAATCCTTTACCACCGTAGAGCGTACCGGGTGAACCTTCTTTTTTGAAGAATATAATCCTGGCAAGAGTGCGGGGCATTTACAACTACAGTAAATGAAAAAGTACGCCGAGCTACAGGTAAAATGGAATCTGTAGAACTAAAGGATAAAAAGCCTTTAGGGTAACAAAACTGGAAATCATCGGCTCTAACTTCCACTGTAATCTTTCTGAGGTTCACCTCAATCAAATTGACCCTTACAACTTCAAAGAACAGGAGGAAGCTTTCAGGGCGGCGGCTCTATCTGTCGCGGTACTTCTCAATCACAAATTTCTTGAACCCCGCTATCAATACAGCCGCGAACTAGACCCGATTGTCGGCGTATCTTTCACGGGATTGTTCGATTTCTTCGTTCATGCTTTTGGCGTTGAGTGGCTGCGCTGGTGGGTGGAAGGCCGCCCGCAAACTCCGCAAGGAATCGCTTTTAAACAGCGGGAAGAAGAGTATTTGACAGGTTGGCGCGAGATTGTGAATCGGGTAGTATGGGATTATTGCGATCGCCATTCCTTAAAACGCCCAAATCGCTGCACAACCGTTCAACCATCGGGTACTAAATCTCTGCTGACAGGTGCTTCTCCCGGCTGGCATCCGCCGAAAGCCCAGCGTTTTATTCGCCGAATCACTTTCGGCAAAAACGACCCCGTAGCCCTCGCCTGCATCGACTACGGATACAACGTGATTCCGTCTCAATCTGACAAAGATGAAAACGGCAATTTGCTGAACAATCCCTTCGACGAACGCTGCACGGAATGGCTGGTAGAAATACCTGTTGCGGTAAGTTGGGCTGACTTGCCCGGTGCTGATGAAATTGACATTAACAAGTTTTCAGCGGCGGCACAAATGGACTTTTATATGCAGGTGCAAAAGTTCTATGTCAGACATAACACTTCGGCGACGATTGAACTGCGCGAAAATGAAGTTGAAAGTTTGGGCACTCGGATTTATGAAGCGATTCGCGATGATGAAGGCTACATTTCCGCAGCGCTTTTGGCTCGGTTTGATGCTCTTGAAACTTTCCCGCGTCTACCGTTTGAACCGGTGAGCAAGGAAATTTACACCAAGATGGTGGAAGAGACTTTAGCGCGCCGCAAAATAGATGTTTTTCATGTGGCACTGAGTCGTTATGACTTGGGTGAAATGATGGATTCGGGACCCGCGGGCTGCGATTCCGATAAGTGTTTGATGCCGGAGACTAAGGCTATGTAATAGCCTGGAAGGAAATCCCCCGTTTGGGGGATTTTTTTATGTTTAATTGCAGATAAACCAAAAATCGTAGGGGCGGGTTTTACCAACCATAATTGCCTAAAATCAATAATCTCGTAAACCCGCCCCCACCCAAGGACTAATTGTCACTCTCTCCCCGTGTCCGGGAAGGGGTTCTTGGAAAATTACCGATCGAATGTTCTGTAGCAACTGTCAGCTTGCTGGGACTCCAGCAGGTCGGGGTTAAATATCACCGCGAATTTCCCGCTAAAAACCAAGCGACGGAGAATCTCTAGTTGACATCCTCACTGACCTAAAGGCACAGTGATTCCAAGAATCACTTCTTGAACCTTTCTGCTTCGAATGCAACGGCCTCCACCCTCAAGGAGATTTGGTCTTATGCTCGCTCCACAGACTAACCCCGCAAGCCCTGCGGTTTTATGTGTCGAATAGCAACAAAAATCTTTGTTGTTTGATTCTAGGGGTGGACTGCCCATTGCCCTGTCCTCTTTTCCCGGTCTACCGATTTTTCTTCCCCGTTGCAGTCATTGCAAGCTTTGGTGTTAGGGTTTATGTCTCTATCGTCGCGGGTGGGTCATTGACCAGTCATATTGTAACACAAAGCCGTCCTAAAAGGACGGGGTTTCTACCCAATGTTTTGATGACCGTCCGCATCCGATCGAGTCCGGAACTGACCAACTGTCAACCGCTGCATTTTGGGCAGCAAACGAACCAGCACCCAAGGGTAAAGTCGTTCTTGGTAAGGCATAATTGACTTGTCTCCATACGTATGGGAGCCAGAGCCAGTGCTGATAGGTTGGTAGCCGGGACGCACTGGCTTTCTGACGAATGTGATGTTCTCCTCTCATACTACGGACAAATTGTGGTTAAGTCAACTTAACCATATAAATTCTGAAATTGGATAGTTAATGAGTAGTGTGGGGGAAAAACTCAAACAGCGACGCCAATCGCTTTCTTTGACGCAGCAGCAAGTTGCGGATGAATTGGGCGTGACTGTAACCACTGTGAAAAATTGGGAAGCGGGC
>Ga0256856_1000059_pt1 | contig 12162 bp, 11 predicted proteins | sample BONt10_FD_181175 | JGI IMG/M metagenome (GOLD analysis project Ga0256856, IMG submission 181175) | Terrestrial sediment cell enrichment communities from Utah, United States - BONCAT_SYTO_Terrestrial_sediment - 10 | ecosystem: Environmental > Terrestrial > Deep subsurface > Rock core/Sediment... | reverse complement strand
CTTCTATCCTTTACATCCGTTACATCCGTTACATCCGTTACATAATCCGTTGCCGAACTTTCTTCTTCTTACAGCATGAAAACTGATTGGACTGGATATCACCACGACAAAGACCAGTTAAGATCTGAAATTTGGTCTTTGCTGAAGCAGCAAGCCGCATCAATTGGCGATCCGTTTGGTCATATTCCCAACTTTGTCGGTGCACAGGTGGCGGCCGAAAAATTGGCAAATTTACCAATATGGCAACAAGCAAAAACGATTAAGTGCAATCCAGATTCGCCACAAATTCCGGTGCGGATGCGGGCTTTGCAGGAGGGAAAACGCCTGTATATGGCTGTACCGCGCTTGACAAGCACACGCTGTTTTGTAGAGTTAACGGCTGAGGATTTGCAGAAGCAAAATATATCAATTGCAGAAAGTGCGATCGCCCGCCAAGCACTCGCTTGCGGAAAATTAGTAAGTTTTGCAGAAATGGAGCCAATTGATTTAGTAATAGTCGGCTGCGTAGCAGCAGGGCGCAAGGGTGGAAGAACCGGGAAAGGTGCAGGTTTTGCCGATTTGGAATTGGCGATGTTGCAGGAATTCGGGTTAGTACAAATCGATACGCCAATTGTCACAACAGTGCATCCTTTGCAAATAGTCGAAGATTTGCGTTTACCAATGCAACCTCACGATTGGGCGCTGAATTGGATTGTTACTGCTGAGGAGGTAATTGAGACTAATACAAGTTATCAGCGTCCAATTGGGTTAAACTGGGATAGTATACGGCCGCAACAGTTGGAACAAATTCCTATTTTGCGAAAGTTGAGAGAGCAATTAACCAATAACAAATAGCTTTCAATTAAAATCAAGGCAAAAGAGCATCTACAGCGATCGCCCCAATTTCTATTCCTTCAATAATAATCGGTATAACAGCCGATCGCCCGAAATCCAACCTTTGACTGTAATCTGGCTGCTCAACTTCCACAAGAGGTTGAGAGTACACCTCAACCTGTTCTTCCACAAGATTCACAATCCAATAAACGGAAATTCCAGCGCGGGCATAAATCCGTTTTTTGACATTTCGATCGCGCTGAAGCGTCGTATCTGCTACTTCAATAATAAGCGCAATATCTTCAGCACCCGGATGCCGATCGAGATACTGTCGCGTATCCCCTCGAACAACTACTATATCAGGTTCTGGTTCGCTGTTGGAAAGCGTGATCGGTTCTTGAGAATCGACATACCAACCGCGAGGTAAAATATTCTCTAAGGCTGTTCTGACAAGACGAGTTGTGACTCGATGCGGTGGATTTTTGGGCATTTTGAAAACCAGCCAACCTTCCAGCAATTCTACAGAGTCATCATCCGTGAGAATGCCAGCTTGAATTATCGCATGATACTGCTCGATTCTCAAGCGCAAAATCAGATCGTTCGGAATTGCTGCGACACTTTCGACGGGCGGCATAACTGTATGGGCTAGTTGATTATTGTCTTATTTTACTGTTTATTTAACGAACCGCTTTCGGATCGTTAGGCGAAGCCGCGCGTAAGCGCTAGGACACGAAGTAAGAAAGAAGGAGAAGAGGAAGAAGGTAATTTCATAATCTATCTACTTTGCGGTAAACACGCGCCATGCAATGAAAGCAGTAAAACCTAGATAACCAAACACGGTTATCCAGTCTAGCCAATTATCGGAAGTTATCAAAAAAATATGGTTCATGGGTATCATTCACCTGATTATTACTTACAGCACTTACGCACCAAATTTTACACGATCGCGCTCAAGTGCGATCGAAAATATTGCCGGTACAGTTCGCACCTCGGCACGCACTCGTTCCCCTGCAACTTCACCAACCCCAAACTGTCTAATTTAAACGCCTGCATCGCCTTTAATTGCACCGGAGAGTCCGCCGCCACAATCTCTCTCATCCCCTGCGCCAACTCTGGATATTCTTCTAAATTCCACAGTTGGCGGCGCAAATGGTCGCTGTAAATTCCCGCATCTGCGATCGCAGTTTCTTTTAATTCATCGAGGGCCAAATCCGAACGCGAAATGTGATATAATGCAACTCGTACTAAATACGGATGTCCGCCGACAATTGCCATCAAGTTTTCAACTTCTGCCTCCGACCAATTCAAATTATGGCGCGCTGCTAAATCTTGTATTTGCTGAGAGTTGAATTCTGGCAAGTCTACGGGCAGTCCGACGTTGAAAGGCGATTGATTGATGTTCATCGGGATGTAAACTTCGGTGGAGTGAACTACAATTAATCGCAGTTTTTTCCAGATGTCGCGCCGCTTCGATTCTTCGTGCCACGCCCGCAGCAGTCCTAAAAAGTCTTCGGCAATGTCGGGATATTGGAAAACGCGATCGATCTCGTCTAATCCTAAAATTAAAGGACTGTCAATTTGCGGCAAAATGTATTTTTCAAAGTAATCTTTGCAGTTGACTTTGCTGCCAAAAATCTCGTCCCAATAATCGTCTAATTGATTGGGTAAGTGCAACTCGCGGCCGACGTAAGCGCAAAACCACTTTAAGAATTTATCTAAGTTGGCAAATACGCCTTTATCTACTAACTGAAAAGTTAAGGGCACGGTGCAATAACCTTGACGGGCTCCGTGATGCAAAATTCTTGCCATCAAGGAAGTTTTGCCCATTTGTCTCGGTGCTTTGATTCTAATTAACGCGCTGGGCTGCACAATAGTTTGATAGCAGCGTTCTTCTATGGGCGGGCGTTCTACATAAAATTGAGAAGCGACATCGACTTGTCCTCCCGGTAATTCTGGTTCGGCGGCGGGTAGAGGTATTTCGTCGCTGCTAATTTCTAATAGCTGTTTTCGTGTTAAATCTTCCGTTTGTTCTGTGAATAATGCGGGTTTTTCTGCTAGCAAATTCAGAACTTCTTCGATAATAATTGGAGTGTCGGCGGTGGTTTTCCATTCCCTCTGTTTGATGCGGTACAGATAGCCCCGCAAGTCGTGATTTAGAGGGGCGTTCAGGGGAAAGCCGACGCGGATGGGCAGAATAATTGGCTTTCTGTCAGGGCGGGAGTCTTGTAGTTCTTTTGCTTGCTGAACTTGATATGTTAGTAGTTCGCTTTGGTTTCCCGTTGGCGGCAACAGTAGCAGCAAATAATCGCATTCTTGGAGGAATAAATTAATTCTGTCGAACCAATTATCTCCCAATCTAATGTTATTTTCTGCTGTGAAAACTGTATGACCGATCGCGCTTAAGGCCGTTTCTAACTGTTTTCCCAACTCGCGATCGGGTTCTGCGCTGCGATAACTGACAAATATTTTAACAATTCTACTGCTGCTGGCTGTTTCCCCCGCAGCCGACAAATTTTCGGGATCGTCAAAATTTTCCGATTCCTCAAGTTTAGCCGATCGGTGGTCGCTAGTCGCCAGAGTCATCTCAAAAGCCGCGAACAACTGCCGAATTTTACTCAAATCCGCACCTTCTCTACCCTGCTTAATTTTGCTGACTGTATCGGCACCGACGCCAGACTCAGCCTCGATTTCAGTCAGAGTACCTCTAATGTTATGTCGGTCAGACCATTCTTGGAGCGCCTCGTTAAGTTTCTTTAAGCCAGAGGCAGTGAGAATGCGACCGCGATCGCGTTTTGACTTAAGCACTTCGCTTGCACTGAAAGGGAAAGGAATCTAGGAACTTTAACGCCTTAAGTTCCTATTTTAGGCGATTTTAAGGGAGATAGTCAGCCAGCCGGAATTTAAGAAATTTTACGGTCAGAGTATTTTTTGGCGATCGACTCCTCAAACTCTTTCCGGATAACGGCTTCAACTGTTGAAGATATATTAGGATCACAAATTTTTCTTAACTCCCCAATCTCCCCCGCTAAGGCCCGCTTAACTTTTTAGAGTAGATACACCAAGCAAAAAAGGAGCAGCAAAATGAGCAAAATCTTACACAGACTGGCAATGGCAGCTTTAGGAACCGCCGCCATTTTCACAATTAATACACTTAATAATTTAACAGAAGCATCAGCTACTGCAAAATTTGATGGGGTAGAAATTTATCCAGAGGGAGTTGAGCCACTTGCATTACCTAGCCCGTTCAATAAATAGTCCAATTCATTCATTAAATTAGGAAGAAATTATGAAATCTCAACTTTACTCACCTACAGCTACCGCGACAAAATCTGACTTGGTTGATGCTGAGGCGATCGATGCTTGTACTGCACTTGCGTGGGTTGAATTGGTAGCATTAGATGCCAGCGATCTCACGGGGGATGATTGGCTGGCTTTGTGCGATGATATAGATAGCGGGGAAATCTACCGCTGCTGGTTTTTGTGGCGCGATCGCGAAGTTAGCGGTAATTGGGAAGCTTACGATCCTTTGAGCGATCGCCGATTGGTTGCTAAAGGAAAAGTGTTTCTCAAAGCCGCGATCGACTCGCTCGAAGATGCTAGAAATCGGGATATCGCCCAACTTTAATTCATCTAAGGCGAATACAATTAGCGCCCATAAAACAAGAATTCGGCGAACAGAATTCACGGCTGCACAAACTTTCGTCCGCCGGCGCGAGACAGGAAGAAAAAGGGGTAATAGCACTGGATTTGATATCAGCCCCGAAAACCAAATATTCTCAAAAAAAATAATAAAAATTACGGCCCAGACCAAAAGTTGACTGTATGATGCTATGTGGTTCGCCTCGAAAGCGGTTGAGAACACTGTTCCCGCCGCTTTCTCGTTGCCGCCGTTAAACTCTTTCTCTTAAAACATGACTCCAAAACTGCGATGGCTGTTGCCTGCTTTAATTAGTGTTTTGTCGATCGCCCTGCCCGCAAAAGCTGATACACTAACATCTTGGCACTTCGATGCCAGCGAAAACCAACTCAATTTAACAACAGATTCAGGAGTTCAGCCGTCCGTCAAACTAATCGCGAATCCCACCCGCTTAGTAATTGATTTACCGGGAATAGTCTTGGAATATCCCGAAACTCCTCAAACTTACAACTCAGCTATTCAACAAATTAGAGTCGGGCAGTTTGACACCGAAACTACCAGGTTAGTGATACAATTAACTCCCGGTTATAAGTTAGACCCGCAAAAAGTCCGAGTCATTAGAGAATCTTCCACTCGCTGGTCGTTTCAGTTGCCGAATCCCGAGCAAATAGCGGGCAACGAATTTTTTCAGCCAACAGCTATTACCCGGATAGAACAAAAACCCGGTCAAGTTACGCCAACTGTTTCTTCCGCAACTCCTAGAAATTATGCCGCTGATTTGGAGATGCGAACAGGTTACGAAATGAGCGCAATCAAGCCTCAAATCGAAAGTGCGATCGAACAGTATAGATCCCTCAGCGCCGGAATGTTTTTTCTGGATTTAGATACAGGAAACTATTTGGATATTAAGGGCGATCGAGTATTTCCGGCCGCGAGTACCATCAAATTACCAATTCTGATTGCTTTTTATCAAGATGTAGACGCAGGCAAAGTTAGCCTAGACGAAACATTAGTTATGAAGTCCGACTTAGTAGCCAGCGGTTCGGGAACTATGCAAGACAGACCAAATGGCACTCGGTTTAGCATCAGAGAAACCGTAGATAAAATGATTACCATCAGCGACAATACAGCCACCAACATGATTATTGAACGTTTGGGGGGAATTGCTAAACTCAACGAGCGTTTTCGCACTTGGGGATTAACTGATACGAGAATTCGCAATTGGCTCGGCGATTTTCAAGGAACAAATACAACAAGTTCTGTGGATATGGTAAAGTTGCTGGCGATGCTGTCTCGCGATAAATTAGTTTCTGAATCGAGTCGAGAACAGGCTTTAGAATTATTGCGGCGTACAACAACTAGAACGCTGCTTCCTTCCGGTTTGGGCCCGGGAGCAGTTATTGCTGACAAAACCGGAGATATCGGCTTTGTGGTTGGCGATGCGGGAATTATAGATATGCCCAACGGTAAGCGTTATTTAGCGGCAATCTTTGTCAAACGTCCTTACAATGACCCGATTGTGAGAGATTTTGTGCGTCGAATTTCGCGGATTGTCTACAATTATTTAGACCAACCTGCGGCGAAAGTACCGCATAATTTACGTTGATAAGACAATTCGGCGATTGAAATCGCTACTAAACAAAAAAAGTCCGCGCAACGCGAGACTTGAAGAGAAGATTTTTAATGACTAATGACTATTCTTTGCGCTCGACAGCTACAGTCAAATGAGCCGCAACTGCCCCTACTGTAGCAAGTACAGCAGCAATTGGAAAGACTACTGATCCTGCCACGCCGCCTACCAATGCCGCCATCAGCGGAATGTCTGCCAAAGTCCGCCCTTGCGAGTTTTTGATGACGAGGTGGCGGAGTTTACCTTGCTGAATTAGTTCTTTGACTTTAGCAATTAAACTGTCGCCGCTAATCTTAAATTCTTCCACTCTGACTTTTTCCTCTGTTGCAAATTCTGACGTGAATAAAGGAGTTTCAACTGTTGCGTTTGCTGAAGCTCCGGCGGCTGGTGTTTCGTCTTGCAGAATCGTTACTTGTTGTTCTAGTTGTGAGTTCATTTTTTGTAAGGGCGGGTCAAAACCAGCCGTTCAATTTCTATACTCTGATCTTCGGCGATCGCACTTGAGAACGACAGGGAAGGAAACCCTACAATCTGCATTCGTACTTTCCACCCCCGCCTTTTTACTCAAAACATTATCTCTGTCTGGTTAGATAAGGGCGGGTTTATCTATTCCTAAAGGTAGACAAAATATTTCGGGGAAAACCCGCCCCTACTGATGTTTTATGTCGAATTAGCTCGTAAATTTCCACATAGTCTTTAGCTGGATATTTCCACGAATTATCGCAATTCATGCCTTGAATCATGAGTTTTTCAAATTCATCATGGTAGTCATACCACAATCCGATCGCCCGATCGAGCGCCGACTCTAAAGCGCCGTAGTCGCTTTGGTAAAACACGTAACCGTTGCGTTCTTCCGGGAGGTGGTGGGTGTCGTAATCTCGATCGAACACAGTATTCACCAAACCGCCAACTCCCCGCACCACAGGAACAGTCCCGTACCTCAACCCGATCATCTGAGTCAGCCCGCAGGGTTCGTAATTGCTGGGAACCACAATCATATCCCCACCCGCGTAAATTAAGTGCGACAGTTCCTCATTAAAACCTAGTTCTAAATGGCAGTCTGGATTGTCATTTAAAAACTGTTTCTCGTGCTGGAAATGCGCATTAATTCCCGCTTCCGTCGCGGAACCCAAAAGCACAAATTGCGCTCCCTTACTCAGAGAGTAATAAATTGCATGGTGGACGAGATGAACGCCTTTTTGGTCGTCCAAACGACCGATAAAGGTAATAATAGGCTTGTCAGCCTCGCGCAGTAACAGCCGATCGCGCAAAGCTTTTTTAGTTTTGGCTTTTCCTGCCAAATCCTCATGAGTGTAATGAGCCGGAAGATAGCGATCGGTCTCGGGATTCCATACATCGTAATCAATGCCGTTGAGCACCCCGCGAAACTTATTTTGATATAAGTGCAAAGTGTGGCCCAAACCGTAGCCGAACTCGCCGACGTGAGCTTCCCAAGCGTGGTGTGGCGACACCGTGGTGACAAAGTTCGAGTAAACAATGCCGCCTTTCATAAAGTTGAGGGCAAAAGGGTTAAAATTATCTCGCAGGCGATCGTAATTAAAATAATAATCCTCTCGATTCAAACCCGTTGCTCGCAAAATATCAATTCCTCCCATGCCTTGATGTTTGAAATTGTGAATGGTATAGCAGACTCGCTGATTTTCCATCCAATTGTATTTGTAAATTTCAAACAGCATGACTGGAACCAAACCAGTTTGCCAATCGTGACAGTGAATCACCTCGGGACGCTTGTTGCTTCTGAGCAAAAATTCCAAAGCGGCTTTGCTGAAAAATGCAAACCGCATATTGTCGTCATTGCAGCCGTAATAACAGCCGCGATTAAAAAAGTTATCTTGAGAGCGAGGTTCGATGAAAAAACACAACTGCCCGTGCACCCAGCCGCACAAGACATCACAGAGGATTTCGCCGCCATACCAGGGCACAGCCAGATCCCGGTAGGCCTCGTGAAGTCCCCAAATGTGGTCGTACCTCATGCAGTCGTACTTGGGTAGAATAATCTCGACGCAGTGGCCGGAATTCTGTAACTCCCGACTCAAGCCGTAAACTACGTCACCCAAACCCCCTGCTTTGATGACTGGGGCGCACTCCGAGGCAATTTGTACAATGTACATTTTTTTTTCTCGCTCCTGAATGAATCAAAAAAATATTTTCTTAACAAGACAAAGTATATGATTTCTCGCCAAATAAGCAAGTAGGCCATTGGGAATACAGGGAGATACGCGCAGCTAGCGGATGTTGGGGCATCTGAGGGCGATCGCACTGTTGCTTAAAATACAGTAGGGACACCGCACTGCCTTTCATCGTCTCAACAATCGCCTAAAAACTTTTGTATCTCTCGTTTATACCCGAGTCTCGATCCCCCTCGCATCCCCGCAACGATTTGGGGGGCACCGGGGGGATCTAGAGGCTCATTAGAGCGACCAAAGACTGTTTTTTGAAGTTAAGTTGGCAACTATAGGCATTGCCGTTTCCCTCCTGCTTTTGAAGTCACTGGCCATTTGTATCGTGTTCCGAATATCCCTCGAATCTTTTGTCGCTATCAAACAACTCAACCCAAACCCATACCATCATTTTCACATACTAATAATTTACCTTTCCCTTGATAAAACCAAACATAACCCTCTCCGCCGCCTTTGCCAAAATGACCTAATTTTCGATAATCTTCTTCAATCCCCTTGGTAAATCCTTTTACTAAATCGCAATCAGCTATCAAACTTTCACCTTGTTTGAGTTCGACAATCTTAGCCGGTGAACTTGTAGCTGCTACCACTGTAGCTTTCTGCTCGCGCAAAGCTTTAACAGCAATTCTCCACCTACCGTCAGTAGAACCAGCCACTTGTCGGAATTTCAGTTTTTTAGCACCGATAACTACATTGTCCGAACAAAACTGAAATATACCGTCATCAAACTCCCACTGCTGGGCATCCAAAAGCTCGATCGGCGTATAATGGAGGAAATGCCCTTTTTGTCTCGGTTCCAGTTTCACCGTACCAGTCCCTTGATATACGGGAGCGTTGTAGTCCATTTCCGTTGTCAAAGATACCCACATATCTTTCAAACGGTTATCCGTTTTATAAACACCAGAAGTCAATTTCCCCATACACCAATGCAGCGCGCCTTTTTGAATTATCACTCCCGAATTGTTCAAGTTAATTTCTACTTGCTGAACAAACGGAATATTCTTAGTGGGATGGTAAAACTTATTGGTTTCAGGATTGATGTTATTTTGGACATACCACAAATCCGTTGGTTCCAAAACCTTGATTTCGTATTTCATAATTTACCTCGCCTATTTACGTGAAATGTGTTAAACATTTTACCCAGGATTTGCCGCTTCCGCCCTCCCGGACTTATCTTGCGAAATTTATCTTTGGTCGACATCATCTGCTACTGTTAAATTATCTAGCTATCTTAGGAATAGCAGACACGGTTCCTCCACAATTCTTGAGAAAAATTTATGCCTGCGATCGCACAATCTCCCAATTTACCGATTTTACAAGAAATCAACTCAGGATTGCCCAATATTTGCGGCTCCGAAGCAGAAATTAATGCTGCAGCCAATAGCAACGAACCAGTCTTTCTACCTACCACAAATCTGCGCCTCGAAAACATTCAAGCCGGATTTGCCTGCGCCCTCCATATGCACCAACCCACAATTCCTGCCGGTGCAAACGGCGAACTAATCAGCAATCTCCAGCATATGTTTGAACATCCCAACCAAGGAGACAATCACAACGCCGGAGTCTTTGCTTGGTGCTATTCCCGCATGGGAGAATTCATTCCCCAACTGATTGCCGAAGGCTGCAACCCGCGAATTATGCTCGACTATTCGGGCAATTTATTGTGGGGATTGCGCCAAATGGGACGCGACGATATCTTCGACAATCTCAAGCGGATTACCTGCGATCCTCAATATCAACCTCACGTAGAATGGCTGGGGACAATGTGGAGTCACGCCGTCATTCCCTCAACTCCCATTCCCGACATCAAACTCCAGATTCAAGCATGGCAACATCATTTTGCAGCCATTTTTGGCATTGATGCCCTCAAGCGCGTTAAAGGTTTTTCGCCCCCAGAAATGCACTTTCCCAATCACCCAGATACACTTTACGAATACATCAAAGCTTTGAAAGAATGCGGCTATCGCTGGCTGATGGTGCAGGAACATTCAGTAGAAAATCCCGACGGTTCGGGATTGTCGCAAGACCAAAAATATATTCCCAACCGTTTAGTAGCCCGCAATTCTCGCGGCGAAACAATCAGCATCACGGCTTTGATTAAAACCCAAGGTTCAGATACGAAATTGGTCGGTCAAATGCAGCCTTATTACGAAGCAAAAGGACGCAACAAACAGCAAATTGGCAATGTCACAGTTCCTTCTTTAGTTACTCAAATTGCCGACGGCGAAAATGGCGGCGTCATGATGAATGAATTTCCCAGCGCCTTTTTCAAAGCTTGGCACGAAAACCGCGAACAAGGCGGGGGAAAATCCGGCGTTGTCGGTTTAAACGGCACTGAATATTTGGAGATAATTGAAGCGGCGGGGGTTAATCCTGATGATTATCCGATTTGTCAGGGGATTAACCAGCACAAAATCTGGCACCTAGTCGATCCTGATAGTGCGACGCCGGAAAAAGTGGAAAGTGCGATCGCCCAACTCAAGCAAACAGACCATAATTTTCACATGGATGGTGCTTCTTGGACTAACGATTTGAGTTGGGTCAAAGGCTACGAAAATGTCTTGGAACCGATGAATCTACTCAGCGCTGCATTTCACAAAAAATACGACGCGCTGTTGCAGCAAGATGCGACCGTTACCAAGCAGTTTGAATACCAGCAAGCTTTGCTTTACAACTTGCTGCTACAAACAAGCTGTTTCCGCTATTGGGGACAGGGAACTTGGACTGATTACGCGCGGGAACTTTACAACCGCGGCGCTGCTTTAATGAAATAGGAAAAGTTGGTAATTGCGATCGGGCAAATAGCAGCATATCAGGACACGGCATTGCCTTTCGTCGTGTCAACTTAAGACTAAAACTCTCGTATCTCTCGCTTGTGGGCGAGTAATGACGGGGTGACAACCCCGTCAGGACTCGCCCACAAAATACAAAGGCGATAGAGATTGAGAGTTAGCTACGCCCTTGTATCCAATCCCTAATGGCTTCGCGCATTGTGTCGCTCTGAGTTTGGCCTGCGCTGGTGGCATATTTTTCTAGTTCTGCCTTCTCCACTGGAGTCAGGTAAACTGTGATTGATGCAGTCCGTTTGGTGGTGAGGTTATCAGATTCCGGTTGAGGGTTGAGTGAGTAGGGTTCTAGATCAAAGAGTGTTGTTTGGATATATGAAGTGTTCATGGGTTGTTTGATAGTTCGATATTTGGCTTATGTAACCAGTGTGATCTGCTGTTTGAAGTTTGCAAAGTTGTAAGTGTTCAACTGGTTGAACGTGCAACGGTTGAACAAGAGTTGAACAAAATTGCGAGGGGATTTTGAAGTGCCAAGACCTAAAAAAAACAAGCAAGCGGCAGCCGCCTTTAAAAATTTATTGGAAGAAAAAGGCTTCTCGCAGTATAGGCTGGCGAAAGAAACTGGTTTAGACAAGGGTTTGATTAGTAAGATTGCAACTGGAGAGACTGCCGAACCTAAACCAACAACGCTTAAAAAAATAGCGAGTGTATTAGGAGTTGATTTAACTGAATTAATTAAAATATTTACTCAGCCTACTGTGCGATCGCACTCGTCGCTGCCAGCAGAAAATTTATTACAACAACAAGATATTGTAGCAAAATCTGCTTTCGAGAGTCCAGAGTTTTTGAGTAGTGATTGTGCGATCGCATCTTCTCCTTCAGAGGATATAGAGGCCCTAGTGCAGAAGGTGCGATCGTATTTCAACAAAACGATCCAAGACCAGTGTGCAAACTTATGCACATTTAACCTGTTCGTAAGGATTCAGGTCTCAACTTGGGGTATTAAAGATGGGGTCTGCACAGCAGGATTAACCCTCGCTTTGATCGCTTGCTCAAAAAACTCAATGACTGAACGTCTTTGACGACGGCAAGTTT
>Ga0256856_1000058_pt1 | contig 12165 bp, 11 predicted proteins | sample BONt10_FD_181175 | JGI IMG/M metagenome (GOLD analysis project Ga0256856, IMG submission 181175) | Terrestrial sediment cell enrichment communities from Utah, United States - BONCAT_SYTO_Terrestrial_sediment - 10 | ecosystem: Environmental > Terrestrial > Deep subsurface > Rock core/Sediment... | reverse complement strand
AATCAAAAACCTTGTCGCCCACATCCCCCAAATCATTTCGCGGACACCAGGGCAGGATCGCTCGTCAATCTAAAATCTAAAATCTAAAATCTAAAATCGTTCGATCGCTCCTAAGATAAAAAAACGGTGGTTAAGAAGGTCTTTAAAACTTATGCGAGTGTTCGTCTTACTCTTCAATGCCCGCACCGAGAACGAGGGAATTCATACCATTCAACTCGGCGATCGCAATAAAGTTCTGATGTTTGAGTCAGAAGACGACGCCACCCGCTTTGGCGTGATGTTGGAAGCTCAGGATTTTCCCGAACCCGCTGTCGAGGCGATCGACGATGAGGAAATTAAGGAGTTCTGCGATAGTGTTGATTATGATTGGGAACTTGTGCCTGCGGGCGCGCTGGCGATCCCGCCAGAAGACAATGTAACACAGACTCAGTGGCAGGCAGAGCCGGAGCCAGAGCCGGAGCCGGAGCCGGATTCTGAGGTTTCCCAAAACGAACTGGATTCTATTCGTCGCCGACTCGAAGGACTTTTGTAATAAGAAGGAAGGCAACGGCTTCGCTTTCTGAGGATGTAACGCATGGATCTTGAGGTTCGAGGATCGATGTGAAGAAACAAGAGGGAAGAAGGATAAATTTGATATCTTCCAGCGTGCTCAATCAAGGGCGACCTTTGTAGATACAGGCTTCCAGGCTGCACCTGTGACTCTGTATGTCTCCTGACTTTGCGCTATTGGCCGACAACTGACAATTAACAACTGACAAAAAATGAAGAATTTCGATGAACGGGGGCATCTGCTGACGGAACAGGTGAATGCCAACAGCGAGAATTTAGACCAACTCAGTTCGATCGAATTAGTGGACTTGTTCAACCGGGAAGACGCCCAAACCTTAAGCGCGATCGCCCACGCCCGCGAACAGTTAGCCACTTCGATCGACATTGCAGCCGAGTCTCTGCGTCTAGGAGGCCGCCTGTTTTACGTCGGTGCGGGTACTTCCGGGCGTTTGGGGGTCCTGGATGCGGCCGAGTGTCCCCCCACCTTCTGCACGCCGCCAGAACTCGTACAGGGCATAATTGCCGGGGGTGCGGGGGCTTTGGTGCGGAGTTCGGAGGATTTGGAGGATCGGGCTGAGGATGGGGCTGAGGCGATCGCCCACCGTCAAATTACCCACTTAGATGTAGTTGTCGGCATTACGGCTGGAGGTACGACGCCGTTTGTCGCGGGCGCTTTGCAGGCGGCGCGCCAGCGGGGGGCGAAGACTGTGTTTATGGCCTGCGTACCCGTCGAACAAGTGAATTTTGAGGCTGATGTTGATATTCGGTTGTTGGTTGGCCCGGAGGTAGTGGCGGGTTCGACGCGCTTGAAAGCCGGTACAGTAACAAAAATGGCTTTAAATATCATTTCGACTGGGGTAATGGTGAAGCTGGGGAAGGTTTACGGCAATCGCATGGTTGATGTGGCTGTTACTAATAAGAAATTGCGCGATCGGGCTGTGCGGATGTTGCAGGATTTGACTGATTTAAACCGGGATGAGGCGGGTTTTTTGCTCGAAAAAAGCGGCAAGTCGGTTAAATTAGCTTTGATGATGCACTGGACTGGTTTGGAGAAGGAAGAGTGCGATCGAATTTTGGGCGAGTTTCAAGGGAATTTGCGATCGGCCGTAGCATCGATCGGTCATTAGTCAGTAGTCGTAATATTTCTTAAAATTATGCCTACACTTAAAAATACTCAAGCGTACCTATTCGTGTTAACTTTGGTGAGAAATCCAATCTTGCAGGACTTACCCAGGGGCATCGAGAAACCGGGTTTTTTTACGGAAAGACGCTTTCGACGCGGTAGATGTGCTAAAAAACCCGGTTTCTTGGGTCGGATTGCGTAAGTCCTGTCTTAGTAAAACTAGCCTTAAGCTTCACTAATACATAGCAATTTAGAGGAATTTAATATGGTTGACCACTCTCAAAGCTTGATTAAAAGGACAAAAAGATTTCTAAAAAACAACATAAAAACGAAGTTGTTACAAATTCCCGAAGAATATGAAATCTGGGTGCGGGCTGTCATGCAACGGGAGTGTAGAAAACTTGTATCGGAGCTGGGAGTGACGAACTTAAATACTCTAGAGATATCATCAGAATGCTGGAAAGACTTCGGATTTAAATCATTTCAATCGACTTCATATCCAGAGTATGACCTATGTGAATCTGCTGTATTAGACGAACGTTTTGATTTGATTATTGCAGAACAGGTATTTGAGCATCTAGTCAGGCCCTATCATGCAGGCAGAAACATCTATCAAATGCTAGAGGAAGGAGGACATTTTCTGATATCGACTCCCTTCTTGATCAAAATACATCCAGGTCATGAAGGTGTAGATGATTCCGATTACACTCGCTGGACCAAGGTAGGAATGAAGTATTTTTTAGCAGAATGTGGATTTCCACTTGAAAACATAAAAACGTGGTCATGGGGGAATCGTGCCTGTATCATAGCTAACTTCGAGAGCTGGGTAAGGTATAAGGGCCCACTATTCCAGTCAATGGTTAATGAACCAGAATTTCCGATTGTGGTTTGGGCCATAGCAAAAAAATAGATATAGCAGAAGGAATAAGGAAGTTAGATCCCCGAATTCTTAAAGAAGTCGGGGATCTGGGTATGCTAATGCCCGCAGCAATTTATGTTTCTAAGTTGCACTCACAAAAACAGAAGATGTAAGCTGACTTTCACTTACACCCTGCACGATTCCCAAATAAGTGTTCCCCGACTTAATCGCCCAAGAAGCGACGCTTGCACCTCCATCCAACTGCAAACTCACAGATTCAAAAGTCAAATTTGCAAATCCGATACCGTCAGTCAAACCAATCTTATCCCCCATAGCCAAATCGGCAATCACATCCGCACTAATTAAGGTTGCCGAAGCAGACAAACCTCCTGCTAAGATAAACGTATCATTTCCGCCACCGCCCGTCAGAAGATCTTGCCCGCGATCGCCCGCCAACAAATCGGATCCATTACTGCCCATCAAGATATCATCTTCTTTGCCGCCGCGAATAGTATCGTTACAGTCAAAAGTCAACAGTCAAAAGTCATTAGTCATTAGTCATTTTTAATATCGATTCAAAAAATTGTGAAATCTCTTCAGTGGATCTGAGGTGATACACACTTTTGGTTTTTTGAGCGCGATCGACATACTCGCGATATCTGGGAGTCAAATACTTGTGACACAACCAAAGAACGCGGTAACTATTAATTGAACTCTTCAAAATAGGGCTCTTTTCCGGCCAGCCTTCTGGCGGTATAAAGCTACCTGCGATCAGTCGTTTAGTCACCCACCAGAAATGCACGTATAGTGGCAGATCGACAAAAACCAGACTATCCGCCTCATTGAGTCGAAGCCAGACGGTTTCCCTGCAACCAAACCCGTCAATTATCCATCTGTCAGTAGCCAAAATTTTCTCATGGATATGCTTATATTCTTCATGTGGAACCTCAGCGCCGCCAGATTGATATTGAATCTTATCCAAGGCGTAAAGTGGCAAACCAGTGATTTCTGATAATCTCTTGCTTAGAGTTGATTTACCGCCTCCAGTGTTGCCAAACACGGCTACTTTTTTCATCAGAGAAATTGGTTGAAACCCCGTCCTTTTAGGACGGCTTTACAAAAAGACTAAGATAGGATTCACCATCTCACAGAAGATGTGCTAGAGTGTGAGGATGGAAAAAGCCTACCGCTACCGTTTCTATCCCACCGCGCCCGCAAGAAAATCTCTTGCGACGGACAATGGGTTGTGCGCGGCTAGTCTACAACAAGGCTTTAGCTTACCGCACCGAAGCTTGGTACGAACGTCAAGAGAGGGTTGGCTACAGCCAAACTTCCTCAATGTTAACGAATTGGAAAAAAGAAGAGGAGCTTGATTTCTTGAACGAAGTTAGCTGTGTGCCACTTCAACAAGGACTCAGACATCTTCAAACAGCTTTTACCAATTTCTTCGCAGGACGAGCTAAGTATCCTAATTTCAAAAAAAAGCACAACGGCGGTAGTGCTGAATTTACTAAGTCTGCTTTCCGCTGGAAAGATGGACAGGTATTTTTGGCAAAATGTACCACTCCATTACCTATTCGTTGGAGCAAGCAAATACCTGAAGTGTGTATTCCGTCTACTATCACGGTCAAAATGACACCTGCTGGAGGTTGGTTTGTTTCCATACTTGTAGATGACTACACGATTAAACCACTTCCTAAGATTGATAAAACTATCGGATTGGACGTGGGAATTACCAGCCTGATTGCTACTAGCGATGGCAACAAAATTGCCAACCCCAAGCATTTCAAGAAGCTTCGCAAAAAGTTAAGAAGGAAGCAAAAAGCTTGGACTCGCAAGCAGAAAGGAAGTAATAACCGTGAAAAAGCACGAGTACAGGTGGCTAAAGTGTACGCACAGATAGCCGATGCCCGTAAAGATTTTTTGCACAAACTGACCACTCAAATCATTCGTGAAAACCAAACGATTGTAGTTGAGGACTTGGCTGTGGAAAATATGGTAAAAAACCATAAGTTAGCTCTTGCTATCAGTGACGCTAGTTGGGGCGAACTAATTCGTCAACTTGCTTACAAATGTGAGTGGTACGGTCGAGAACTTATAAAAATAGACCGCTGGTTTCCTAGTTCTAAGCGTTGTGGAAACTGTGGCCATATTGTAGATAAATTGCCGTTGAATATCCGGGAATGGAAATGTCCCAAGTGTGCAACAAACCATGACCGCGATATCAACGCTTCAAAAAATATTTTGGCGGCTGGGCTAGCCGTGTCAGTCTGTGGAGCAACTATAAGACCCGAAGAGAGTAAATCTCGGAAGGCTGGTGCCCTGAAGCAGAAACCCAATTAGTGATGATTGGGAATCCCCGCTCCTTTAGGACGGGGTGGATGTCAAGATGCAGTTTGTAGCAAGATTTGGGAGAATTGCTCTAACAACTGAAGTAGTAGGGTGCGTCAGCTTCGACAATCTGGGCTACCCATCCAATCCCTACGAACTGACGCACCTTACAAGCTGCATAAGTGAAATTTTACACTACCGATTCCCCCTTACCCATTCACAAAAACGATCGCCCTAAGCTGACTTTCACTTACACCCTGCACGATTCCCAAATAATTGTTCCCCGACTTAATCGCCCAAGAAGCGACGCTTGCACCTCCATCCAACTGCAAACTCACAGATTCAAAAGTCAAATTTGCAAATCCGATACCGTCAGTCAAACCAATTTTATCTCCCATCGCCAAATCGGTAATCACATCTGCACTAATTAAAGCAGCCGAAGCAGACAAACCTCCTGCTAAGATAAACGTATCATTTCCGCCGCCGCCCGTCAGCATATCTTGCCCGCGATCGCCCGCCAACAAATCCTCGCCGTTACCGCCCATCAAGAGATCATCTTCTTTGCCGCCGCGAATAGTATCGTTCCCGTCTCCTCCAATTAGTCGATCGTTATCGTTGTTGGCGCCGATAAAATCATTGCCAACACCGCCATCAATTGAATCCGACTCTTTGCCGCCGGATAAGCTGTCATTGCCGCCTGCGCCATTAATTGTATCCGCGCCTTGCATTCCATTAATGCTATCAACCTCTTCTCCCCCGGTGATATTGTCTTTACCGGAAAGGGCAAAAATTGGCAATCCCGCAGCATTTGTAGGTATTTGAGTATCGGCACTATCTGATAGGAAATAATTGCCGTCGCTGGCTGTATTTTTCGGTGCTGTCGTCGGGCTGCCGTCCCCTGTAGCATTGGGTATTGGCGAAGTAATCGATATTAATGTGTTGGGAGTTGGTGTCGGTGTGGGAGTTGGTGTTGGTGTCGGTGCGGGATTAACACTACCGTCAAGAGAAGTACCAAAAACTTGAGTCCAATAGTGATTGAAATTTACACTGCCAGTATCGTCGGCTAAGAAATAGTAACCGATGCCAATTTCTTTGAGATTGGGGTTAAGAATGTTAGTCCGGTGGCCGCTGCTGTTCATCCACGATGATACAACTTGTTCGGGTGTAGAAGAGCCCGCAGCGATGTTTTCTGCTGCCGCTGAGAATTGATAGCCCGTTGCACTAATCCGACTTGCTAATGACGAACCATCTTTTCCGGTATGTGAAAAGAAGTCTTGCAGTGCCATGTTTTGGCTGTGAGTTTCCGCCGCATTTAGTAACTGAGTATTAAAGGTTAGCGGGGACAAACTCAACTTGCTGCGTTCTATGTTGGTAAGTTCTAAAACTCTATAAATAAAGTTTTGATTGGTTGGGCTTGGTGCGGTTTGAGATGCCGATCGCTCTCCTGTAAAAATGTCCAAGGACTGAGAACCGGAATTTTGTAGTTGTTCAAGCATGGGGACGATAAACAGTTTTAAGAGTGGGTTTTGCTAGTAGATTGCTTACCCTCTTAACGATAGTTTCCCCCGATGGCTAGCTGGCTGGGCACACTTCAATAATTGTGTTAATCCCTGCGGCTGCTGTATTTATTCTAATTATAGCTGTTGTCAAAGTGGGAATGTCAAGCTCCCCGCTCGCGCTTGGGAAAGGGAAGAGCGCGATCGAATGAAAGCGAGAGTTTCAAAGGAATTTGCGCTCGGCCGCGGCATCAATACAATTTGAGATTTGAGATTTGAGATTTGAGATTTTCCCTGATTAGTAAGGTTTGGGCTGCGCACCCAGCCCGGTGGCTGGCGGGCTAGAAACCCGGTTTCTACGAGTTTTGCGGACAGGAACGAGAAATATAGGAAGAAACCGGGTTTGTGAATTCTGTGTGCGATCTCGAACGGAGTTTTTAGTAGAATCCTCAAAAAAAATTCTAAATTAATTCAAAATTCACACGTCACAACTCACAACTTCAAAATATTCTCTTTTCCGGCTAAGGCCTCGTGAGCAACTTGCTCAACCCGATCTTTGGCGAGAATTTCCAAAGCCGCCTCTGCTTCTGCACCGCCCAACCGCCCCAGAGCTTGGGCGACTCTGTAACGGATCTGCCAATCTGCATTGGAAGCGTAGGGAAGCAGCAGCGGCAGCGCGCGTTTATCTCCCAATTCACCTAATGCGCTGATCGCAATGGTTTGGATCAATTCGTTTTCAGAAGTGAGGGCGTGTTCTAACATCGGAAAGGCTTTGGGATCTCCCATTTCTCCCAAAGCCGCGACGATGCTCATTTGCACCAGCCATTCAGAGGTACTGCTATAAACTTGCTGCAAATCTTCTAAAGCATCGGTTAATTTCAATGCGCCCAAAGCATCGGCTGCTGCTGCTTGCACGTCGGGTTCGGGGTCGTTGTGCAAGCTGTTTCGCAGTACCTCTAAAGCGTTCGGCAGATTCTGCGTGCCGAGGGTTGATACTTGGCTGACTGCTGCGTAGCGAACCCGGACGTTTTTGTCGCCGATGGCAATTTGAATCAGTTTATAGGCGATCGCGCGTTCTAGTTGTCGCAGTTGGTTGACTGCTCGCAGCCTTTCGCCAAAATCCTCGGAATTCAGCAATTGTTCGACGGACTCAGGGGTAATGCTCATCGGATTTTAGATTTTAGATTTTAGATTTTAGATTTGGTAATTGGTAATTGCCAAAAGCGAGCGAGATTCAAAGAGCGATCGGCTCATTTTCTGATACAGTCCTGGAGCTGCAACAGTTAATTTAAGATTCGGCAGCCATCCATCGGATAATATCTCCCCTAGTGAGGATGCCGATTACTTTGCCTGCAGTATCAACCACCGGCAATCGGTGGATGCTGCGATCGTGCATCAGTTTTGCCGCTTCTTGGACAGATTTGTCGGGGCCAATGGTTACTGGCTCTTTACTCATCGCTTCTCCTACTGTTTGTCCTAAAGCCTTGTGGAGTTCTCGCTCGTAACGCGATGGATTTTCCAAATAAATCACGCTGTCGAGAACCATGATATAAGCGGGTGGAGTTACGCCGGTTTCCCGCCACATCAAGTCTGTTTCGGAGATGACTCCTACCAACAAGTCATTCTCATCTACAACGGGAAGACCGCTAATGCGTCGCTCGGCTAAAATTTTAATCGCTTCGTTCAAGGGCATTTCGGGTCGCGCCAAAATCGGCTCGCGGCTCATTACATCGGCTACTGTTTTTGGCATGATTAGCGGTTGATTGAGTTGTTGCTCTAAATCGATCATATAGGGAAAGGGCGGCACAGACTGAACAAAGGCAGCTCTGCTGAAGGGATTCGTTAGAAGGTAGAAGCAAGGAAAAAGTTTGAATGCCAGAATTTTGCTGTTTTTTTCGATCGCACTATAAAATTCTCTCCTTTGCCGGACTCCGGCGAGCGATCGTCCGGACAAGATTGTTAAAATATCTTAAAGAGCGGATGAATCCTTACCGATGCCAGAATCTCCAGCCCCAGAACCAGACTCCCAACCAGAAGCGCGCTGTGTATTGGTTTGCCAGTATCAATCTTGCCTGAAAAATGGTTCTGCAGCAGTGCTAGCTGCTTTTGAAGCGCAACAAGTTGCAGGGGTGAAAGTGGAGGCCTGTAGTTGTCAGGGACAGTGCACCACTGGTCCGACTGTACGAGTTACCCCAGACGAAATTTGGTATTGTCGAGTTAAACCGAGTGATGTACCGTTGATTGTGGAACAGCACCTCAAAGAGGGAAAACCTGTAGAGGCGCTGTTCAATCAGAGAATTCATGGGCGTTATTATTATTAGTATTGACTTGATTCGGTGAAACTTCCACGCTCTGGCGCATTTAATTTGAATAGTTATTGTTAAGGAACTTGCACTTTGAGAATCAAAGGAATTGCGCTTAGTTTGTTAGTGCTAGTGCTGGGGCGTCCGTCGGCGGTTGCTGCTCAAACGCCGGCGGTTGCTGGGGATATTTGCCCTGGGGAATTGGGGGCACAAGTAGATGCGATCGCCAACCGTCCCGAATTTAGTCGATCGCGCTGGGGCATTTTAATTCAACCTCTATCTTCTACTGCCACTCTCTACAGCCGCGACGCCCAAAAATATTTTATTCCAGCATCAAATGTCAAGCTGCTAACCACAGCCGCTGCTTTGCAGAAACTCGGTGCAGATTTTCGGATTAAGACATCGGTTTACAGCGGCGAAAATGGGAGTTTGTACGTTGTCGGCAGGGGAGATCCGAGCATTACTGAGGCTCAGTTGCAATCCTTGGCGCAGCAGTTGAAACGTCGCGGAGTCGATCGAGTAAACGAGTTGATTGGCGATGACAGCTATTTTCAAGGCAGTGCAGTCAATCCCAATTGGGAATGGGAAGACGCGCAAGCAGGCTACGGAGCGCCGATTAACAGTTTAATTTTTAATCAAAACGCGATCGAACTTCTCTTGTCCCCGCAGGATCTCGGGCAACCTCTGAAAGTTACTTTTGCCGAACCAAAGCTGGCAAATCAGTGGCAAATTCAGAACAATTCTGTTACCGTCGCCCAAAACGAATCCGAGTTTATTGAACTTGGCAGGGAGTTCGATCGACCTGCAATTCGAGTTAGCGGACAGTTGAAAGTTGGTGCCGAATCAGAATCAGCTTATGTCGCAGTTGTCAACCCTGCTAATAATTTTTTGCAGCATTTTCAGCAAGTTCTGGCGGCTGAGGGAATTCCTGTTAAACAGGCTTTAGTTGCATCTGTTTCTCGCAATTTTAATCAAGAATTAGCGACCGTTGAATCGCCGCCACTAGCGGAATTGGTGAGAGAAACTAATCGGGAAAGCAACAATCTTTATGCAGAAGTTTTATTGAGATTGTTGGGGAAAGTTACAGACAAGAGGCCCCAGCAGCAAGAGGATACAGATGAAATCGGTTTAAAAGAGTTAAAAACAGCTTTAACTCAATTAGGAGTAAATCCAAACAGCTACATATTAGCCGACGGTTCGGGCTTGTCTCGGCACAATTTAATTAGTCCAGAAGCCTTAGTGCAAACTTTGAGATTCATGGCCAATTCACCGGCTGCATCTATTTACCGCCAGTCACTGCCGATCGCTGGCGAGAGCGGCACTTTGAAAAATCGCTTAAGTAGTACACCAAACCGCGTAATTTTGCAAGCTAAAACAGGAACTTTGAGCGGAGTTTCGGCACTGTCGGGATATATCGAAGTTCCGGATTACGAGCCGCTAGTGTTTAGCATTATCGTCAATCAATCTGGCCTATCGGCTGCCTCAATGCGATCGGCAACAGACGAAATTGTGCTATTATTGAATCGCCTGCGCCGCTGTTAAAACAACAGATTTAAGGTGAGAAACTCGATCTCAGTAGTTACACCTAAAAAACAAGACACCCCAAAACCCTACAAGTTTTAAGTTTCATTAGAGTGCAGCGGCGGGGAGCAAAAAGCAGCTACAATAAAAGTAGAAAAATTAACACCATGGGGCCGTTTCAGCCTGCTACCAGTCGGCGGGTTCTGTACTTCCCGAAAATAAGTCTAACTTTCCAACTATGAATTCTTTAGATTCCGAACAGCAACACATCTTTGTCCAAACCAACAACATCCGCCTGCACTGCGTTTCTCAAGGAGAAGGCGAGCTCGTTCTCCTCCTGCATGGGTTTCCAGAGTTTTGGTATTCTTGGCGCCATCAAATCCCTGCTTTAGCGCGTCATTTCAAGGTTGTGGTGCCGGATTTGCGGGGCTACAACGATTCCGACAAGCCGGCAAGCGGCTACGATTTAGATACGCTAAGCGCCGATATTCGCGGTTTGATTGCGAGCTTGGGCTATACAAAAGCTCACATTGTCGGTCACGATTGCGGAGGTGCGATCGCGTGGCACATAGCTCAAAAATTTCCCGAAACACTCAATCGCTTGGCAATTTTAAACGCTCCGCACCCGCAGCGATTCCTAAAGGAAATGGCGAGCAATTTAGATCAAATCCGCCGCAGTTGGCACATTTTGGCTTTTCAGGTTCCCGGCATCCCCGAATGGTTGATCCGGCAAAATTTGAAAGATTTTGTGCAAAGTATTTTGCAGGGACAAGCTGTTCGCAAAGGAGCTTTTAGCGCTGAAGAAACTAAGATTTATCAGGCTGCTTTAGAAAAGCCGGGAGTGTTAGCTGCGGCGATGAATTATTACCAGCAGATGTTTCACCCCCAGCGCCTTTGGAATTGGGGACAGAAATTAGAACCGGTGACAGTGCCTACTTTGGTGCTTTGGGGAGAAGAAGATGCGTTTTTGAGCCACAAACTTGTAGAAGGTTTAGACCGATTAATTACGGCTCCGTTTAAGTTGAAATTAGTTCCTAACTGCGGTCACTGGATTCAGCAGGAAGCGCCGCAAACAGTGAATCGAGAATTGCTGAGTTTTCTGAGAAATTCTTCTCGTTCTTTGGCTTTGGCATAGAAGGTTTTAAACATTGCAAATTAAAACCAGGTTTACGTGTAAAACCTGGTTTTAATTTGTCTCGGGATAGGTCTTTGTAGGGTGCGTGGTGCCTAGAGTTTCTGGATTACCAGAGAATTAAAGCTAGCTGACGCACCCTACTTATTTATTAGTCCCAGAGCAAATTTTCTTGGATCAGCATTGTAATCATCGCAGTTCTGGAACAAACACCGAGTTTGAGAAAAATCCGCTTCACGTAAGTAGCAACCGTCCAGTGACTGATATTTAAATTTTTGGCAATACATTTGTTTGGCAGGCCTTGGGCTACTAATTGCGCGATCGCTCTTTCCCTCGGACTCAGGCTAATTTCCGATTTGTAACTTGTGCTTTGCATATTTTTGCAATAATGAGGTAAAGACGTAATGAGTTAAGAACTAATCCATTAAGGGTAGAATTCCGAGTTTTTCTCTAACTTTAGATAAACGAGTTTCCCAATCAAATGCAACGTCCCTGTCATATGAATTCCTGTTGCACGATCGACATGATTGGGAGTGCGAAGTAGTCCGTAGTCCGTGGGGGAATGTGGAATTATTGACCTTAACTTTATCATTCCCATCCCACCGGAAACGATATCAATTAACTAGCGGCTAATTTTCCCTGTTATAAGCTTTTGATAATTTGTCCGATCGCGCATTTGCCGCCGATCACTCCAACTAACACTAAAATCGCACAGGAAGAACGAAATACTTGAGCGCGAGTAAACGCTTGAAGTACAAATTCATCTTCTGTTGAATCCGAAAGACCCGTCAGAATTGGTCAAACGTCGTGGTTTCCCTGAATCCAGTCTCCCGATGCGATCGGCTCAAAGC
>Ga0256856_1000057_pt1 | contig 12216 bp, 12 predicted proteins | sample BONt10_FD_181175 | JGI IMG/M metagenome (GOLD analysis project Ga0256856, IMG submission 181175) | Terrestrial sediment cell enrichment communities from Utah, United States - BONCAT_SYTO_Terrestrial_sediment - 10 | ecosystem: Environmental > Terrestrial > Deep subsurface > Rock core/Sediment... | reverse complement strand
TCCCAAGACCCCAGAGATGATCGATCGGATCATAGCAGTTGCCCTTAATTTGATGAATCCTAACCATTTAAGACATTGGTTCACTCATTGCTGCTACTGTACCTCATAGCATCGGAAAGTGCTATAAATTTGAATGACCTAATTTTGTGGCATTTAGAAGGAATTTCTGAAGTCATTATAGTTCCTCATTTAGCCCTTCACCAAATCCCCTTCGCTGCACTACCCATCGGAGACAACCGATATTTGGGTGACAAGTTTTTGATTCGTTACGCACCTAGTTGCCAAGTGCTAGAGTTCTGTCAGCAGCGCCCTTCATTGGGCAGTAATCTGAACTGTGGCACAATTGAAGATGCGACGGGCGACTTGCCTTGCGCCAGTTTTGAAGGAGAGCAACTGGCAGTTCTTTATAGTATCCCAGACGATCGACGTTTAAAAGGTAGCCGTCAAGCCACGGTTAGTAACTATAGAGAACTAGCACAAACCGTCCAAATCCTCCACTCTAGCCACCACGCCCAGTCGCGCTTTGACAATCCCTTAGAATCGACATTAATTTTAGGAGATGGCTGCATTACTTTAGGTCAGTTAATGACTCCTGGATGGCGTCTCCCTCAGTTGTCGGATGTATTTCTTTCCTGCTGTGAAACAGGATTGGGATTGACTGAAATTACTGGTGACATCCTTACTTTTTCTACAGCTTTCTTGTCGGCGGGAGCCAGAAGTGTTATCGGTACGCTTTGGGCTGTCGATGATTTAGCCACAGCGCTTTTTTCGATTTTTTACTATCAAGAGTGGCAGCAGGGAAAGAATCGCCCAGAAGCGGTTAGACAAGCTCAAGTTAAGTTGCGAGAGCTTACGGGCAATACCTTAGCTGCTAGTTATAAACTCCAGCTCACAGAACTTTTGAAACAGAAACTTAAAGAAACCGACGCGCTCCGCAAAAGATCCCAGGCCGAACGAAAGGTTTGCTCCTCCGGTTCCTCAGATTATCGGCAATGGGAGGAAGAATACAAAAAGTATGATAAAATTGGTAAACAAATTTATCGATATCTCAAAAAATTAGATGAATATTGTCAAGAATCAAAGCCTTTCTCTCACCCTTTTTACTGGGCAGCTTTTACCTGCACTGGGATTCGGTAAAATAGACTATTAAAAAGGAATTTAGCAACACCTGAATAAACCAGTATAGCAGTTCGAGGATTAGTTAGGAAAGTTCAACTAATTCCGCAGGAGCCTCACGTTTCACCGCAACGGGAGAGTGTGAGAGGAATGGGGGTAAAAGTTGGGGGGTATCGAACCCCCAAATTTTACAATTTATTGGCTAGTATTCGCAGATAATCTCGCTCACAAATCATACAGCAGATTCCAAGCAAATAAAGTACACCTTAATCCCAAGCACTTACCAAAATGGTTGACAAACCCTTGGAACCGTACTCCATAAACCTGGAAATTGCTGTAAAAATAATACGGGATGTGAGAAACTCAGAAACTTTAGGGCGTTGCATAATTGCGGAATGATTTTGATTGTTTTGTGGGATGGGCTCTCGTAGCCCGAAGGCGTGTATTTTCACAGTAGGCCGGACACCACACAATCATCATCCTCAAATTGTGCAACGCCACGCCCAAAAAGAAGGATAATTTACACGTCCGTTCCGCGAACGTATAATGAGCGGCTTAACCAAGTCCGAAGGATGTTCCCTAACTTTGACAGTGCACCACCGCAACAGAATACCGGAGGACAACCGCCCAAAAAACTTAATAGCCCTTTGTACTGCGTGTCACCTTTCTTATCACAACCGCAGGCAATCCAACGTATCACACGGGCAATTATAGCTCTTTCCTGATGATGACATTGATTGGAATATAATGGATGGTTCTCTGGAATCGGCACGAGGCGATTTATCAGATCGCAATCCGCCTCCATTAGTTTGACAAGCTCGAAGGCGGTGATGCAAGCGAGCGAGTATAATAAACTTAACAGAACTCTACTCCCTACCCCACAAAACTTCTAATTAAGCTACCTCCCCTTAAAAAATAACCTATGACATACACCCCATCCAAACTACTTAGCTTTGAGGACTTTATCGCCAAATATGGAGATAATACACGATATGAACTCATTGATGGAGAACTCAGAGACATGGAACCTACTGGTCCTCACGAAGCGGTTGCAGGTAGTATTGCTGGTAGAATTTACGTAGAAATTTTTCGTAGTAATTTCAATTGGTTGATTCCCAAAACTTGTTTAATAAAACCCCTATACGCTGAGGCCACAGCACTGCGTCCTGATGTAGTTGTTTTAGATAAAGCAGAACTTGGTAGTGAACCCCTTTGGCAAAAAGAACCAGTGATTTGTAAAGATAGTACAATTAAGCTTGTTGCCGAAGTGGTCAGCACTAATTGGCAAGATGATTATGCAAGAAAAGTGGAAGAATACGCTTTTTTGAAGATTGCAGAATATTGGATTGTGGACTTTCGAGGCTTGGGGGGTTTGCAATTTATCGGCAATCCCAAGCAACCTACTTTCACCGTCTGCCAGTTGGTTGATGGAGTTTACCAGCAGCAACAATATCGCTTGGGAGAGCCGATTTTTTCTTACCTATTCCCCAATTTACAATTGCAACTTGACGATCTTATGCCAACTTAAAATTCTCGAATTTATTAAAAATTCAGTTAGTAAAATACTAGGTTCTAACTATTGACTAAAACTATGAGTGACAGGACCAGCTCAGAAAGTCTGGCTGAAGTTAGAGATACCCCAGACAAACCCATTACAGAACCTCGTCTGTACCAGAGTAGACCGATCGCCCCTGTTGCGACACCCCCTCCTATGGTATCCAGCCTCCACGCACAACTGAGAACAGACTTGTGGCAGCAATACCCTTCAGGTGTCGGCTACTTCCAACACCGAGCCAAGGGCAACCCCAACAACATCATCGAGCACTACATCGCCAACCCCGGCGACATCACGCTGCTGCCCTTAGAAGAGGCCATGCAAATTATTGACAAGTTTGGGCTGACCGCTGCCAAGTTACACCTGATTTTTGCCGCTCATATTATGAGACAAGAAGAGCCGTGGGAAAGCTTATTCACTCTCGAAGGCAGTGACTTAATCAAGGAAATGGGCTGGGACAAACGCACAGACTTGCCCGCGTCTAAAAAACTGAATGAACTAGCTAAAACTGCATATGCTCTAGGTTGCCTAGCAATCAAAGCCACATGGGTTGAAGGTAAACACAAAAAAGGTGGAATTAGAGCCAGCGTTGACACCTCGCGAATGTGGAATATTCAAATTCAGTTAACAGGTCAGCAGAATCTGGAGGGCAAAATAGAGCAGCCTGATGAAGTCTACATCACAGTCCAACCGGGGCTCTGGACTCATGCCTTCTTGAACAAAGCAGGTTACTTCGCCAAAGAAGCCTTGTATCAGTTTGGCTATTTAGCCCAGGAGATTCTCAAAATCGATGCCTACCATGATGAACTGGCTTTGCGCTTAGCACTTCATCTGACGATGGAAAGCCGATTTCACACCAGTGGCAGTTACAAAGTGGAAACCCTTCTAAAAGCGCTCCTATCCCAAACGGTAATCGATATAGCCCGGTCAGACCGTAGAAAAGCTTACACGCTGATGAATAGCTGGAATCACACCCTGGAAGTGCTGTTTAAACTCCAGCGAGCGTTTCAAATCGAGTTTGACCAAGAGACCTACCCAGAATGGCTGAGACCCGGTAGCAAGTATCGAAAAAAACGAGGATACTTTGACACGCTATTGGCAGCCAAAATTACCATCCATCCGCCAGCACCTATCCCCCAACTCCTGGCAAGCAAAGCTGAACTCAAACAGGTTCAACCCCGCCTGAAAGAAGCTCCCAAACCTAAACTGACAAGCAATGAGATAAAAGAAGCAAGAACAGCCAAAGGTTGGACTCAAGCACAATTGGCTGGCTGGCTAGGGGTGTCGCAGCGTTATGTATCCATGTTGGAACGTGGGGAGCGAATCCCAGCACCAGAACTGGAATCCCAAATCTGGCATCTGTTAAGCATTTCAGATTGACAGGACTTACGCACAGCCTCAATATACGGTGTGAAAGTAGAGGCAACCCCCCCCGTGGTAGCCCCTATCTGTAGCTGAGTTAGGGAGGCCACTCTCTAACTTAGGCATCCACCTATCCATAGGATGCTTGGTCTTAGTCCTAATACTGTAACCTTCGTCCTATTGCGACCTTTAAGATAGTTCTGGACGCATCAAAACCTTTCGCCTTAGTTTTTTGCCCGGTTCAAGGGCTGTAACGAAGTATTCTCGTCCATCAAACTAAGGTGATGACCACCCGTGTGTCCAGGACATAACTCTCACCAAAGCGACGCTAAAAACCAACCTTTCCCGGCTGGTTTTTTTTTCAACAAAGGATGCTCCGACTGTTCTGAAACTTGTTCTAAGAAAAATAGGTATTTAAAATCGCTCTCAAATCCATACCCCATATAAGTTTGACTGTTAGAACAAAACCTCTAGAATGCCGCGACAAAACCTCTAGAATGCCGCGACAAAACCTCTAGAATGCCGCGACAAGTCATTTTTGAAACTCTTGCCACGTAAAGTTTTCAGCCTTTAGAACAACTCTGATCAGTCTTATTAGACTGATTCGCCACCAAATCCCGTGTCGGCTGGTCTGGCAGGATTGAAAAAATAGTCGCGCACCCTTTCTCATCTTTTAGCGGGGCGGTCAGTCTCAACACTGCTGGAGTTAGGACAACTGCATCGCTACAAAAAAGCGATCGCAAAAGTACAAGACCTTAAAATCGCCTCGCCTTAGCAAAGTTTGCCGATAGTTCAAGCGACGGCGCTATGAATCGGGTTCCGGCGCAACTACCACACCTGGTTGTTGAAGCCAACCCGAAATCCTGTTGAGTGCAGCGAGCGCTGCATTCGCGCTCAATAGCCCGCGGTCAAATTCACAACAACCGCTCTGGCAAACCTTGCGGCTGTCACAGTCGCATGAAGGGACATTTACGCTCATTTTTACCCCGGAATAAAAAATGGTTGCAGATACAACTACCTGGCACAAACCGCCATTCGCCCGACACGCCGCAATTTACGAAGCCCTAGCCGACATACTAGAAGGCGCTACCCCCAGCGCCCTCAAACTCGCCCTCTACCTGTACAGAACCTGCATCGGCGGCAAACCAGAGGAAATCGACATCAATTGCATCCCCTTGGGCGAAAAACGAGCCACAAGAGTCCGAAACGGCAAGCCCTACAGCCCCAACACCAGGCGGGCAGCCCTCAGACAGCTCGAAAAACTCGGCTTGGTCAAAATCCTCAAAAACTACGGGCGCGGCATTTTCCGCATAGCAGTGCAGCACCTGGGCGACGTTCGCCCCTTCACTCACACCAATTCAAAATTCCAAAAACTGAGCAATCCGTCAAAAAATCGACTGAACCAGCCAAAAATTGAGCAAACAGGGGGTTCAAACCCTGATGGTGCCGTACTCTTTACAGAGGATAAAAAAGAACAGCAAAGCACTGAAAATGTTGCTGCTGTTTTTTTAAATTTTTCTCAAGAGGAAGAAAATTTAACATCACCAGATAAAAAACCACAGCTCCTAACTGGGCTCAAATCTAAAAGCACTGAATTAAATAAAAATTCTGAACAAGAACTAAAAACCCCTAGTGAAAATAAATGTTCCGCCCCAACCGCTGAATGTCTGAGAATTAATTCAGATAACAGTCAGGCAGTCGATGTGGCAATGCCTTGCACTTCAGAACAAATAGGTTTGACCTCTAAACCCCCGCAAAAACTGCTGACAGAACTCAACAGCCTCGACAATCCAACAATCTCTGCAGCCAAATCACCAATACCTACCAATAAAGCTGTTCCGTTAAGTCCTGAAATATCTTCGCCCGTTACTCCCCAAGTTCCTGAAATTGTCGAAGCAGTTACCTTCACCAACTCCGATGCGGCTGAAATTGTCGAAGCGGTTCCAATTATCAATCCTGATGCGACTGAAATTATCGAAGCTGTTCCAATTGCCAATCCCGATGCAACTGAAATTATCGAAGCTGTTCCAATTGCCAATCCCGATGCAACTGAAATTGTCGAAGCTGTTCCAATTGCCAATCCCGATGCAACTGAAATTGTCGAAGCCGTTACGCGAGCCACAGGAGGCATGAATCCCGAATTAAAAATTTGTGTCCTCCAGCACAGCTTAAACGAAATCCAAGCCGCCATAAACTTGCTGCAAGTCCGAAGCCAAACAAAGCAAATATCCAACCCTTCAGGGTGGGTCGTTGATTGTTTGCGCGGTCGCTGGTGGGAAAAAACTAACGGTTTTCAAAACTCGAACCCCACAAATGTTGTTTCGTCTCTAGCTTCAACAGGCTCTTCTCCAACTCCAAAAGATTCTCCTTCTGCACAGACAACAAGAATAACTGAGGATTATGTTGACCCTCATTATATGCCATTAGAAACTCACCGAACGTTATGCGAACAGTTCCAGCAACTAGGCAAAGAAGCTTTTGCAGCGCTAGGTATTCAGCAGCAAATTTACTTGCAGTGGATGCATCGATTTCCTCAGCAACTCAAACAAATTTTGAATAAATTGTCTACTACTTAGCTATGAGGCCTAACTGTGAAAACACTGATTATTCAATTCCTGTAGACAGCTTCAATCCTGTAGGCAACTAACAACACAGTTCAAGTAACAACAATCTCAAAGGAGAGTACCAGATATGGGAGTCAGTTTTGTTGACAAAATTATGCCGACTAACATTGATGCAGAGGAAGCAATTTTAGGCGGAATTCTGATCGACCCAATCGCGATTAACCGAGTCGCAAATATTCTGCGTCCCGAAGCGTTAGCAATTACAGTCCACCAACACATTTATCGGGCCGCTTTAGCGTTGCACTCTAAAGAGCAGCCCACAGACTTGATGAATGTCACCACTTTTCTCGATGACCACAACCTGCTGGAAGTAGTAGGGGGTCAAACCAAACTGGTAATGCTGGTAGACCGAACTGTTTCGGCCGTCAACATCGACCAATATGCCTTGCTAGTCGTGGACAAGTTTGTCCGGCGCGAACTCATCAAAATTGGTAATGACCTGGTGCAGCTTGGCTACGAAACTTCCACCGAATTGGATGCCATACTAAATGAAGCCGAGCAAAAGATTTTTGTCCTCAATAAGTACAAAGAAGAGCGACAGAAAGCTATTCGGCCTCTTTCGGAATATTGCCACGAACTTTGGCGATATCTAGATGAAATTGAGGAACAGCGCTTGGAGACTGCTAACTACTGTCCTGGAATCAGCACGGGCTTTTATGACCTCGACGACCTATTAGGAGGGGGATTTTACCGAGGCGAATTGATTGTCATAGGAGGTCGCCCCGGCAGCGGCAAAACAGCTTTGGCTTGCGCGCTTGGGTACAACATTGCTTCCCTCCCCAGGAACGGTCGGGTTTTGATGTTTTCGATGGAAATGCCGGGTCGGGACTTGGCAGCGCGGCTAATGGCACTTGAGAGTGGGGTGTCGGTGAAAGATATCAGGCAAGTTAACCTAGCTGGTAAGTACGAAGTGCTAGCTTCAGCTTTGGGGAAAGTTAGCGATGCTGATTTTTGGATAGACGAAAGTTTGGAACCGTCTCCCTTGGAGATTCGTTCCAGAGTTAGGGAATTTGTTTGCGAGCGCGGCCCCTTGGGTTTGGTAATTGTTGATTACCTGCAATTGATGGTGAATTCAGCGGATGAAAATTTTGTCAATAAAATCAGCGAAATTACGCGGCAGATGAAGATTTTGGCTCGCGAGGTTGACACGCCAGTTGTGCTGCTTTCTCAGCTCAATCGGGGGGTAGAGACTCGCACAAATAAACGTCCAAGTTTATCGGATTTGCGTGGCTCTGGTGGGATTGAACAGGATGCGGATGTTGTGCTTGGAGTTTACAGGGACGATTATTACAATCCTGATTCTCCTGATAGAGGAATGGCTGAAATTATTGGATTGAAAGGGCGCAATAGCGGAACGGGAACGGTTAAGTTGCTGTTTGATGCTGAATGCTGTCGGTTTCGGAATATCTATAAACTGCCGTAATATTAAAGGACAGGAAAATATTGAGCTCTGTCGCCTTATTTCAAGAGCCCAATCGCCTTGACAAGCTGTTCCGGCTGTACCTCCAAATAGCGCTGGAGACTCGACAAATTTTTGTGTCCCGAAATCTCCATAATCACCCGCAGCGGCACCCCCGCATTGCTCAAATTAGTCAGCGCCGTCCGCCGCATCGAATGTGTTGAAGCCCCCTTAATTCTTACCCGCTTGCAAGCTTCTTTAAAAATCACATCCGATGCGGCGCGAGTCAAAGGCTTCGTATTGTCTCGCCCCGGAAACAAAAAACCCACATCTGGATTGTAAGCCTTTAAATACTTAGCCAGCATAGGATGGAGCGGCAGCGTTCGCGTTGCTGATTTCCCCTTTGTCGTCGCTTTCCGCAACGTGACTGACCCCCCCACAATGTCGTGAGTTGTTAAAGCTAACGCCTCTGAAATGCGGCAGGCGCAGTAAAAAGTTACAGCAAACAAAAGCCTGTCCCTTGCTGTAATAAAACCCCGGTCAAACAGTCGGTCAATTTCTGCAGGCGTCAAAATCTTAGCGCGCCCATTCCCAAGAACCTTCACGGCGCAGCCTCCACGGGTAAATTCCTTCATTATTGGACGAAAGCGAGTTTACGTCAAGTAGGCTAACTGGCTTCTATTCTTTGATGGCCAACCAAATCCGGCTTAATCGCTTTCTGGGCAATCGGAGGCGCTTGTTGCAACTCACTTCCCGCTTATTGCTATTCAACTGACTCGAATTCTCAGGAAAGTTGATAATCGGCAAGGTAGCGATCGCGTCTATGAGGTCTCTGAAGGTAACAGGTTTTTGGGCGTTCATAACACCGCGCCACCAAGAAAATTATTATTCACTAATCTAATTATACTATTGTTTGATTCTACCTGCCACCTTTTTTGCTGGCTGGTTCCATCCTGAAGAACAAGTCATCAATATTCTCCAATAGTTCTTCTACTTCCCGGTGTGGTTCGATTTGGAGACGTTTGTCGATGATCGCACCTCGCTGACGAAAGCAACTACACCTTTACTATACAAGTCTGCTGCAACCGGACTTGACATCAACGCGATTGGGGGGTATCTCAAAAAACTGATAGCCTAGCCAGAGTTGGGCTGTGAGAATAGTTCGTCAAATATAGATTCCAATTGATTGATTTAAGGAAATATCGCGCTGCAATTTCTTTATCAAGAAATTGGTCTAAAAACCTATCAAAACAAATCTGTTGCAGTCGATGCACAGTTAATAACTCATGTCAATCTCAAAAGGAAAGCGAGATTTGATTTCGGCCCTGGCACTAAAACATTCGAATGATATACCACCTTCAACTGAGTTGCCTGCAAATTTTGACAAAATTCATCCCCCGCGCTTTGAGTGTGGCGAGATGGTGCGCTGGACTGATGTTGGCGAAGAAGCCGATTGGGGAATAGTTATTGGCAAATTTTACAACTACGAACAGCGCCGTTGCTGTTGGATGTGGTGCTACGTAATTTGGCTGGCTCCTGATTCCAAGAGTACAGCAGGCGTGTCAATTTGACACGGCGTGGGAGGAAGATTTAGAGAGGTGTGAGGATGAAAAAGCCGCATACTTTGACAGATAGAGAACGCAATTTGATTGCAGTTTACAGCCAATGCCAATTGGGCATGACGCCGAAACAGTTTTATGTCAAGTGGGGGGTAAGTTACGAGCAAATTGCCTCCATTTGTTCCCGCTCGGATTCGACAGTACAGGGTTGGTTTAAGCGGGGGAAAAATCGAAGATTTCCTACTGCTGTAGATTTGCGCCTTTTAGCAGTAATGGATTTTCTGCTAGAGCATTTTGAGGAGATTCCCGACGTACTGGCGAACTTGCTGTGTCCGCATTCCGAAGATAAGAAGGTGCGTTAGAAGAGAATTTGAGCGGTTTAAAGCACAAACCTAATTAATTGTCAAGGTCAGCGTGACCTGTCTTGAATAATATTCTCTCAACTAGCGTAATGGCAAGCAAGGAAAAAAGAACGCAACCTATTACTGTCGCTGGTGAGGTTAAAATGACTTATTTTGAGAGATTGCATCCGTGGTGCATCATTAAGCTGCTTCCTAATTGTCAGCGTATTGTTGTGGCGCGATTTCGCAGGAGGAGGGATGCAGACGATCATTTTCGGGTTTTGCAGCGGTTTGTCAAAGAATTCACATTTGTGATTGTTTTTGACATCCCACCAAAGCCTACTTTGCCTAAAGAATAACGACGCAGCTCTGTTTGAAATCGAATTAATCGAGATACCTGCGTTAGATTAATATCAGGAATTACCCACAAACTCTATCCGTAGGTGCACTTGGCGCACGTTACCGCTATGAGTAGTGTGTTAAGCCAATTTTTGCGTAAGTCCTGAATATATCGGCTTTCCCGCAAATTCTCCCAGTTATAGAAGCAACTGATAACTGGGAGAATTTTTTATCAATTAGGTGCTGTTAACTCGATAGATTGTCAAAGGCAGGCTTGTTAAAGTGTACTAAGTGTATAGCTTGTTATTCTAGTCTTGATTGACGCGACCTAGCGATCACATTTTGTACCGATAGCTCTAATTATATGAGTAAATATACTCACACTAATAGCTGTGCGATCGTAGATGTGGGTGATACCAGTATAGCTGGCGATCGCAACTGAGCCTCCCCTCTAACAACAGCTAAGTCATTTCCTGCAATTTAAGCAATAACTATTGGTTGAGGAAACCTCTAAATTAAAAGCTACCCCTAGCGGGAGAAGTTAAGGGATAACCAACTTTTTACCGTTATGAATACTAACAATTCTAATATTAACCCCCCCAAAACATTTCCTGAATCAGCCAGCCAGCACTCCCCTCAAATTAAAAAAGTGATTGCAGTAATTTTTCCTTTCCTCATTCCCGCACCTGCTGAAGAACATCCCTTCAGGTTAAACGATATCGTTAAAACTGGCAACCAATACGGTACTGTTACTTCTCTCAACAAAACTGAAAAACCTGTGACAATTACTTGGGACGCAAGTTCGGGCGAAGATTCATTTTCATGGACTTATAACCTCGACGAAATCCGCGCCCTCACAATCTCTCTCGTTCCTCAGTTTATCCCTAAAAAGACAGAAGAGAGAACTTCCAACTTGCACAACCATCGTACTCGCTAATTCCGAACAGGTACAATTCAGCAATGCAACTCCTTTCAAAGTAGAATCCCTGAGCGAACACCACATTCTCATCTCTGCTCTCGACCAATTGTATCACTTTCCCATCAACTTGTTTCCCGGCTACCCGACAATTTGTACCATAGATCTTCCTGCACCCCAGCAATTAAAAGACGCCCGCTGTTTGTCTGTCAATGAACTCAGAATCAGAGCTAAGACGCATTTAGCTCTTGAAGTGCCCGATAATTTCTTAGAATTCGCTATGCCGCTCCAAAAACAGCAGTTGAAAGAAAAACTAGCTCGACAATTGAGCGAAGAAAATTACGAACTTCTCGACTTTGACGTAGCTTGGGAAGAAGCCTGGAAGCAGCAGTTAGAAAACCTAACAAAAAAACAAGGCTTCTACGGATTTAGAGAGGGAGATTGCATTTTACAGCACCGAGAAGGAGTTCAACGAATGGGGAGAGTCCAACACTTGAACGTTGAAGAGCCACGTCCCTTTCACATCCAGTGGAACAGCGGAGAACTCCAAAGTTACAGCTTGACAGAACTCAAAGGTTTGGGTATTGCCCGCATCGAACCTATTGTTAAATTATCACCCAATGTGGCTTATCAAATTAGCGAAGACGGCTCCTACTTTACAGCTTGGATTGGGTTTCGTACTAAAGCACTAGCTAAAGCGTGGCTAATACCTGTCAAAAAGCTAGTCGGTCACCTGAGCCACTTAATTGATTGCCAAATTTCGGAACTCCAACATACAGGTTATAAATACGAGTATGCTGTAGAATGTCCCCGACATAAAACATTAAACAAGCGTTTAGAAGCTCTCGGAAAAGTTGCTGAACTTGATTTAGAAAAGATGCCATTTACGAGATGAGTGGGAAGTAGCAAGCACTTCGTAGGGTGTGGACGGTGCTTTTTTGCTGGGACAAAACACAGAAAAATTTCCTATTTGTGTTAAAAGTTTTATTAACAAGACTTAGGAAT
>Ga0256856_1000056_pt1 | contig 12271 bp, 10 predicted proteins | sample BONt10_FD_181175 | JGI IMG/M metagenome (GOLD analysis project Ga0256856, IMG submission 181175) | Terrestrial sediment cell enrichment communities from Utah, United States - BONCAT_SYTO_Terrestrial_sediment - 10 | ecosystem: Environmental > Terrestrial > Deep subsurface > Rock core/Sediment... | reverse complement strand
ATATAGAATCTGCGATTGCATCTTACAACAAGGCATTAGAAGTACGCACCCGCGCAGCCTTTCCCCAAGATTGGGCAATGACGCAAAATAATCTGGCAAATGCCTACCGTGACAGAATCAGGGGAGAGAAAGCACAGAATATCGAATCTGCGATCGAGCTTTATCACAATGCTTTAACTATCATAACTCGCGAGGCTTTCCCACAAGGACATACAGAGACTTTATCTAATTTAGGTAATCTTTACCGAAGTAACCAGCAATGGCAACTCGCTTATGATACCTATGCCCCAGCGATTAAAACAGTAGAATTTTTACGGGGCGAGATTCAATCTGGGGATGAAAGCAAACAGAAATTAGCCGAAGAATACAACCAAATATATCTGGGCATGGTAGAAGTTTGCATCGAACTGCAACGCTACACCGAAGCTGTGGAATATGCCGAACGCAGCAAAGCCCGCAACCTTGTAGAACTCTTTGCCAACCGTGACATCAAACCTAAAGGCAATATCCCCGAAACTGTTCTCAACGAATTGTCGCGCCTCCGTCGAGAAATTGAGGCCGAACAGCGACAACTGGAAATCGAACAGATAAACCGTAACAGTAATGGTGGCAGAATATTGGGAGAACGCAGCCTCAAAATCGACAGCCTAACCACTAGCCGCGATTCTACTCATCTCACCAAACTGCGTAAACAACTCGATGAATTGATTGCTCATGAAATTACATCAATCGATCCTGATTTTAGCCTAACCCAAAAAGTTAAGCCCATCCTCTACAAAGACATTCAAATTCTGACAGGTGAAAACACCGCTATTCTTGAGTGGTACATCATAGCCGATAAATTTCTAACTTTCATCATCACCCCGCAATCCCCAACACCAATAATCTGGCAATCTTCAACAGCAGACTTTGAAGCCTTGGTAAATTGGGTTAACGAGTATCGGAAAGAGTACAAAGAGATAAAACCCCAATGGAAGCAAAAACTAGCCTCCCGCCTCCAAAACCTAGCTGAGATTTTGCATCTTGATGAGATTTTAAAGAATATTCCGAAACCGTGCGATCGACTGATTTTAATTCCCCATCGCTTCCTGCATCTTTTCCCCCTTCATGCGTTGCCAATCTCCCACGAAAGGGATTTTGAAAGCGGATGCACCGATCAAATCGATTCTTCTATCACTGTATCCCTGTCCCAATCCGAATCGTGCCTTCTCGACTTATTCCCTGGTGGAGTCAGCTATGCCCCCAGTTGCCAACTACTGCAACAGGCGAAACAGCGACAACGCCCTAATTTTTCTCACCTATTTGCTATTGCCAATCCTACCAAAGACCGCTACTTACTTGAACTGCAAGCCGCTAACATCCGTCACAAATTCAAGTCTAATGATTTCTTGGCAAAAGATGATGCTAATAAGAACGCAATTCTAAACGGGAAACTCAGCTTTGCCAACTGCGCCCATTTCGGTTGTCACGGCAAGTTCGAGCCTGACTCGCCTTTGGAATCATCCCTGGTATTCGCCAATAAAGAACGTTTGACACTGTTGGAAATCTTTAATCTTGACCTAAATCAATGTCGTCTTGTCACTCTCTCCGCCTGCGAAACTGGATTGACAGAATCCAAAACCAGCGATGAATATATCGGCTTACCTTTCGGATTTCTCTTAGCAGGTAGCCCTAGTATGGTCAGTACCCTTTGGGAAGTGGATCAACTCGCCAGCACTTTGTTACTAATTCGGTTCTATGAAAACATAAAAACCTTGTCAACTGTTGCTGCTCTCAATGAGGCACAACAATGGCTGCGGAATTTGACCTCAGAGAAGTTGGAAGCCCTATTAAAAGAGCTCCAACCCCAAATCGACCATATATTTGAGCCACTGCCCCCAGGGATACGCAGACGCTTTGTTGATGCTCCTCAGAATGGCGCACGTAACCGCCAGCCGCTTCCTTTTGCTGAAGCTCATTACTGGGCTGGCTTCACTGCGATAGGTGTTTAGCAATCTTTACAAAACTCGTCCAGATTTTTTTTACTGATGTAAATAATTATCAGTATCAGCAGTCCTGAATATCCCACAACAGGTATTAGTAAACCCATTACAGTATACAAACCTTGATTCAATGCGTCTTTAAAGGCTGGCGTACAAATATGAGGACGCAATTTCTCGGCTGATTTTTCTAACCAGCTAGGCTCATTCGGGTCTTCTTCACCCAAATTATCCTGTAATTCTCCTCTCTCAATTGCGATAGTTTCGGCTGCATATTCTAACTTGCCTTCACACTCTTCAAGGACATCAAGGCATTTCAGAGCATCGGGATATGCTTGTAGTTGGGAGCGGTACTGCTCAATTTCGGCTTGGGTAACGGTAATCATCTGGATAATTGCGATCAAATAAATGAGTAATTCTTATTTTGCCATAATTATTGTAATTCTTTTGTGTAGAAACCCGGCGGTTGAAACCGCGGCTACACAAACAAAGAAACTTCATCCCTTCTTTAGTGCCATTATATTTAGTTGCTTAGGTGGTGGAGTCTTGGGAGTGGTTGCTTTGCTAATTGCTCGTAAAGTGTTAAAACCATCATCCGCGCAGACAAGTTTACCTAGTCCCCAAAATCAACTTCCCTCTGGGGATGTGTAATCGCCCTCTGCTTTCTTTGTTAATTACATTTTCGCAGTCATATTCTCGCGACTTACTGATAAATCTGTTTACTCTTGGACAACATCCATTAACTCTTCAATCAAAACATCCAGCGTGCGAGCTATTTTTTGAATTGATGTGATATCAACCGTTGCTAGACCTTCCGATCGAGCATAGTGCCTGACTGTGCTGTACGGAACCTCCGATCGATCGGCAACATCCTTTAGCGTCCATCCTTTTTCGTCAGCAAACTCTCGGATTCGGAACCTAACTAACCCCATTCTACTTGACAAACGATAAGTATCTATATTTCTAATTCAAACACAATAGTCGATCGACAGTTAAACAGTATTTTGTATCGTGCGGACCTGTCAGAAGTTCGATCGCACTTAAAGATATCTGATGAATCCGCACCCTACGGTACTCGATCGACTTTCTAGAAAAACCACTCAATACAAAACAACTGCCAACAGCCAAAACCGTCAACAGTTGTTTTACATATTCAATGCGGATGGCGAGACTCGAACTCGCAAGGACATAATGCCACACGCACCTCAAGCGTGCGCGTATACCAATTCCGCCACATCCGCTCTTTCTGGCAATCTCCGGGATTTTTGGGTTACGAGTTAAAGATTCACAGGTTGAGGTTCCTGACATTTAACTTGTGACTTGCCCTTTGACACCGCCGATTTACAATCATAGCACCACTACCAGCCAAATGTAAAATAAATTTTTGTGAACAATTTCTGCAAAACGATTATCCAGAACATACCGAAAGGCATTATTGTACAGAATATTGAGTGAATAAAGCAGCGAAGATGGGGTTCTCGAAAATTTTAATCGCTAATCGGGGAGAAATAGCTCTCCGCATACTGCGCACCTGCGAGGAAATGGGGATTGCCACGGTCGCCGTTCACTCCACCGTAGACACAAACGCCCTGCACGTCCAGTTGGCAGACGAAGCCGTTTGCATCGGTCCCCCCACCAGCAGCAAAAGCTATTTAAACATCCCCAACATTATCTCGGCTGCACTGACGCGCAACGCCGCAGCCATTCACCCCGGTTACGGCTTCCTCGCCGAAAACGCCCGATTTGCCGAAATCTGCGCCGACCATCAAATTACCTTCATCGGTCCTTCTCCTGCCGCCATGCGGGCGATGGGCGACAAATCCACCGCCAAAGAAACGATGCAGCGAGTGAAAGTCCCCACAGTTCCCGGTAGCGAGGGATTGCTTGCCGACGAACACGAAGCTTTGTCGATCGCCCGCGACATCGGCTATCCTGTGATGATCAAAGCCACCGCAGGCGGTGGAGGCCGCGGCATGAGGCTAGTCAAAGAAGCATCCGAACTCCCCAAACTATTCTCAGCCGCCCAAGGCGAAGCCGATGCAGCCTTCGGCAATCCCGGACTTTACCTCGAAAAATTCATCGAAAGACCCCGCCACATCGAAATCCAAATCCTCGCCGACAACTACGGTAACGTCATCCACCTCGGCGAGAGAGATTGTTCGATTCAGCGGCGACACCAAAAACTCCTCGAAGAAGCCCCCAGCCCAGCCCTCACCCAGAAACTGCGAGATCAAATGGGTCACGCCGCCGTCGCCGCCGCCAAATCCATCAACTACACAGGTGCCGGTACTGTCGAATTTCTGCTTGACAAATCGGGCAAGTTCTACTTCATGGAAATGAACACTCGCATCCAAGTAGAACATCCCGTCACCGAGATGATTACAGGCCTGGACTTGATAGCCGAACAAATTCGCATCGCCCAAGGAGAAAAACTGCAAATCAAGCAAAACCAAGTAATTCTCAGCGGTCACGCGATCGAGTGTCGCATCAATGCTGAAGACCCCGATCGCAACTTCCGCCCTAACCCCGGCATAATCAGCGGTTATTTGCCTCCCGGTGGCCCCGGCGTGCGGATGGACTCTCACGTCTACACCGATTACGAAATACCCGCTTACTACGATTCTTTAATCGGTAAAGTAATTGTATGGGGGCGCGATCGACCAACAGCCATCAGCAGAATGAAACGGGCATTGCGGGAATGCGCCATTACCGGCGTCCCCACCACCCTGGGCTTCCACCAAAAAATCCTCGATTCCCCCGAGTTTCTGTCCGGCGAAGTTTACACCAATTTCGTCGAACAGTTCTTGAACCAAAACAGTCAGTAGTCAGCAGTCAGTTGGCAGTTGGCAGTTGGCAGTTGGCAGTTGGTGGCAACTAATCCATGCCCGATGCCCGATGCCCGATGCCCGATGCCCGATGCCCGATGCCCGATGCCCGATGCCCGCCAACTGACTATTACATCATCATCGTCAGTAGCCCTTGCTGGCCGAGAATCATTTCTCGCAGCAAGCTACAGATACCCACCCAAATAATCGGCGTAATGTCCACCCCGCCGATCGGCGGTACAATCTTTCTAGTTACCGCTAAAAAAGGTTCCGTGGGCCAAGCAATCAGACTCAACGGCAACTTGCTCAGGTTCACCTCGGGATACCAAGTCAGAACGATCCGAAAAATAAACAGCAAAGTCATCACGACTAGGACAGAGCCCAGAATCCAACTTGCAACGGTAATACCAGTCATGGGTCTTATCTCGAAATCTTAAGTTTTGTTAAGTCTGCCATTCATAATTTTAACCGTTTGACAGGTGCGATCGAAAGTATAAAATTAATAAAAATCAAATTGTTGTAACAAAGGCTTTGAATCTATGACTCCTTCTCTCGCGAACTTTTTGTACAGCCTGCTGGTGGGCGTGGTGGTTGTAGTGATTCCAGCAACGATCGCCCTGATCTTCATCAGCCAAAAAGACAAAATCAAGCGCACCTAAAAAACTCAGCGGGTTTCTAAGTCCGGCATGAAAGCCAATTTTCGGCTACAGGTCGGGCTTTTCCCCGATCGCATAAACCTCGGCTGCAAGCAACTGTGAAGGCAAAACCTTCGGTTGACTGCTTTCGCTGAGGTTTTTTCCCGTTAAACTCATTACTATAAAGCTCACTTCCCAAGCTGAAACCCTGACCGGACGCTGCCCCAGAAAGCACAGTCGGGATAACAGACTTAATGATAGATGTAAAATCTAACTCGCTAACATAGGAAAGACATAGGAGATAGGCTAATGGTCAATTTAGGATTGAACTGGAGCAGCCTGCTAGGGATTATCCTAGCAGTTGCAGGGGCAGGACTGTATTTTCTGCGATCGTGGCGTCCGAAACTAGCCCGAGACCACGATATTTTTTTTGCAGCAGTCGGCTTGCTGTGCGGCGGTATTCTATTATTTCAAGGGTGGCGGCTTGACCCAATTCTGGCCTTCGGTCAATTTCTGCTCAGCGGTACCGCCATATTTTTTGCAGCAGAAAGCATCAAGCTGCGAGGAGCGACCACAGCCCAAGCCAAAAGCCGCGCCCAATACGTCGATGAAGAACGACCAGTCAGCAACGCCTACGGTTACGATGGCTACGATGCCGAAATAGAGCAGCTAGAACCAGAGGAAGACTATCCGCCGCGTCCCCGGATCAGAGGCAGCCAAGACTACCGTTCCTCTCGGGAAGCCTACGACGACGAACCCCGCCGCCGTCCCTCGAACCGCAACGGCAGCGTTAACACCGGACGGTCCGAGTCGCCGGAGCGATCGTCGTCGCGCAAACGTCCCCCACGCCCGGAAGCCCCGCCCGTCCAAGGGTCTGACAACTGGGACGTTTCAGACAACCCCGAAGAAAGACCCGCCCGCAGCCGTAGCAGTCGCCCCCCTGCTTCGGAAAACCGCAGTTCCGATACGCCGCCGAGAACGAAAAAAACCCGTCCGACAGAAGCATCAAGGTCTCGCCCCAGCAACCGCGACGTGGAAGCACCGCCGTCAGACTACGTGGAGTATCGACCTGTAGAATACCCGGAAGACCAACCGGATAATTCCCCCAATTTCGACAAATAGGCAAACACTAAGTAGATGGGTGAAACTAAACATTTCTCGTGCCCGCAGGCAAAAAAATAAGTGGCGTTTATTGATACCCATCTACTTATTATCAGATCTTAGACTTATTGCTTAAAAAGACTGTAAATTGCCAGTGTGAAACCGCAGACAAACGCAGATTTACACAAATAAAAGCTAATTATTTGGTAAATAATTATTTTAACATACCGAACCCCTGGAACTAATCGACAGCATAATAATCTAAAAATAAAATCCCAAATATCAAATCAGCAAGATGCCATTACTCGAAATAGGAGATCCGGCTCCTTGGTTTTCCATTCCTTCTACAAATAACCCCTTATTTCATTTCTCGACCGTTGCCGGCCGACGAGTCGTGCTGTTTTTCTTTGCCAGCGCAGCTTTTGAACAAATCCAAGTTATCCTCAAAAGCTTTCAAGAGCTATCAGAGGAATTCCAAAGCTTGCAAGTAGCGCGGTTCGGAGTGAGCGTTGACCCAGGAGACAAAGAACAAAACAGACCGACAACAATTGCTCCGTCATTCCTATTTTTCTGGGACTTGGATAAAACAGTCAGCCAGCAGTACGGTGTTTTCCGAGATGTCGAACAAAATGGAGTTGCCGGTGTTCACTATGCACCCCAAACTTTTGTTCTCAACGAAAACCTTCAGATAATTAATATTTTGCCCATGGGCGAACCGCACCAACACGCCCAGCAAGTATTAGATTTTATCAAAACTTTGCCCGCAATTGAGGAACCCCGAGCAGCCACTCGCCACGCCCCCGTGTTGGTAATTCCTAACGTTTTGGACAAAGCATCTTGCCGCACTTTGATCGATATGTACAAAGCTAATGGTGGCAGTCCCTCGGGCTTTATGAGGCAAGTGGACGAAAAAACTGTTGGGCTGCACGACGAGAGTTTCAAGAAGCGCCGAGATTTCTTTATTGAAGATCCAAAGTTGCAACAGCGATTGAGTGCGATTATTTGGCGCCGGGTGCGGCCGGAAGTAGAAAAAGCTTTTCAGTTTACAATCACTAGGTTTGAGCGGTATTTGGTGGGCTGTTACGATGCCCAGAGTGGCGGTTATTTTCGGCCGCACCGCGACAACACTAGCAAAGCTACGCGGCACCGCAGGTTTGCAATGACACTAAACTTGAATGTGGGAGAGTACACGGGGGGATTTTTACGGTTTCCAGAGTACGCGCCGCACGGTTATAAAGGGGATTCTGGCACGGCGATTATTTTTTCGTGTTCTGTGCTGCATGAAGCGACGCCGGTGATTAGCGGCCAGCGTTTTGCTTTGCTGTCTTTTTTCTACGGGAATGAGGATGCTGTGGTGCGACAAGCTAATTTTAAGTATTTAGCTGACGCACCGGATTCTAGAATTGCCGAAACTACGGAGGGATAGTCTTCTTCTGAGGATTTGGGTTTCGAAAGCCGGCGCCCAAGTCAAAACCGATCGCTCTTGAGAACCTTGATTTTTCACGGACGCTGTACAAGTCCTAAAATAATTACAGAGGGTAGTTAGCAGTTAGCAACAAAACCTAATTCCTAGCTACCGATCGCTAAACACTAATAGAGCGCCATGAATTTAAAACTTCTAAGTTTAGCAGTATCGGGAATTTTAACGGTTGGGGTTGCAGCCAGCGCTGCTGCGGTTGTTACGACATCCCCTGTGCGGCAATCAACAGATTTAAGGGAATTTAACTCGGTGCATGGACAAGGTGTGATCGCCCAAAATGTCGAAGAACAAACCAATATTCGGGTCTACGAAAAGGCCAGTCCGGCGGTTGTTACCGTCGATACAGATAGATCTAACGGCAGCGGCACAATTATCAGCCCCGACGGCATGGTGTTAACGAACGCCCACGTCGTTTCAGCAGGCGGTACCGTGAATATAATTCTGTCAGACGGCAGAAAATTTGTCGCCGATGTTGTCGGATTCGGCGAAGACGGTCTAGACTTAGCCGTGGTTAAGATTCGCGGTCAAAACAATTTGCCCACCATTCCTTTAGCCCGTCCCGGTTCGGTGAAAGTCGGGCAACAAGCATTTGCGATCGGCAATCCATTCGGTAAATTTGAAGGTACTTTGACAGTCGGAATCGTCAGCCGCATCGACCTTTCTCGGGGCTTAGTTCAAACCGACGCCGCCATCAATCCCGGCAATTCTGGAGGGCCGCTGCTCAACAGTTCAGGAGAATTAATCGGCGTCAATACTTCTATTTTTACTCGCGGTCGGGGCGGTGGCAGTATCGGTATCGGTTTTGCAATTTCAGCAGACAAAGTACCGGCTTTCCTGACAGCGGTACGAGAAGGGCGAGCTCCCCGCGCGGCTCAAGCCCGATCGCCCTTTGGCAACAAATTACCTGAAAAACTGGCGCTCAACGGGCCCGCAATCAGCGGTAAACTCACCGACAAGTCTAACGTTCTGCCCGCAGACAACAGCTTTTTTGACCTCTACTCCTTTGAGGGAAAAGCCGGCATGCAAATCACAATAGAAATGAAAAGTCAAGAAATTGACCCTTATTTAATATTACTCGGGCCCAACCAGCGCCAAATCGCGCAAGATGATGACGGAGCCGGCAGTAAAAACGCCAGAATTACAGTCAGGCTGCCAGCAGACGGCACTTACACGTTAGTGGCAAATTCCTACGAAGCTAGGGAGTCGGGGGCTTATACGTTAGAACTGAAAGCGAGTGCTACCGAGCCTTCTCGGGCGATTTTGCAAGAAGAAGGCGCTTTAGTCACAGGCGGCCCGGTACTGCCGTCTGACAACAGTCTGTATCGCGAGTATACTTTTGAAGGTCGAGCTGGTCAGTCTGTAGCGATTTCCCTCGAAAGTACAGATTTCGAGCCCTATGTGGCTATCATTGGCCCTAACGACCGATTACTGGCACAAAATGACGAAGGGAGCGATTCGGCTAAAAATGCGTTTCTGAGCGTTACTTTGCCCGCTACGGGTCGCTATCGCGTAATTGTCAATGCTTACGATGCTTCGGGCCGGGGTCGTTACACTCTAACTGTCCGTTGAAAATGGGTAATTGGTAATCGGTAATCGGTAATCGGTAATTGGGAATTGGTAATCGGGAATTGGTCGCATTATTTTTCTTCCTGCTTCCTTCTTCCTGCTTCCTGACCTCCGTTAAATCCTCAGAAAGTGAATCCGTTGCCGAACTTCCTTCTTGCATCTGTTAAATCCTCAGAAAGCGAATCCGTTGCCGAACTTCCTTCTTCGTTGCAAATCGAGGTAATTCATGCGTCAAGTTAGATTTTGGGCGATCGCGCCAATTGCTCTGGTAGCTACTTTTTCTGGTAAGCCGACTCTCTCCCTGTCAGTTTCAAATTCAGGTGGAGTTGCTAACAGCAGTTCTACCCTCATTTCAGCAGAATTTCCTCAAAATTTAACTGATGCGAACCCTGCTGGCTTGGCTGTTTTAGCTCAAGCAAGCCCCAAGCCGTCGCCATCACCACAGAGTTCGCCAACTCAGATCCCAACTGTAGAACCTGGGCCGAGTCCTAATGCGGGTTCATCTAAGGTCATTTTAGAGCAAAACGGAGAACTCACCCCTGCTAAGTCTTCTGTACTGGCCTCAGACAGCAGTTTGTACGACGAGTATACCTTTGAAGGCACTCAGGGTCAGACAGTGGTTATTACCGTAGAAAGTACCGATTTTGATACTTACCTCGCTATTTTCAACTCCCAGAGCGAGCTACTTGGCGAAAATGATGATGTCACCCAGCAAAATTCCAATTCTGAGCTTACAGTTACCTTGACGGAGAGCGGTCGCTACCGCGTCATTGTCAATGCTTACGATCCGCTTCCAAAAGGTAGAGGCAAGTACAGTTTGACTGTCCGCGAAACAACTGGAAATTAATTGGCTCGAAATCGAGTATCTATGTCAATAACCCACCACTAACTCGGAGTACCGAGTCTAGTGGGGGCTTGTAATCAAGCCCTAATTGACCCGTCTAAGTGTTCGAGCGCTACGTTTCTTGAGTCATGACACCTACAAATGCGACGCCAGTTTGTAGCTCTGTCACTTAACATTAAACAACCATTTGGGAGGTAGTGTGTTAAGTGCAAAAAGCTCTAGAAACATTGACCAGGCTTACTTCACCCGAAAGGAGGGACAGAAATGTCCAAAGTCTTCGTAATTGATTCAGAAAAACGACCCTTAGATCCAATCCATCCAGCTCAAGCGAGACAATTATTGCGGCACCAAAAAGCCGCTATCTTTAGACGATTTCCGTTTACACTAATTCTTAAAGAATCCCATCGCGATTCCCCAGTACAAGGACTTCGGTTAAAGATCGATCCAGGCGCGAAACATACAGGCATTGCCTTGGTTAACGACATCACCGGTGAGGTAGTTTTCGCAGCCGATCTCAAACATCGAGGCTTTGTAATCAGAGAAGCTTTAACTTCCAGACGACAATTAAGAAGGAGCAGACGAAATCGCAAAACCCGATATCGCCAGCCACGCTTCTTAAACAGAACTCGTCCGAAAGGATGGCTTCCTCCCAGTCTACAAAGCCGAATCGAGAATATTAAAACTTGGGTAGAAAGGTTACGTAAATTTGCACCAATTGAAGCCATTAGTCAAGAATTGGTGCGCTTTGATATGCAGTTAATGCGGAATCCTGACCTTCAAGGAAAGGAATATCAACAAGGAACTTTGGCGGGTTACGAAACCAGAGAGTTCCTATTAGAAAAGTGGAATAGAGAGTGTGCTTATTGCGGAGCAAAGGATGTTCCCTTGCAAATCGAACACATTCAGCCACGAGCGAAAGGAGGTTCAAATTCAATTACTAACTTGACTTTGAGTTGCAAAAAATGTAATACAAAAAAAGGAAGTAAGGATGTCAAGGAATTTCTCAAGAAAGACCCAGTAAAACTGGAGAAAATCTTGAGAGAAACCCAGAAATCCTTATCAGATGCAGCGTCGGTTAATGCAACTAGATTTGCATTATTAGAAACTCTGAAGTCCACGGGTTTACCAGTAGAAACAGGTTCGGGAGGACTGACTAAATTCAATCGTTGCCAACAAAGATTGCAAAAAACTCATTGGTTAGATGCAGCGTGTGTTGGGCTTTCTACTCCCAAATTAATCATCAAAGGAGTTAAGCCATTACTGATTTCAGCGATGGGACATGGTTCAAGACAATCTTGTACAACTAATAAATTTGGCTTGACAAAATGTCATAGAGCTAGAACCAAGTTTCATTTTGGTTTCCAGACGGGAGATATTGCCCAGGCAATTGTTACAAATGGCAAAAAGATTGGAGTTTACAAAGGAAGAATTGCCACTCGTGCTAGTGGAAGTTTTAATATTTCCACAGCGAATGGACTGATTCAAGGAATTAGTTATCGCTACCTTAAACATATTCACAAAAAGGATGGATATGGCTATGTTGCATAGATCCTGGCCCCCGTTTCCTCCCGCCACGCTCCCTGAGTACAGGTGAGCGTGGGGGCATCCACGGGGGAAGACTGGTGAATAATTCCTTGATGGGTGACTGCAAACCCCGGTTACAAGTACAGGTTGAATTTGCAATAACTTAACTTAATTTCGGCTTTTTATAAGCAAGAATGCAGGTAAAAAATGGATGATTATCTATTTTTTTACCTGCTTTTTTATAGGAGAAGTAACAAGCAAGAAGGTTTTATAGCAATCCTTGCAGGAGTCGTAAATTTTTTACCCCACCCCAACCC
>Ga0256856_1000055_pt1 | contig 12295 bp, 11 predicted proteins | sample BONt10_FD_181175 | JGI IMG/M metagenome (GOLD analysis project Ga0256856, IMG submission 181175) | Terrestrial sediment cell enrichment communities from Utah, United States - BONCAT_SYTO_Terrestrial_sediment - 10 | ecosystem: Environmental > Terrestrial > Deep subsurface > Rock core/Sediment... | reverse complement strand
AAAAGAAACTGGTGATGATCACACCTACCAGCAGTACGAATAATTTGTCAGGTTTTGGCAGCTATATTTTTCGGACTGTGCTAAATAGTGGCTCGACGACTGCTCCTTTAGCAGAGTATATCGTCAAACAAGCAGGCAAAGCCAATATTGCCTTCTGCTACGACTCTCAAGCTGCTGGCAGCGCTTCATTTAAGGATGAATTTATTGCCTCTCTTTCAGCATCAGCCGGCAGATTAGTTCCTATTGTCTGCGACTTGTCAGCGCCAACATTTAATCCCAACAATGCCATTGCCGATGCTGTTAGCAAAGGAGCAGAAGGATTGATGCTAGCACCCTACATCGAGCGCCTCGATCGCGCGATCGATCTAGCCCGTGCAAATCAAGGCAAATTGGCGCTTTACGGCAGTTCAACTCTTTACACCTTTCAAACGCTAAAAGACGGGCAAAAAGACATTGACGGGCTTGTTTTGCCTGTTTCCTGGCATCCTGAAACTAATCCCGGCAGCACTTTCCCAAAAAATGCCAGTCAGCGCTGGGGAGGAGTAGTAAGTTGGCGGACAGCAATGAGTTTTGATGCGACTCAAGCTGTGATCGCTGGCTTGCGGCAAAGCAAGACGCGGGAAGGGTTGCAACAAGCACTCAGAAATCCGAATTTCTCGGCAGCAGGATCGAGCGAGGATGTGAAGTTTTTGCCAACGGGCGATCGGGCTGGTAAGCCGATTTTAGTGCAAGTTAAACAAGGAGGAAGCACTGGCTATAACTTTGTCCCGCTGCGGTAAGTTTGTTAAGTGCGATCGGACTCACATCTTGCACATTCTCAATAAGTCTTTCAGGGGCGGGCTCTCCTGCCCACCCCACAAGAAAATTCCCTCTTTGTGGAACAGGCATCTTGCCTGTTTCTTAGGATAATGAAAAGCGATTTTTATGTTTAATTAACATGATTTTTAATATAAAATGAAATGGTAGATTCAAGAAGATTGTTGTATAGAATCGCGCCAGTTGAAACCAAAACCTACCCCGCTGAAGAATATCTAGAAGCTGAAGTAAATTCTCAGGATCGGCATGAATTTCTCAATGGAAAAATTGTTCTGATGACTGGCGACACACCGAATCACAATATAGAATTGAAAAGTCAGTCAAGAGCCGGCAGGATGCCTAACCCCTACTCCCCACAAGAATTGTTGCAGATGTGCGATCGCTTTTTTGTCAAATATCCCAAATAGTGGTAATATCCCCGTATATCGATCGGCTCTGATGGAGAACAGCCATCAGACGCAAGGGGGAAAGTTCGGTGCGAATCCGGCGCTGTCCCGCAACTGTAATGAGATTATTGCTTCTCTGAGTCAGGATGCCCGCCGATTTGTTTACCTGTTGTTTTTCATCTGCGAGGTATGGATGATGGTGAGTTTATTATTTTTTTAATTATTGGATTGAGATTTTTTAACCGCAGATGTCAGCAGATAAACACAGATGAACGCTGATGTAATTCAATTCGATCTGTGTTTGGAAGCGTATCTTATTTTAATGGAAAAGAAATGCGAATTGAAGATAGTGTTTGGCAGGGTAGTTTTGGCTACTGGCAAAACTTGTTTATTCACCAGAATATTTTGGCGATCGGACATACTGCTTGGAATGGCTTTTTGGATGGAGGACGAGGCTTGGTTGCTTGCCAAATCAATACTCCCATTAACGGTTCTGTGAATTGGAGCGTAGATACTATTAAGTACGATCTGCAATTTATTTCCCAATTGTATGCAACTGCTTATTTGCAAGAACTAGAACTAGAGGAAAACTCTGTTTCAAATCTGCTCTCTATTATTGCTAGCTACGAGCCAAAGGAAGCAATTATATTTTTGTCGATCGCCAACGGTCAGATTGATATCAATTTGTTGCAAAAATTGGCAATTTCTCCTGTTGAGTGCTATGAACAGGTATGCAAGCGCTGGGAAGAATTTCAACTCTGCCCGAAATCCTAAAACTTACTAAATTTTTTGAATGTCGCAGCCAAAATCAATCGAAATTTCTAAGGTAACTCGCTACCAAAATGCAGCGCTTAATTACTATTTGGGCCTGACAGATTCGCCCTACCTTCACTACGGCTATTGGGAAACCCTACCTGTGCCCGCTGAGGAACTAACGATCGCCCGATTGCGCATCGCTCAGCAAGCTTATACTGTAAAACTGTTGGATGCTATCCCCAAAGGCACTCATACGATACTGGATGTGGGCTGCGGGATTGGCGGAAATGCGGCTTATTTGCTCGATCGAGGTTTTGCAGTGGAAGGACTCGCACCCGATCCGTTCCAACAACAGCGCTTTCTTAAGTGTACGGGCGATCGGGCAATCTTCCACCTCACCAGGTTTGAAGACTTCAAAGCAACCCATTTCTACGATCTTATTCTCTTTAGCGAAAGTAGCCAGTATATGTCGGCTGTTGATATTGCTAGCGGTGCCGCCAAAATTCTCAATCACGGTGGCTACGTGCTGCTTGCCGATATGATGCGCTCTGATCCTAACTATACAGAGGGAATGTTCTCTAATTGTCATGTTGTTACTGAACTTCATGCAGCATTAAAGCAGGCTGGATTCACTTTAGTAAAAACTGAGGATATTTCCGCCCATATTTTGCCGACAATCGATTTGTATGTCGATACTTTCCGCAGGTATGGACTGAATACGATGATCTATGTTGCAGATTTAATTGCGATCGCAGTTCCACCCGTCCACAAATTCCTGCGCTGGATATTTCGTCGCTGGTTCAAAAAGCTGGTGGTTGAAGGATTGGAGGCCAGCCAACTTTTTGAGCAACATCTCTGTTATGAACTTCAACTTTGGCAGTTGTCAAAATCAGATGAAGGCTGACACAAATACAATGGTAATTGGTAATCGGTAATCGGTAATTGGAAGCTCTGCCTCCGGGTATTTATTCCCAGGCAGAGGCTGGAAGGCTATAACAAATAACAAATATGTCTCAATGGATTCTCGAATTCGATCGCACTTCCTACTCCTATCCCTGCGGTTCGCGATCGGCAATTCATGATTTAAACCTCAAAGTCCCCGCTGGGAAACGCTGCGGGCTGATCGGTCAAAACGGCTGCGGCAAAACTACCTTTTTTCTGTTAGCAAATGGCTTGTATCAACCGCAACAGGGAATCATTCGCTGGAAAGGCGAACCGTTTTGCTACGATCGCAAATCTTTGATGCAACTGCGCCAACAAATCGGACTCGTCTTTCAAAATCCCGAACATCAATTAGTAGCTTCGACGGTAGAAGAAGATATTTCCTATGGATTGTACAATTTAGGCTTGACAGAATCCGAAATTGCTCAACAGGTACAGCAGGCGATTGACCAATTCGATCTCAGCGAACTCGCCCGCGAACCAATTCACAATCTCAGTTTGGGGCAGAAAAAGCGGGTTTCCATCGCCGATATCATGGTTCTTAAGCCGAAACTGCTGCTGTTAGATGAACCTACCGCCTATCTCGACCCGCGTCACACCCGACAACTGATCGGTTTACTGCAACAAATTCACAACGCCGGAACCACTATCCTTTTGGCAAGTCACGACCTCGATTTCATCTACCGCTGGGCAGATTGGGTGTTTGTAATGGATCGAGGAAAATTGATTTTAGAAGGAACACCGGAAACAGTTTTTGCTCAGCGGGATGTCTTGGAACAATTGCAGCTTGGGGTACCGCTGGCGATCGAGCTAATCGAGCAAATAAGGGCGATTGTGGAGAGAGATGATAGCTCAAATATACAGAATTTCGAGCTGTGGCAACAACAGATTTTACAAGCGCGGCGGCTGCTTTAAAGATTAAGCAGTTGTGTCATCGGCCCGGACAGGAACTTCATAGCGCAACTCTGCGAAGGCATCTCCATAAACCTTGGCGGATAAAAGTCTTAGCGGGGGTGTGGCGATCGTGCGCGGTAGCAACGGTGCTCCGCTACCAAGTGTCACCGATGCAATTGACACAATTACCTCATCAAGCAACCCACGATCGTAAAATTGACCAACCAGATCGCCACCTCCTACAAGCCAAATATTCTTATTTCCTGCCGCCGCCATCATCTCTTGATGGACAGGTAAGACATCCCCTTTCACAAATCGAATATCTGCACCCTCGATCGCAGGCATAATCCGAGAGGTAAATACCCAAGCCGGTTGTTCATAAGGCCATGCTTGGGGACGATCGGCACCTTCATCGATCTGATGGTTCAGAATCCATTCATAAGTAGTTGCTCCCATTGCTATTGCCCCTACTTCGCGGATGAAATTAGGATAGCTGTCTCCCGCCTCGCCGAACTGAAACAACCAATCGAGAGAGTTGTGTGAATCAGCAATAAAACCATCTAAGCTGGCGGAAGTGTAATATTGAGTTTTCATTAAAAGTAACGTCTCAAATGCCTTTACGGATGAAAATACCCAACCCTTTCTATTGTATATCGTTCAAGTGCGCCTTGTCTATAATTTAAAAAAGTGAAAAATGGCGATCGCACTCTTCACCTTCATTTCCTGTTATTTGGTGAGGAGATGAACGAGTGACGAGGTGCGATCGTCACCCTAATAGCTAGCAGCTTGGTGTATTGGTGGCGAGCGAGCTCGCTCGAGCAAATCAAGGCGATCGTGGAGAAAGATGATAACTCAAAAATGCACACTTTTGAGCAATGGCAACAACAGATTTTACAAGCGCGGCGGCTGCTTTAATCATCCATCTAACTCAACTTTATTTACGCACGTTCTGCAAATCTTTGAACAGCTTTTGGTGCAAAAGCAGCCACTAAAAAAGCCATTGTAATTTCTTTGCCATCAGAATCATTGCTAGTTATTGTTATTGCGCCAAACACAATCGCTGCAATCAGCGCAATAAAACTCATGGCTCGCATGGTCGAGTATTTACCATTATTTCCCTGAAGAAATTCTGCTAATTCCTTTCCATGTTCCGAAGAATTTGGTTGAGTTTCACCGAGAGAAGAATTTGTCATTTGATTAACCTCCTAAATGATGAAAGTTTAACTAAGTCCTAAGTTAGTTAAGACTTACGCAACTTTCACACGCAGCCAACCCGAATTAGGTAAGCTGTCTATCTAAAGCTTGGGGATTTAGTTGAACTAAAGTGCCATTCATAAAAAGGTAGGTACTCAAGTCCACATGAGGCGGATAGTCGCTATCTGAGTTAGCACCTGAACCTCCCATGATGGCAATTCTCTCACCTTGTCCTATCACTTGTCCGACACTGACCAAGATTTCTTGCAAGTGAGCGAACGCCTGATAAACTTGGTATTTCTTGCCTTGAAATTCATAGACGACATCAAGCTGAAGGTGAACCCGTCGTCCATAACCGCCTTCCCTGCCTCGTTTAGTGACTGTTCCCCCATACCAAGCTTTCACTTTACGGTCAGAGACGACATAATCAATGCCAATATTGCGTCCCTCACCGGGTCCATCTGGAGGTAAGGTTTTTAATGTCCTATCCAAGAAAATCGCTTTTTGTTCCGATTTAGGAGAATGACCATAAGGTTCCATATATCCACCCGTAATCGTAATGCTACCCAAAAGCGGATGAGAGAACACTTGGTAATTACTAGGGTCAAGTTGAGATTCGGCGATCGTAATCGGGAGTTTTAAGCTACGACTCCTGGTGGGAATCAAATCATCATCTCCAGGCACCCTTGCAGTAATAATTCTTTGACCTGTAAAAATAAGATTAGGATCTTTAATGCTAGGATTAAGTGCTAGCAGTTCATCCAAGGTCGTATCATGGAGCTCGGCAATTGCTGAAAGGGTATCACCTGGTTGCACAATATAAAGTCCTAATCCAGGTGGACTTAATGGCTGTGGGGTCGGCCTGACATTATTTGAGAAATTTTTGGCAACCCATGCCTTAAACTTTGGTACATTCGTATCCTCACTATCATCACCAAAAATATTCCCCGGACAAGTGGTTGAGATAACCTGCTTATGAGCCTTGATGTTTTCCTTGGGAATTTTATATTCTGTCATCAACCACTTGATGAGGTTAACCGACGATTTTTCCTGTGCTGCCGTCAATCGGTCTCCTACTTTGGCAACGTGTTCAATCCCAATACTGGTCTGATTTGCAGAACTTGCGTGCCAAGCTTTATCTGCATCTTGGACCATTTGATAAATGTCGCCATTTTTATCAATGATGTAGTGGGCAGAGACTTCCGATGCAGGATTTAGAAAGTGGTTTTTTGTACTTTCAAAAGTACCTGCAGTTGTGTAGTGAACGAAAATCGTATCTATATCAGCACCTGCTCGACTGCTGTGATGCGGACTTTGAATAAACGCTTTGATCGGTGGTTTGCGAATAGGTTCTCCGGTTCCTGGATGATGATGATCTAAATGCTCGGCATCAGCTAAGAGTTGTTTGGCCTCAGCATACGCATTTAACACTTTGGCAACATAATTTCTGTCACCTGCATAAATAGGGCCAATAAAGCCAATAAATGCTTCAGCCGAGCTTACATTATTACGCCATCCTTCATAAGGGGAGCGATCTAAAAAACGCCAGTAGCCTTTAATAAACTTTTCTAGACTATCAAACTTGCAATATTTGTCCGCACTATCACTAGCTTGGTAGGTCACAGGTGTAGCAAATTCTGTCATTTCGTCTCGCCATTTCAAACCGCCAAAATTAAGATGTTCAGTGGCTAGACGGCTAGTTCCGCGACCCGATTCTAGAAGCCATTGAGCAACAGTAATTCCCTTAAGTTGGGGAAATTCAATAGTCGCTTTTGCGTAGGCTTTAACCAGTTGATTAAAAAGTTCACTCATTTGCTCAGTCCTTAAAATTTACAACTTGAGTCCAAGCTATCAGATCGGCCCTCCCCCTGTCGGTGAGAAAAAGTGAGATCGTTTTGTAAACTTATGTAAATCCCTTCCAGGCTGCTAGCAGTCAATCGATTTTAGATTTTAGATTTTAGATTTTAGATTTGAAATTATGGAATTGAGCTCACAGCCTGGGCCGGGGGCTTTTGACTCAATTGCTTTCGCTCAATTCTGTAAATTTGTTTAAATTTTCTCAAAAGCAACTCGCACTCTGAAACAGGAGTAATACCAAATCCGGCTTAAATATCCCCGTTATTCTTTAGTCCGCTGAGATGGACGAAAGTTTGTGTAGTTTGAGGTTAAAAAAGCCGTTGCAACCGCCCAGGCTGTTTTTTAACTTCGATCGTACCAACTTTGCAGCGCCAAGCGGTGAACTTCGCGCCAGCTAATATTTTTAAGTCGGGCAATTTCCGCGCAATCTTCGTATTCCGGCTGCACATTAACAATCGTTTGTCCAGACTTCGCCACTTTTATTTGCACTTCGCCATATTCTGTTTGAACTTTCTGGATTTCTCGATGTAAAATAGTTCTTTCTTGAGTCGATCGCCTAATTCCCAGAGTAGTAGTCTCGCGAAAGATAACTGCTTCGCAAGCATCCTGAAATTCCGGATGACAAATCGCAGTTAACAAAACCCCCAGCCGCGACTTTTTCATCACAATTGGGGCAGTAAAAACATCCAGAGCCCCCGCGGCAAACAAAGCATCGAAAACATAGCCGATCGCCTGCGGACTCAAATCATCAATTTGCGTTTCCAATACACAGATTGCTTCTCGATCGTTGGTTAAATTTTCTTTGCCCACGAATGACTTCTCGCCAATCCAGAGGCGCAAAATATTAGGAATTGCCAGCATTCGAGAACCTGCACCCAAACCGATCGCCTGAATTTGCATCGGCGGTGGCGGACCGAAACCAGTGGCGAGAGTACAGGCGATCGCAGTTCCCGTAGGAGTACACAATTCGCGATCGATGCCATTGCTATAAACCGGCACTCGGTGGGTTTCCCACAACCGCATCACCGCCGGCGTCGGCACCGCTAACTTACCGTGGGCCGCCTTCACCGTACCCCCACCAGTCGGCATCGCCGAAAAGTAAAACTCCTGAATCTCCAACCAATCCAAACCCAAACAAGTACCAACAATATCAACAATTGCATCCGTCGCCCCCACCTCGTGAAAGTGAACCTCGTTTGGGGGGATACCGTGTACGGCACCTTCTGCCTCTGCTAAGAGGCGAAATACGGCCAAACTCCAGGCTTCCACGCGCCCAGGCAAGTTTGCAGAGACGATGATCTGCTCAATTTCCGGCAAGTGGCGATGATGAGTGTGGCTAATTTCGGCATCTGCTTCCCCGTGACTGTGAGAATGTTCTTCCCCGTGATGATGGTGGTGGTGGCCCTCGAAAGTCGGGGATTCCGTTTCCGAGGGATCGAGTGTAAAGTCGGTAGCGGGATTTTCAGGTTTTAACGACAAATCCGCAGCTAAATCGACATAAAATTTAGTTGCTTGTTGAGTATTCCGGTGGACTAATTCCGTCCGCAACTGGTACTCTGTCGAAATGCCGAGCAAATTAAGTTTTTCGATTAGGTAGTCTAAAGGAACGCCGGCGTGGACGAGAGCTCCGATGCACATATCGCCAGCAATGCCGGTCGGACAGTCAAAATAAGCTATTTTATTCATTGTTAACAATTAATTTTTAGCATTGATTGTTTCACTCGATATTTCGATCGCCCACTTAGCCTGCAATATCTTAACATGGCAACTATTTACGAAGTGCATCCAGTTGCACCCCAAAAAAACCGGATCGAGAAAATTCAAAAAGCTCTGAAAGATGGGGCAGTGATGCTTTATCCGACAGATACAGTTTACGCGATCGGCTGCGATATCAACTCCAAGTCTGCAGTAGAACGAGTCAGGAAGATCAAGCAACTATCCAATGATAAGCCTTTAACGTTCTTGTGTTCCTCTCTGTCAAATATCGCCGACTATGCAGCCGTCAGCGATGAAGCATACAGAATTATCAAGCGGTTAATACCTGGGCCTTACACATTTCTGCTGCCAGCTACCAAGTTAGTGCCACGGTTGGTAATGAACCCAAAACGCAAAACCACGGGAATTCGCGTTCCCGACCACCCGCTTTGTTTTACACTGTTGGAAGCTTTGGGAAATCCGATTATTTCAACATCCGCTCACATTACCACTGATGATGAAGGTGCAGCACCAGTGCCGGCAGCAACAGCAGAAAGCTTTGGCAAAGCTGAACTTTTTGACTGTTTGTCAAAGTTAGTGGATGTCATTGTCGATGACGGTTCCGATCCGGGATATCAAGTTTCTACCATTCTCGATTTGACAGAAAGCGAACCGATTGTTGTTCGCCGCGGTTTGGGATGGGAAGCTGTCGCCGTTTGGGAAAATAAATAAAATTTCAAGGGGCGGGTTAAGCGCCAAATTTGCACAAAACCCGCCCCAATTTTTTACCTAAAAACTGCTTTAAGCCTCTACCTTAACTCCTTTCCAAAAAGCAACATATCCTGCAATATTTTTAGCAGCATCTTTCGGAGTAGGGTAGTACCAAGCAGCATCTTTATTAACTTGTCCGCCGACTTCGACACTGTAGTAACTAGCAACACCTTTCCAACCGCAAGTCGTGTGAGTGCTGCTGTCCTTGAAATACTCGCGTTTGATGGCATCGGCGGGGAAATAATAGTTGTTGTCTACAACTTCGCACTTGTCGCTCTCGGCCAAAACGGCACCATTCCAAATTGCTTTCGGCATCAGTTTGTCTGCTTAAATTGAGATTCTCAATTATTGTAACTGTATTTGTGCTCAAAAAGCATAGAATAGTGTAGAAGTCAACAACCAACTACTGCAAATGTCAGGGTCGATTCCCCCAACATCTCCTGTACCGCTGTCCCTCGAACAAGCCCTCAAACATTTTTTTGGCTATGACTCTTTCCGCCCGGGACAGCGGGAAATTGTCGAAGCTGCTTTACAAAAACGGGATATGATGATTGTCATGCCGACTGGCGGTGGCAAGTCTTTGTGTTTTCAATTACCGGCACTGTTGAAACCGGGATTGACTGTGGTTGTTTCGCCGTTAATTGCTCTGATGCAAGACCAGGTGGAAGCTTTGCAGGATAATGGAATTGGGGCGACTTTTCTCAACAGCACTTTGAGCTCTCAGGAAACCCGATCGCGCGAAACAGAGATTCTCGAAGGTAAGATTAAATTGCTCTACGTTGCACCCGAACGCTTGCTCGGTGAGAGATTTTTACCGTTTTTAGATATAGTAGCAAATAAGTTAGGAATTTCGGCATTTGCGATCGACGAAGCCCACTGCGTTTCGGAATGGGGACACGACTTTCGACCAGAATACAGGCAAATGCAACGAGTGCGCGATCGATATCCCGACATTCCCATTATGGCACTAACCGCCACCGCGACCGAGCGCGTCCGCCAAGACATCATCCAGCAGCTAACTCTGCGAAATCCCTACATCCACGTCGCCAGCTTCAACCGCCCCAATTTATACTACGAAGTTCGCCCCAAAACCAAGCACAGTTTTGCCGAAGTTTTGCAAATCATCCAAAAAAAAGGCGGTTCGGGAATAATCTATTGCCTCAGCCGCAAAAAAGTTGACGACGTTGCCTCTAAATTGCAACAAAGCGGCATCCAAGCCTTACCATACCACGCCGGCATGAACGATGTCGATCGCGCAACCAATCAAACCCGCTTCATTCGCGACGACGTGCAAGTAATGGTAGCCACAATTGCCTTTGGTATGGGCATTAACAAACCAGACGTGCGGTTTGTAATTCACTACGACTTGCCCAAGAATCTCGAAGGATACTATCAAGAATCCGGCCGCGCAGGTCGAGACAACGAACCCGCCCACTGCAGCTTATTTTTCGGCTACGGCGATGTCAAAACCATCGACTACATCATCGAGCAAAAACCAGATCCCCAAGAACAACGAATTGCCCGCCAACAGTTGCGCCGAGTAATCAACTATGCAGAATCCAGCGAGTGCCGTCGCACAATCCAGTTAAGTTATTTTGGCGATTCATTCCCCGGAAACTGCGGTACTTGCGATAACTGTTGCAACCAAAAACCCGTCGAAGATTGGACGATTGAAGCAATGAAATTTCTGTCGTGCGTCGCCAGATGCCAAGAAAAATTCGGCATGAATCATATTATTGACGTGCTGCGCGGCTCAAAAAGTCAAAAAGTATTGCAATACCAGCACCACCAACTTTCTACTTACGGAATTGGCAAAGATAGAAGTGCTGAGGAATGGAAAAAGTTGAGTCGCTCGCTGTTAAATCAAGGTTTTTTAGACGAAAGAACAGACGGATTTCCAGTTTTGAAACTGAATGAAAAAAGTTGGGAAATTATGAAACGTCAGCGCACAGTTCAAATCGCCATTGAACCGCAGCGGGAAGTAGCGGAAAAAGTTCGGTATTTAGCAGGAGAAGTAGAAAGTTTATTTACCATACTGCGGACGCTACGCAAACAAATTGCCGACGAACAATTTGTGCCACCTTACGTAGTTTTTGCTGATAAAAGCTTGCGAGACATGGCAGAAAAACGCCCGCAAAATCTCAGAGAATTCGAGGAAGTTTACGGCGTTGGCAGCAACAAGCGAGATAAGTACGGTAAGGTTTTCTTGGAGGCAATACGCACTTTTTGCCAAGAACAAGACTTGCCTACTAATGCTGCATCTTCTGATGTTGCTAATCATCCCAATCTTGCTAATGTTGCGTCTTATTCGCAGATGCAAACCTGGGAATTATACCGACAAGGTTTGACTGTTCAAGGAATAGCGAATGCGCGGGGGATGAGTCCTAATACTATTTCTGGGCATCTGGTAGAGTTGATGGAGATGGGCTGGGAAGTTGATATAAATTTATTGGTGGAATCCGAACGCCAGCAGGCGATAGTGAACGCAATTGAAGTTATTGGGGATGAGAGATTGAGAGCGATTTATGAGTTTTTGCAAGAAGTTTATACGTTTGAGGAGATTAAGTTAGTGCGCGCTTGGTGGCGGCAAAATTATGTCAGTTTTTAACCGCAGATGTAGGCTGATTAACGCTGATGAACGCAGATAATTGATGGGAGGAAGGGTGCTATTCGGCGCAGCTTACGGCTATCATGTGTTTTTTCGTTCACGCTACTTCATGCCGCTTCACCTGAGTTCGGCTCAGTTTACCCAACTCTTAGTAATTTAGCAGCCTGCACGTTACTCATTGCGACTTCCCAAATGCCTTTTGCACAATAGGTGTAAAAGTTACGAAGAGGCAGAAATAATGAAAACTACTGATAACGTGTATAGAATTGATTTGGCTGGGACTCAGTATCAAAACCCTCGCTACTTGCAAAGTCGGGCTAGGATTAATTCCCTCATTGACCATTATATGTCATTGGAAGTTTTGAGCGATCGACTT
>Ga0256856_1000054_pt1 | contig 12327 bp, 8 predicted proteins | sample BONt10_FD_181175 | JGI IMG/M metagenome (GOLD analysis project Ga0256856, IMG submission 181175) | Terrestrial sediment cell enrichment communities from Utah, United States - BONCAT_SYTO_Terrestrial_sediment - 10 | ecosystem: Environmental > Terrestrial > Deep subsurface > Rock core/Sediment... | reverse complement strand
GTTACATCCGTTACATCCGTTACATCCGTTACAGAATCCGTTGCCGAACTTCCTTCTTCCTTCTTCCTTCTTCCTGACATCCGTTACATCTGTTACATCCTCAGAAAGCGAATCCGTTGCCGAACTTCCTTCTTAATTAAATAGAAGCCGCGAAGCGCGATCGCGAAACCAAAGCCAAAGCTTCAACCAAACTGCAAACAGCCGCAATCATCGCCACTTCGCTATTAAGTTTGCTGACAGCAGAACCGACACCAATACCCGCAGCGCCGGCTCCTATAGCTAGGGGTGCGGTGACGCTGGAGATGCCGGAAGCGCAGAGTACGGGGATGGATACGGCGCGGGAAATTTCAAAGGCGGAGGCCAAAGTAGGCGCTGCTTTTTCAATTAATCCCAATGTGCCGGCGTGAATTGGTTGGGCGCTGCTGCCGCCTTCAGTTTGGATGATGTTAGCGCCAGCTTTGACTAATTCTATTGCTAAGTGCACTTGTTTGTCGAGTTCCAAAATGTGGGGAACTGTCACAGAAAGAGTGATGTTCGGAAATAGCGATCGAGTTTGGCGAGTCAACTCCAAAACTTCAGAAGCTTCAAAGCGGCGGCCTACTGCGTAGAAAGCATCAAAGTTGCCAATTTCAATCAAATCAGCGCCAGCTTCTACCGCAGGCACAAACTTTTCCGGTTCCACAGCCGATACACAAATTGGCAAATCTGTCAACTGTTTTGCCATCAATACCAAATCTCGATCTGCTGCAATATCGACAAAGGTAGCACCGCCGAGATCCGCTGCTTTGACGACAGCCGCAACGTTCGCGGCATCAAAATTATTTAAACCGCTGATAATTTTCAGGGCGCGACCTTGCTCAAATGCGCGCTGCAATTTAGGATTTACACTCATCGTTAGTTTTCCAAGTCAAAAAATTTCTTAGACTCATTTTGACACGGATTAGAACAATTTTTGATTTTTAATTCTTAATAGCGATAAGGTGCAGCCTAAGCACCCTACATAGGTCGGTTATGCCTCCAGGACTGTATTTTTGATTTTTATAGCAACCGCCAAGACAGTTAGAACGTTCTTAATTGCTGCAACTATTGTTGTGACTGCATTTCCACATCGATATTCTTCCCTCTTCCTTCTTCCCTGTTCCTGACCTCCGTTACATCCGTTACATCCGTTACATCCGTTACAGAATCCGTTGCCGAACTTCCCGGCTGTCGAAATTTGTGCACATCTTTGATAACTTGTGCCCAGCCGTCAGAGAGAGATTCGAGAATACGAGATCCCTTTTCTTTCGTCGCCACCGTCGCATCGCCCAACACACCACTTTCAGTCAACTCTCGCGTCAGCCAAGCAAAAGGCAAATTCCCTTCCATACTCAGCAAACTGTCGATCGGCAAATTTTTCGGATATTCTGTAACAGCCAGTTCCATTTTCACCTGCTCCGGCACAATTGACAACATCAAACTCGTTTCTGCATCACCGGCGTGAATCCCAAACTCCAACTCCTTCGCAGTTAATAATTCAGCAGCCACATTCGGAACGCGCCAAACAAACAGCGGAAAAACCGAAAAATCCTGATATTTTTGATGAATGTCCCGCGCCGCAATTTCCATCACCTGCGGCTGTCCCCCGTGAGCATTCATTAACACTAATTTCCGAAATCCTGCCCGGTAAATACTGTCAGCAATTTCGCCAATTACTGCTAAAAGTGTCTGAGCACTGAGCATAATTGTACCGGGAAAATGGCAGTGTTCGTTAGACTTGCCGTAGTACAAAGGTGGCAAAGCATAAGCGGGAATATTTGCATCTAACTTGGCCAGCGCTTTGCCTGTCACCGCCTGGCTAATTGCCGCATCTACAATTAAAGGCAAATGGGGGCCGTGCTGTTCGATCGCACCTAGCGGCTGAATTATAACTATATTTTCCTTATCCGGCATAGACTCAATTTCTGTCCAAGTCAGATATGGAAAAAAGCGCGATTCTGGAATAAAATTGTGCATATTACGATTCTACAAGCTCAAGGGCAAAAGTTATGAACACATTTGAGCGCCTAAAGATCGAGGGGTTTCGCCGTTTGTTTTCGGCAGAGGTGGAAATGCGACCTCTGACAGTGATGATTGGTGCTAACGGTGTTGGGAAAAGTTCTTTCTTAGAAATATTCTCACTTTTAGCAGCATCAGCCAACGGTCAGTTACAGTCCAAAATTTCAGAGTTGGGCGGTCTAACTCAGATAGTAACATTAGACCGGACTGATAGCGTGTCAATCTCCTTATCGATGCCTATAGAGAATCAGGAACCGCTACACTATTCTCTGAAACTTGCCACCAAAGGTCAATTCTATGAAATTGGTTCAGAAACTCTAATCCAACAGCGCGATCCCAATGCTTCTCAACCTTTTAAGTATATTGAATCTCGCGGTTTAGATGTCAGATATTTCAGTCCAGACGATGAAAAGCTACTACGTCCAAACTGGCAGTACAATCCTTTGGAAAGCTCACTCGCTCAGGTTCCTAAGATGTATCGGGAACCAGAAACATTGAGGCAGCACTTAGCTTCATGTAGCTTTTATAAGGCTTGGGAGTTAAATCTTTCTCCTCAAAGTCCTATTCGTTTACCTCAATCTATGCGGCCGGCCACTTTGCCCGGTGCCAAGGGAGAGGATTTAGTTTCATGCCTTTATTATCTGCGAGAAACAGATCCAAATCGATTTGAAATTATCCAAGATACACTGGCTGCGGCTTTTCCTGATTTTGAACGATTAAGCTTTCCGCCAGGAGCAGCCGGAACTTTAGCAATGACTTGGAAGGATCGAAATTTTTCTCATCCTTTTTATATGCACCAACTATCCGAGGGAACGCTGCGATTTCTCTGGTTAATCACCTTACTGCAAAGCCGAGATTTGACCGCTGTCACGCTGATTGATGAGCCGGAAGTTAGTTTACATCCCGAGTTGTTACAACTGTTAGCGGATGCCATGAGAGAAGCTGCTCAAAAAACTCAACTAATTGTAGCAACTCATTCCGATAGACTGCTCGGATTTTTAAAGCCTCACGAGGTGCTAGTTTGTGATTCGGAAGATGGTTTAGCGACTTTAAGTTGGGCTGACTCTATAGACTTAGAACACTGGTTAAAAGATTATAGCTTGCATCAGCTTTGGGCAATGAATATCATTGGAGGCAGACCGTGAAGATTGCTATTTTGGTTGAAGGAGCAACGGAAATGGCATTTAAGCCTAAGCTGGAAGAGTTTCTTACGCCACGCCTGGAACAGCAGATCCAAAATTAAAGTTTATACCTTGTAAAGGTCGCATTCACAAAGGAAAGAAACTCAGGAACGTCGTGGAAAATTTATTGACTGGTAGAGATGCCTGTCATGCTGTAATTGCACTAACAGATGTTTATACAGGCACTAAAGATTTTAAAGATGCAGCGGATGCTAAGGCTCAAATGAAAAATTGGGTAGGGAACAATCCTAAATTTTATCCCCATGCAGCTTCCCATGACTTTGAAGCTTGGCTGTTACCTTTTTGGTCAAAAATTCAGAAAATATCAGGAGGCAATAGAGCGGTTCCTAGCGGTTCTCCTGAACTGGTAAATCACAATAATCCACCTTCTAAGAAAATTGAATAAATATTTGAACAGGGGAAACGTCGGAGCTATCAGAAAGCACGGGATGCAAAAAGCATATTAGATGGAGAAAATCTCATGGATGCTGCTGTAGTCTGTCCTGAATTAAAGGATTTTCTGAATACTATTTTATCTCTTTGTGGGGGCGAATTGATTCCTTGACACCCAACAACGGATACCGGGCCACGTACTCCTGTCGTGGAGATATCAAAATTTTAGACTCTTGTTCAAGCTTCCAGATTCATCTCTGGAGTAAATCTTCAATCCTTGGACGCTCGCGCTCACGCGGAAGTCTAAAATCTAAAATTGACTGACCTAATCCATTTACTCTGTATTAGCAAAAATCTTGAACTACCTCAACTATCTCGATCGCCTGCTTAATTAAAATCCACCTGTAGCCGTAAACATTGCTAAATTCCAGCTATTACTACAATCTGATATCAGATTGTTAGCAGCCGCACAAAATTAAATATTGCTCGCTGTGGCACTTCGTCACTATAAATCGCGGGTTCCACACCTTGCTATATGTATATACTGTTTTGTGCCGGACGATCGCACTCCTAAACAACGCTTTTTACTTTCATTGAGATGCTCCCATCATCTGAGTACATCTCTGTTTTGCTTTGACAGGAGTGCGAGCATCTTGGTCGCTAAAAATATATAAAGCGATCGGGATGCTCGCACTCCTAAAAAACGCTTTTTACAAAATTGGACTGCTCCCTATCAACTAGCCGGAAAACTAAAAAGTAATTTCCCAGATAGATCGCATATTCTGTATGTGGGTAGAGCCTATAATATAGCAGATGCTTTAACAGCGCGCTGATATACGCTCGCCAGCTCAGACCGCAAGACGTAGAGACGACTAATTGATGGAAGCTTGGCAAACCCCACAAACTAATTTAACCGACATTCCGATCGCCGAGGAACTGTCGCGCCGCACCCCTCGATCGCACGATTTCAAAGCAGAAAACCGGGCGCTGCAAACCCTTGCCCGACAACTGGCATCCTCGCCCCACACCCTGCTCAAAACACTGGTTGCCATCGCTCAAGATTTGTGTGGTGCAGGAAGCGTGGGAGTCTGCTTGCTAGAAGAAAATGCCAGTTCCGAACAAATCTTTCGGTGGGAAGCCTTGGCGGGCGCGTGGTTCGCCGCAAAACACAGAAACACACCCCGCACATTGCGTTTGTCCGGAGCCGGGTTCGATCGCCAAACTCCCCAGCTTTACTTCGCTCCAGAAAAATACTTTACCGACTTGCAGCAGCTAGAATTGCCGATCGCCGAAGCGTTAGTTGTGCCACTGCAAGCAGAAAATCAACTGCTGGGGGCAATATGGATTGTATCTCACCAGGACGATCGCCAGTTCGATGCCGAAGACTTGCAGATCGCGATCGCCCTAGCAGACTTTGCCGTTGCCGCCCTACAAATCGAGATCGCCGATCGAACCAAAGAAGCCCTGCGACAAAGCGAAGAACGCTGGCAGCTAGCCTTGCAGGGAAACAACGACGGCATTTGGGATCGCAACCTGCAAACAAATTGCCAGATCCTGAGCGATCGCTGTTTAGAGATTTTGGAACGCGGGCCCGAAGAAGTCAAGGACTTCAGCCAATTTTTGAGCTACATTCATCCCGATGATGTGGAGATCGTGCAAAGCAATTGGCAGCAGCACTTGCATCGAGAAACATCACATTACTGGTGCGAGTACCGCATCCACTGTCCCGACGGGCGGGAAAAATGGGTTTTAGCCAGAGGGCGAGCAATTTGGGACTCCTCAGGCAATCCCGTGCGGGCCGTCGGTTCCCTCACAGATATCAGCGATCGCAAACAAACTGAAATTGCCTTCAAACAAAGCGAAGAACGTTTGAGCATCGCCATCGAAGGCTCAGGCATGGCAACCTGGGATTTAGACCTGCGAACAAATCGAGTAATTTGGTCGGCGAACCTTTTGAGCATTTTCGGCTGCGAACCGGTACCGGGCGGCGAAACAACCCGGGCTGTGTGGGAAAAATGCGTGCATCCAGACGACTTAAAGCAAGTCATGCAAGCAGTCAAAACAGCTCGGGAAACAGGATCGCTCTACTCTCCCGAATACCGCATCATCCGGGCAGACAACGGAGAAATCCGCTGGTTGAGCGCGTTCGGGCGCCATCTCTACGACTCCTCAGGCGAAGCAGTGCGGTTTATCGGAGTAATACTTGATGCTACCGATCGCAAAATGGCCGAACTCGCCCTGCACGAGAGCGAGCAAACCGTGCGCCGTCAACTTGCAGAGATAGAGTGGCTCTACCAAACAACTCCCGTGGGTTTGGCCGTTTTAGACACAGATTTGCGGTACGTGCGGCTCAACCAGCGGTTGGCCAAAATCAACGGCTTGCCCGTCTTCGCGCACATCGGCCGCACCATACGCGAAATTGTCCCAGACTTGGCAGACACAGCCGAACCTGTGTTCCGCCACATTCTCGAAACCGGAGAACCGAAGCGGAATTTTGAAATCAGCGGTGAAACCAAAGCTCAACCCGGTGTTGTTCGCACTTGGCTGCTGAATTGGTTGCCGCTCAAACACACGGGCGGGGAAATTGTCGGGATAAATGTCGTAGTACAGGAAATTACCGATCGCAAAATGGCCGAACTCGCCTTGCAAGAAAGCAACAACCGCTTTGAGTTAGCTACAAGGGCGATCGACGGCATCGTGTTTGAGTGGGATTTGGCATCGAACTCAGTTTACCGTTCCGAGGGACTGCACTCGCTCGTCGGTGTCCGCCCAGAGGATGCACCGGCAATACCAGAGTGGTGGATAGAACGCATCCATCCCGTCGATTTGGCGCGCCTCCAAGCCAGGGGGGAATCAATCTTAAGTGCTGAGCGCTACGAAATCGAGTACCGAGTCCAGCATCAAGACGGGCGCTGGATCGATGTTTGGGAACGCGGCTGTTCGATCCGCAACCAGCAAGGCGAAGTGACCAAAGTTGTCGGCTTCACAACCGACATTACCAAGCGCAAACAAACAGAAGCAGCACTGCGCGATCGCGAAGCCCACCTGCAATTGATTCTCGACAGCGCCAAAGACTACGCCATCTTCACCCTCGACACCGGCGGACGCTTTACCACTTGGAACGCAGGCGCCGAGAGATTGCTGGGCTATGCCGAAGCTGAAATCATCGGCGAGCACGGACGAATTATCTTCACCCCAGAAGACTCTGCTTCCGGAAGGCCGGAATCAGAAATGCACAGCGCCCTGACGAAGGGAAGAGGAGAAAACGAGCGCTGGCACCTCCGCAAAGATGGCAGCCGCTTTTGGGGCAGCGGGCTGGTGATGCCCCTGCGCGACGCAGCCGGCGAGGTGCAAGGTTTCCTGAAAATCATGCAGGACAAAACCGAGCGCCGGCAAATAGAAGAAGCACTGCGGCAAAGCGAAAATCGCTACCGCACCCTCGCCGATGCGGTCCCGCAATTAATGTGGATCAACACCGCCGACGGCAGGTTAGAGTTTGGCAACCAGCACTGGCAAAGCTACACGGGCATGATGCCAGCAGAATTTCCGCAGCCTGCGGCGGTGCTGGAATTATTTCATCCTGAAGATCGGCCAACAGTTGTCGCCACGCGCACTCCTGCGATTCAAGCAGGGGAATCCTACGAATTCGAGTGCCGGGTGCGCCGGTTTGACAGCATCTACCGCTGGCATCTAGCGCGAATTGTGCCCGTCAAGGATGCGGGGGGACAGGTGGTGCAATGGGCCGGGATCGGCATTGATATTGACGATCGCAAACGAGCCGAAGAAAGCTTAGCAGAAAGCGACCGCCGCTTCCGGCAACTGGCTGAGTCGCTTCCCCACCTGATTTGGAACGTAGACTCCGCCGGGAAAATTCGGTTTACCAATCAACAAAAATGGTCGGAATATCTGGGAATGTCTTACGAGGAAGCAGCGAGAAACAATTGGGAGTCCCTGATGCCGCCGTCCGATGTGGCACAAGCTTTTGCCCGCTGGGAAGAATCTCGCATCACGGGAGAAGTTTATCAACTTGAGCTGCGCCTGCGGCGGGCAGCAGACCAAATGGAACGCTGGCATTTGTCCCGCGCCGTGCCAATTCGCGACGCAGCGGGCCAGGTTGTCGAGTGGATCGGCACGAATACCGATATTCACGATCGCAAACAAGCCCAACTCAACGAGCAGTTTCTCTCTGATCTCGAACTCCGCTTGCGGCAGGGATCCAACCCCGCAGAAATGTTCTGGGAATCCATGAACAGTCTCGGAGAATATTTAAATGTCGATCGCTGCATATGGCACGAAATCGATGCCGAAGCCGACCTGGCAATTGTCCCGCAAGACTGGCACCAGCCCCACCTTGACAGCGCCACCGGCACCTATCAAATCTCAGACTTTAAGACGCCAGAACTGAAAGCTGTCTCTATGGCAGGTCAAACAGTTGTCATCTCAGATACCGCTAATGACCCGCATACAGCGCCTTTGGTGGATAACTACGAGGCCGCTGGCATTCGCGCTTTGGTCGATGTTCCCTGCCTTCACGAAGGGCGCTGGGTGGCTCTTTTGGTGGTGACATCACAGGCGGTGCGGCACTGGCGGCCCGATGAAGTTTCGCTGATGCAAGAAGTGGTGGCTCGCCTCTGGAGGGTGATCCTGCACGCGCGAACCCTGCAGGATCTGCACGAAAGCGAAGCTCGGTTCCGCGCTCTAGCTGACAACATCGCCCAGTTGGCCTGGATGACAGATGAAACCGGCTGGATTTTCTGGTATAATCAGCGCTGGTTTGACTACACGGGTACCACCCTAGAGGAAATGCAGGGCTGGGGCTGGCAGCAGGTGCACCACCCAGAACACATTGATCGGGTTGTCGCAAAATTTGGGCGCTGCATTGAAACAGGCGAACTCTGGGAAGACACTTTCCCCTTGCGCGGCACAGACGGATCTTACCGCTGGTTTCTCTCCCGCGCCGTGCCGATTCGCGACGATCAAGGCAAGGTGCTGCGCTGGTGTGGCACCAACACTGACATTACCGATCGAAAAGTTGCAGAAGCCGAACGGGAACGCCTTTTAGCCCGGGAAAAGGCAGCGCGGGAAGAAGCAGAACAGGCTAACCGTGTCAAAGACGAATTTTTGGCTGTTTTGTCCCACGAATTGCGGACTCCCTTAAACCCGATTGTGGGCTGGACGAAGCTGCTGCGATCGAACCGTCTGACACCGGAAAAGCAGCGTTACGCCTTAGAGACGATCGAGCGCAACGCCCTACTACAAACCCAGCTTATCGAAGATTTGCTCGACGTGTCGGGGATTCTGCAAGGCAAGCTCAGCTTGAATATTGCACCTGTAGATTTAGCCGGGACGATCGGCGCTGCCATTGGAACGGTGCGTCTGTCGGCGGAGGTTAAGTCGATTCAAATCAGCACTCAATTTGCACCGAATCTCGGCCCGGTGTTGGGCGATGCGGCAAGACTTCAGCAGGTAGTCTGGAATTTGCTGTCAAATGCCGTCAAGTTCACCCCGCCCGGAGGCAAAATCGAAGTCGTTCTCGATCGGGTTGACACTGACGCCAAAATTACTGTAACTGATACTGGAAAAGGTATCGAACCTGATTTTCTGCCCTATGTATTCGACTACTTCCGGCAAGCTGACAGCACGATGACGCGCAAGTTTGGCGGATTGGGTTTAGGATTGGCGATCGTCCGCCATCTCCTCGAACTCCACGGCGGCACGGTGAAAGCCGAAAGTGCAGGCGAAGGACAAGGCGCGACATTTACCGTCAGGATACCCCTGATGCCCGTGCAACCTCAGACAAGTCCTGCAGCAGCTGGGCCGGAGCAATCCTTCAATTTGAGCGGTATCAATGTGTTAGCGGTGGATGATGATGCCGATGCCCGAGATTTGGTGGTTTTTCTGCTTGAGAATTGTGGGGCAAGCGTTACAGCAGTTTCTAACGCGGCCGATGCCTTGGCGGTTTTAACTCAGTCTGTGCCGGATTTGCTGTTGAGTGATATTGGAATGCCCGACACCAACGGTTATCTGTTGCTGCGGCAGGTGCGGGCTCTGCCGCCAGACCAAGGGGGACTGGTTCCGGCGATCGCCCTCACCGCTTATGCTGGAGAAATTGACTATCAGCAGGCGCTGGCTGCTGGGTTCCAGCGGCACCTTTCTAAGCCTTTAGACCCCGAGAAGTTGGTGCAGGCGATTTTGGGGGTGCTCGATCGATCGGGCGAAAGCATTGTTTAAAGTGTTTTTGTGTGTGAAAAATTTTTATTTAACGAACCGCTTTGGACGCAAAGAACGCGAAGGAAGAAGGGAAGAAGAAAGGAAGAAATAAATAATATCAAATCCGCTTAGATCTGAGATGTTGGACTATTCTCAATAAGGCTTTTATGGGCGTTGCTCAGAGCAACGGCACACAAGAAAATCCATATATTATGGAACAGCCCGGAAAGCCGATTCTTGACAATGGTACAAGATATCATATCGTTTCCGGTTGCATCACAATAATAAAATCGAGTCAACAGTTAACACTCAACCATTGAGTTTTTCCGCCCGCCCGTCAACAGTCAACAGTCAACAGTCAACAGTCAACAATTCCCGACGGTGCAACCGGAATCGAGTCCACACTTAACACTCAACCATTGAGTTTTTCCACCCGCCCGTCAACAGTCCACAGTCAACAATTCCCGACGGTGCAACCGGAATTGATATCAGATATAACCAATTTTATAGTCGTTCGATCGCGCATCATCTCCAATAAAAAACCCCCACAGATGGAGGCTTTTTGATGATTATTTGCTATCGTCGGACAGGTTAAAACATCCTGTCCCTGCATGATGCCCACAACCCTAAGACTCAATTCTTAGCGGTAGTCGGTGCGCACGGCTGGATCGCGATCGCCCGTTGTAGTGGTATAGCGGACATTTTCTTCGCGTTTGCGGGGAATCAAACCGAACAAACCCGACAAGCCAAGCAATCCCAACCATCCCCAATCAAAATCATTATCGGTATCAGCACTTGCGACATCCGAGCCAGGAGTTGTTGTGGTGGTAGTGCTGTTAGTACCGCCAGTAGTACCGCCAGTTGTATCTGTCTGAGCAGAAGCAGGTAGATGAGCTGGTGCTAGGGCTAAACCAGCAGCTATAATACCTGCACCGATTGCTTTGGATAAATCAGAACGTTTCATAATTCAAATGCTCTCTGTTGGTTAAAATCTTTAAGTATTACAACTATCCTGCATGATGCCCACAGCCGCTCGACCCAATTCTTAGCGGTAGTCGGTGCGCACGGCTGGATCGCGATCGCCCGTTGTAGTGGTATGGCGGACATTTTCTTCGCGTTTGCGGGGAATCAAACCGAACAAACCCGACAAGCCAAGCAATCCCAACCATCCCCAATCAAAATCGCGATCGGCATCAGCATTTGCGACATCCGCCGAGCCAGGAGTTGTGGTGGTGGTAGTGCTGTTAGTACCGCCAGTAGTACCGCCAGTTGTATCTGTCTGAGCAGAAGCAGGCAGATGAGCTGGTGCTAGGGCTAAACCAGCAGCTATAATACCTGCACCGATTGCTTTGGATAAATCAGAACGCTTCATAATTCAAATGCTCTCTGTTGGTTAAAATCTTTAACTATCACAACAATAGGCGATCGCCTATTAAAGTTAAATCCACCTGTAGCAGTAAACATACTTATGTTCCACCTATAACTACAGATTGATATCAAATTTTTAGCAGCAAGACGAAATTAAATATTGCTCGCTTGTGAGGCAGTGCGGCACTAGAAATTGCGGGCCTGACACCTCACTCGGTTATGAGGCACTCCGGCAGTCCCGACAATAGACAAAGTGTTGTTGACAAAAAAAGGTAAACTCAGATATTGCACAGACAACAGTTGGAACTCGATCGACGGAGATAAAAACTTTTGGGTATAGAGCTACGCAGCTACGTATTTCTAGACAACTTGCAGCCGCAGCACGCAGCATACATCGGCACCATCGCCGCCGGATTCTTGCCGCTGCCGGGGGATGCGTCGCTGTGGATTGAAATCTCGCCCGGTATCGAAATTAACCGAATTACCGATGTCGCCCTCAAATCTGCCTCCGTGCGCCCGGGAGTCCAGATAGTCGAACGCTTGTACGGCCTTCTGGAAGTACACTCGGGCCAGCAGGGGGAAACTCGGGCCGCAGGCAAAGCAATTCTAGAATTCATCGGAGTCCGCAGAGAAGAAGGTATCAAACCGCGAGTGATTTCCAGTCAAATTATTCGCAACATTGACCCCCACCAAACACAATTAATCAACCGCAGCCGCCGCGGACAGTTGCTGCTGGCGGGACAAACCCTTTATGTCTTAGAAGTAGAACCGGCAGCCTATGCAGCGCTGGCGGCCAATGAAGCAGAAAAAGGCGCATCTATTAACATCTTAGAGGTTCAGGCTGTAGGCAGTTTCGGACGGCTTTACCTCGGCGGCGCAGAACGAGATATTATAGCAGGTTCCCAGGCAGCAATTGCGGCGGTGGAAAACGTGACGGGTCGAGAAAATCCAGCAATTTTTGGTCGCAAGGAATAGCCGTTAAAGGAGATGCTATTATGGCAAACACACAGCATTTAGCGCTGTTAAAAAAAGGTGCAGTTACTTGGATTGAATGGAGAAGTCTCAACCCAAATATAGAACCGGATCTCAGCGAAGCTAACCTCGCCGAAGCAAATCTCAGAGGTGCGCATCTTTGGCG
>Ga0256856_1000053_pt1 | contig 12399 bp, 14 predicted proteins | sample BONt10_FD_181175 | JGI IMG/M metagenome (GOLD analysis project Ga0256856, IMG submission 181175) | Terrestrial sediment cell enrichment communities from Utah, United States - BONCAT_SYTO_Terrestrial_sediment - 10 | ecosystem: Environmental > Terrestrial > Deep subsurface > Rock core/Sediment... | reverse complement strand
GTTTAACTTATTACCTATCATTGAAGAAAATTTATCAGTATCAGTTTGCATAATCCTCAGCAAATTTCTATCGGCAGTTCGACCGTCCCCAGCAGATAGTGCATCGGATCGTACAGATAGCGATCGCTGCCCAGAAGGACTTCTTTGCTGCCCTGAGCAATGACACAAAAGGCAGGGATAGAGACACTATGAACGCATTCCGAAGGTGAGGAGGCGCGGTAGAAGTGCAATCCTTTCAGCGGCTCGATCGTCCCATCATGACGGATCGCCTGTGCAATCCGCTCAGTCAGTTCGTCTCTGTGGGCTTGCGCTCTATCTGCCTCACGCTTTGCCTGCGGGTTGTTCATTAAATCCATAGCGGACTTTTCACTCGTTTTGGCAGCGTTCATTTCTAACTTTGTAGGATTGAGATGTTGCACCATTCTCAATAAGCTTTTTATGAACAGGCAAGATGCCTGTTCCACAAAGAGTGAATTTTCTTGTGGAACAGGCATCTTGCCTGTTCTTGAGAATGGTGCAAGATGTGAGTAGGATTGTACAACAATCTTAGACGATCGTCCTATTGCTTGCCCTTGAGGATTCTTAGAATTAAGCTAAAGCAATAAAAAACCATTTCGGCTTCTTAATAAGCATTCTGGATTTTTATACAAGACTAAACTCAGTTTTGATTGGGCAAGAGATTCGCCGACTGACAACCAAAAGGGCATCAAAGCGAACCTTGCTTCTTAAAAAATTCATCCCTATTGATAGAGCAGGCGATCGCGCGCTCTAGCTCTACAATTGGGGTAGCCAAAGGAATTCAGACGGCCAGGAACCTCAGCCTAAAGGCATGAGGCTTGAACGAGAAATCTAACAAGCCGTTCCCCTAGGGCCGAGCGTCTTAATTGACTCGGTTTTTTGAGTTTCGAGAACACAGGACGCCCGATCGAAGGGGCCCAAGCGCCTGCGGTGGGTGCAGAGCGTTAGAAGAGCCTGCGCGAAAAACAAACACTTGTCCAGGGATTGTTTGAGAATTTTGCAAGGAGAATCATGGACGATAATCAACAACGGAAAGATTTCAGTTCAATCGAGAGCGATTCGCAGCTCAGCGCGGACGAAGAAACACTGCTCGACCAACTCGGTATTACCGGCGCTGCTCGCCGCAAATTCTTGGGGCAAAGCATGGCTGCCCTACTCGGCACCTTCGCCTTCCACCTGCTGGCTAAAGAGGAGGCCTTGGCCACCCTCGCCGCTGCGCCCGACGCCGTGTTCGCCCAGACCCCTGGGGTTGAAAACGCCGTTAAGGTTCTTTTGAAAATCAACGGCTCGGCCCAACGCCTGGAAGTGGATTCGCGCACCGCGCTGCTCGACGCCCTGCGCGAAACACTGGGATTGACCGGCACCAAAAAAGGATGCGATCAAGGACAGTGCGGCGCTTGTACCGTGATCGTTGACGGGCGCCGCGTGCTTTCTTGTCTGACACTTGCCGCTAGCTGCGAGGGGAAAGAGGTGACGACGATCGAAGGTATCGCTGACGGCGACAATCTTCATCCGATGCAGGCGGCGTTCATCAAACACGACGGCTTCCAGTGCGGCTACTGCACGCCCGGGCAGATATGTTCGGCGGTGGCGCTTCTGCAGGAAGCCAAAAACGGCGAGGCGAGTCACGTCACTAACAATTTGCGGACGATCGCGCAGAATGTAGCACTCTCTGATGAAGAAATCAGAGAACGCATGAGCGGCAACATTTGCCGTTGCGGCGCGTATCCGGGAATCGTTGCGGCAATCAGAGAAGTTCAGTCCGGGCGCGAAACAGCCCAGGCTTGGCATTTTGCGACCGATGAAGAAATTGCCGTTGCATTAAACGAGGAGGGCAAAGCCGATGCAATCGTTTAAATATTCCAGCGCCACCGATGCGGCAAGCGCCGTTCGCACCGTTTCCGCCAATCAAACGGCAACGTTTCTCGCAGGCGGGACAAATTTGATTGATTTGATGAAAGAATACGTCGAGCGTCCCAGCGAACTTGTTGACATCTCAGGTTTGAATCTGGCGGAAATTCGATCGACCTCGAACGGAATTTCGATCGGCGCCTTAGCCAAAAATACCGACACGGCCAACCATCCCCTCGTCCGGCAAAATTACCCGCTTCTGTCAATGGCGATTTTAGCCGGCGCCTCCGCGCAGCTTCGCAATATGGCGACCAACGGCGGAAATTTAATGCAGCGCACCCGTTGCCAGTATTTTTACGACATCGCTATGCCCTGCAACAAACGCGAACCGGGCAGCGGATGCGGAGCGCTTCAGGGGCTCAACCGCATTCATGCCATTTTGGGCTACAGCGACCAATGCGTGGCGACTTACCCGGGCGATATGGCGAATGCCCTTTATGCGCTGGACGCGGTAGTGAGGATTCGCGGCACGAACGGGCAAGAACGCACAATCCCGGTCCAGGATTTTCATCGCTTGCCGGGCAACACGCCCCAAAAAGATCACAATCTTCAGCATGGGGAATTGATCGTGGCGATCGAAATGCCGAAGAATAACTTCGCCAACAAGTCTTATTACCTAAAAGTTCGCGATCGGGCTTCCTATGCTTTCGCACTGCTTGCGGTGGCTGCTGCTTTAGAAACAAGCGGCAACACCATCAAACAGGCACGTATTGTTTTGGGCAGCGTGGCGCATAAACCTTGGCGTTCGCCCGAAGCGGAAAGAGTTCTGATTGGAAAACCTGCGACGGAAACAACTTTTCAGGCTGCTGCCGAAGCGGCTCTGAAAGATGCGAAACCGCTTGAACATAACGGTTATAAAGTCGAACTCGGAAAACGCGCGATTGTTCTGGCTTTGCAGCAAGCGTTGACGAGCGGTGCGGCCTAATTATATCAATTCCGGTTGCATTGGAATGATTAAACCGCAGAGTACGCAGAGAACGCAGAGTCAGAGAACAGAGAGATGAATAATTCCGATGATGAAGGGCGGATTTGATATTAGGGAGGATAAACGAAATGGCAAGATACATCGGAAAAGAAATGAGCCGCGTGGACGGCGCTGCCAAAGTGACGGGCAAGGCTAAATACGCGGCGGAATTCCAGGTTCCCAATCTCGCTTACGGTTTTATCGTGCTGGGAACCGTAGCAAAGGGCACGATTAAATCGATCGACACGCGTGAGGCTGAAGGCGCCGCAGGCGTAATTCGCGTCTTCACGCACCTGAACGCACCGAAGCTCGGTCCGAAGTCTTCCACGGAGCAGTCCCCGCCCCGTGCCACCGAGGAGGAAGACAAGTCGTTTCGGGCGTTGCAGTCCGACAAAATCTTTTTTAATATGCAGCCCGTGGCACTCGTCGTCGCCGAGACCTACGAGCAGGCACGTTATGCGGCACGTCTGGTTAAAGTCTCCTACAACTCACAGCAGCACATGACCGACACTGAGGCGGTGCGCGCGAGCGCGCGCGTCCCCGCTAAAGAGCCGCCTCCGAAGACGCGCGGTAATCCCGAAGAGACGATGCGCACAGCGGCCGTGAAGGTAGAGGCCGAGTACCGCATCCCGATCGAGCACCACAACCCGATGGAGCCGCACGCGGCGATCGCGGTCTGGCAAGGCGACAAGCTAACGGTCTTCGACAAGACGCAGGAGGTCTATGGCGTGCGCGAACATTTGGCTTCGAGCTTCGGCCTGCCCGAGGAAAACGTGAACGTCGTCTCGCCCTTCGTCGGCGGGGCTTTCGGAGCGTCGCTGCGCCCGAACTATTATCCGGCGCTGACAGCGATGGCAGCCCGCGAACTCAAGCGCCCGGTCAAAGTCGTCTATACGCGCACGCAAATGTTCACCGGCCACGGCTATCGTCCGCACACGATTCAGAAGATCGCGCTCGGCGCGGAGCGATCGGGAAAGCTCTCGGCGATGATTCATGAAGCCGTGCACAACACCTCCACCCTTGAGGAGTTCTCGGACGGCACCACGGGTTTCACGCGCCAAGTCTACGCGTGCCCGAATCTCTACGCGACGCTGAAGATTACCAACACGGACCTCGCCACCCCGACCTGGATGCGCGCACCGGGGGCCGTTAGCGGTATGTTCGCGCTGGAATGCGCGATGGACGAGCTGGCCTACGCGCTGGCGATCGACCCGCTCGAACTTCGGCTGATCAACTATGCCGAAACCGACCCCGAGAGCGGCAAGCCATTTTCGAGCAAGGCGTTGCGGGAGTGCTACCGGCTGGGCGCGGAAAAATTCGGTTGGAAGAATCGCAAGTCCGAGCCCCGATCGATGCGCGACGGACGCCTGCTCGTCGGTTGGGGAATGGCGACCGGGGTCTGGGGCGCTTTCCAGATGCCCGCTGCCGCCCTCGTCACGCTGCGGGCGGACGGCACGGCGCAAGTCGCAAGTGCCACCAGCGACATCGGGCCTGGCACCTACACCGTGATGACCATGATCGCTGCCGAGTATCTGGGGCTGAAGTTGGACCAGGTGAAATTTGAACTCGGCGACACGAAGTTGCCTCGAGCGCCGTCGCAGGGGGGCTCTTGGACGACGGCGAGCGTCGGCTCGGCCGTGTGCGGGGCGGCTCTGGCGATCGGCACGAAGTTGCTCACCCTCGCGAACCAAGAACCGAATTCTCCGCTCAAGGGGGCAGCCTCCTCCGATGTCGAGATGCTCGACGGGCAACTGCGACTAAAAAGCGACCCGGATCGTTTCGTCAACATCTCCGCAGTGATGAAGCGTAATAATCTCACCGCAATCACGGAAACATTCGAGTCGCGTCCCTCAGAGGAGCGCCAGAAGTATGCGACGTTGGCGCACGGCGCGCAGTTCATTGAAGTGAAGGTCGATCCGGATGTGGGGACTGTCCACGTTACGCGCGCCATTGAAGTGACCGCCTGCGGCAAGATCATGAATCCGAAGGCCTCGCACAGTCAGGAAATCGGTGGCGTTGTCTGGGGCATTGGTATGGCGCTGCAAGAGGCGACTGAAATCGACCATCGTTACGGGCGGATCATGAACCCGAATTTGCAGCACTATCACGTGCCGGTTAATGCCGATGTCTTGGAGATCGAAACGATATTCGTTGAGGAGGAGGATAAAGTCGTCAATCCGCTCGGTGTCAAGGGCATGGGCGAACTCGGCATGGTCGGCATCCCGGCGGCGATCGCCAACGCTGTCTTTCATGCCACGGGCAAACGCATCAGGGACCTGCCGATTACGCCGGAAAAGCTGCTGTGAGTGAGATCCTTGGATGAATGAAGTGCCAGCGGTAGTCGCAGCGATCGCCTCCACGAACCTCAGGGGGAACGGTGCGCGCTGGCAACGGTGGGCAGTGTGGAAGAATCTTCGTACCGTCGCCTTGGTGCAACGCATGGGAAGGGGTGCAAGACTGGTCCAGAAAAAAGTGAATTATAGATATTGAACTATTATGTAGTGCGCTATATAATAGTTGTTGACTGGATTTTTAAATGGATAACAACTCGAACATCAACCAACGGCGACGGGTGGGGAGGCAGCTTTCGTTTGCCCTCTATAGTGCGTCGAACCGCGTCATTCGGCTTCATCGGCCCTTTCTTGAGCCTTTGGGCCTGACCTATCCTCAGTTTCTGGTCATGCTCGCTCTCTACGAGGGCACCCCGCGCACTGTGGGGGAAGTAGGGCAAGAACTCGGTATGGATAACGGGACTTTGACGCCCCTCTTAAAGCGCCTTGAGAGCGCGGGGTTGGTGACGCGCACCCGTGACCTGCAGGACGAACGCCGCGTTCTTATCGATCTGACAGAAGCGGGCGAGGCACTCCGCGAGGCAGCGTGCTCGATCCCTGAAAAGATCGAGACGGCCTGCCGTCTCTCCGATGAAGACCTTGCCGAGCTTCGCGACACCTTGAACGGGCTAGGTCATCCCCGTTCGGCCAACGCCCCCGACTGGATTACCGAATGACCACCTTTTTGGGATTCACCATGTCAAATACAACACCTGTACCAAGCAGCCCCATCGAATTAGCAAACGGGCCGTCGCAAACCTTGTCTTTTAAAGAGACTGTGCGTGAGCGTCATTCTGTCCGGAGTTTCCTGCCAACCCCTGTCCCCGACGCTGTGCTCCGCTCGGTTCTGGAAGACGCACAACGCACACCCTCGAACTGCAACACCCAGCCCTGGCAGGTTCACATCGTCTCCGGCGCGACACGCGACGCGCTCAGCAAGGCTCTCCTTGCGGACGACGAGGCTGGTCGGATGACACCGGACTTCAGCTTCTCCACCGCCGATTTTTGCGGTGTCTACAGCGAGCGCTCCAAGTCACAGGGGGCAGCCTACTATCAGGCGATTGGTGTTTCGCGTGAGGCAACCGAAGATCGCCGAACCGCCTCGCGATACAATCTGGAGTTTTTTGGTGCGCCGCACGCCGCGTTGCTCTTCATGCCCTCCTTTGGCGACAACGTGCGAGTGGCTGGCGACATCGGAATGTACGGCCAGACGTTCTTGCTGTCGCTGACGGCGCACGGGCTTGGCGGCATACCGCAGACGATGCTCGGCTTTTACGCCGACACGATCCGCGAGCTGTTGGGCATCGATCCGTCCCTGAAGATGCTGTTCGGTATCTCGTTCGGCTATCCCGACAAGACGGCCACCGCCAATCGCTACCGGATCGACAAGGCCCCTATCGAAGAAAGCGTGACTTTCCACAATTAACAGACATTCACGAACAGACATTCACATTCAAAACGGAAGATTTACACGGAGGATTTATCATGAGTAACACAAAGAATTTGAAGATCGGCATTTTGGGCACCGGTAACATTGGAAAGACCTTGGCCCGCAAACTGGCTCAGGCCGGACATGACGTAAAGGTCGCCAACTCGCGCGGCCCCGAAACCATTGCGGCCGATGCGCTGGAGTTTGGTGCACGCGCGGTCTCGACGGCCCAAGCGGTGGAGGACGTTGACGTGGTGATCCTCTCGATCCCTCTCAACCGCATTCCCACAATCGCGCCACTGATCGCCAACCTACCAGCCGAGACACTCATCATCGACACGTCTAATTACTATGCCCACCGCGACGACAAAATCGATGCCATCGAGGCCGGGCAGGTTGAGAGCCTTTGGGTAGCCGAACAGCTAGGCAGGCCAATCGCCAAGGCGTGGAACGCGATCGGGTCTGGCTCCTTCGCCACCAAGGGCAAGCCTGCTGGAAGCCCTGACCGTATAGCCCTCCCTGTGGCTGCTGACCGCCAGAACGATCGCTCCGTGGCGATGGCGCTCGTCGAAGACACCGGGCTTGATGCTTTCGACGCTGGCACGCTCGCCGATTCGTGGCGTCAGCAACCCGGCACGCCCTGCTATTGCACCGATCTCGCGCGCGAACAGATGGCGGCAGCGCTGGCATCTGCCGACGCATCACGATCGCCAAAGCGCCGGGACTTAGCAGTTGCAGTGATTCAAGAGCGGCTTGGTGACGCCACGACAAATCCGGATGCCGATTTCGGGGTTCGTCTGAGCCGTGCGATTTTTATGTAACGTGAGTTCGGGATAAGAAAGGGACAAGCAAGTAAGTTAAAAGTCATCAAACCAAAGCTTTAAGCTGCTGTGCATCTAATTTGACAGTCAATTTTTCTACAATTCTTGTGGAACGGGCATCCTGCCCGTTTCTTTATTCAATTTAGATGCGTAGCAGCTTACAGCTCGTCCCATGATTAGTTTAGAAGAATAATTTTGCAGGATTGTACAATAACTTGCAAGTATCGTTATATCCTGCCCTATGCTGAAGTCCTTATCATCAAACTTAAACCGTGAGATACAAAAATTTTTAGGCTGAGCAATGAAAGAACTACACGATATTAAGGCTGCTTTAGAGCAAGTAAAAGACACGACGAAAAAGCTAGCCTTGGCAACTTTAGTTAAAGTGGAAGGTTCAACTTATCGCCGTCCTGGTGCGCGAATGTTGATGAGTGCAGATGGCTTGATAGTAGGTGCAATTAGCGGTGGCTGTTTGGAAAGTGATGTATTTGAGAAAGCACAGCAGGTAATGAACACTGGTACTCCTTGTGTGGTTAAGTATGACTCCACCTCCGAGGAAGATTTAATTTGGGGATTGGGGCTGGGCTGTCAAGGCATTGCTTATGTTTTGATTGAATCGTTGCCAGTAAACGAGCCGAACCAAATTAGTTTTGTCCACAAATGCCTTGATACTCGGTTTGAGAGTGCTATTGCAACTGTATTTAATATAGAGGGTGAAAGCAAATCTCAAATAGGCGATCGCTTGCTACTAAATTCAGATATCATCAACCACATCAGCGATGAGGAATTAGCAGCAGCGGTTTTAAGGGATACACAAGCAGCACTTCAACACAAAACCTCGGTAGGGAAACAATATCAGTTAATAAGCGGGAAAGCTGAAGTTTTTATTCAAGTCATTGGGCCGCCACTGTCGCTGGTAATTTTGGGTGCTGGGTATGACGTTCTTCCCGTTGTTCGCTTGGGCCAACAATTAGGATGGCATATTACTGTAGTTGATAACCGCCAACGGGAAGCAAGCCGAAAGCGTTTTCAAGAAGCAGATCGAGTTAAATTTTGTTCTCCTCAGGATGTATTAAAAAAAATCGAGATAGATGAGCGTACTGTTGCTGTAGTTATGACTCATAATTATTTAGACGACCTGGAATTCCTGAGAGTGTTATTGCCTTCTGGCTTAAAATACTTAGGTGTACTTGGCCCTAAGAAAAGAACAGCCCGATTATTGCAAGAACTACAAGAAGAAGGAGTTATCCCCACTCCACAACAGCAACAAAATTTATATAGTCCGGTGGGGCTCGACATTGGGGCAGATAATTCCGAAGAGATTGCTCTGGCGATTATCGCCGAAATTCAAGCAGTAACAGCAAAGCATCAAGGTGGTTTTTTAAGAAATCGCACTGTACCAATTCATGATTCAATCAATAGTCAATAATCAAAAAATTAATGGCTAATACGAGTATGTTCTTAATAATCAAAAATTCAATACTTGGGTATGGTATTTAAAGTTGGTCTAATTATTCTCGCTGCTGGATCTGCAACCCGCATGGGAAGACCAAAACAATTGCTTTCTTATCAAGGACGCAGCCTGATACTCCATGCGGTTGAAGTTGCCTTAGCTTCTATGAGCCAACCTATCATAGTAGTCCTGGGAGCTTATGTAGAACAAATTAAACCGGAACTAATGCCAAAGGCAGTGCAGGTTGTCGAGAACTCCCAATGGCAAGAGGGAATGTCTTCTTCTATTCGCGCTGGTATTAGAATGCTACTGAAAACTAACTCTAAACTTGATGGAGTTATCATCTCACTTGCAGATCAGCCGCTAGTTTCTCCCCAGATTTTCAATCAATTGATTCAGTCTTATCAAGAAACGCAAAAAGTAATTATTGCCTCAAAGTATAACGAAACTACAGGCGTACCTGCCCTGTTTAGCAAGGCTTTATTTCCAGAACTGATGCAGCTTGAAGGAGATAAAGGTGCAAAAGCGTTAATACAAAAATATATAGATACAGGAGTGATTCTGCTAATACCAGAAGCTGCGATTGATATTGATACCCCGGACGATTACAAGCAGTTGCTATTAAAGAATTTTAAAGAGTGAATAGATTATGAAAACTAACGATCGCCAAATTTACCAACAAGTAATTTTGACACACGCCAGAAAACCGCAAAACAAAGGAAAAACTAACCCAGTACACCGTCAACACCGAGGAGAAAATCCCTATTGCGGTGATGTGGTTGATTTAACGCTGCTACTAGATGAAGCAGAAAGTAAAATTGCAGATATTAAATTTGAAGGTGCAGGTTGTGCTTTGTGCCTTGCTTCTGCTGACTTAATGGCGATCGCTATCAAAGGTAAAACTATTTCACAGGTGCTTTTAATGGTAGAAGAGTTCCGCGAGATGGTAGCGGGAAATACTCAGTTTGAGCCTCCGTTGGAGAAACTCAATATCATGCAAGGTGTTTCCCGATATCCGATGCGGGTTAAGTGTGCAACTTTGGCTTGGCATACCCTCAAAGCGGCGCTGAATTCGGTTGAAACTAGGAATGAAGAGGTATAGTCACATCCAGCAGAGGCACATCCAATAGACTCACGTCAATCGCTTTGACATTGGCACCCCTTTGTGGTGAGGGATCGCCCGCCTCAACCATGACTGAACCGACAAGTGTGGGGTCGAGATCGAGGCGAAGGCTAAGGTACGGTTGCGCTTTGAACCATTCAACAATTTGGCTGACAATCGGCAGTTCGATCGTAGCAAGCAGATAATACATCAGGTCGTACTGAAGCGCGATCGCGCTGCCCAGAAGAACTTCTTTGCTGCCCTGGGCGATCGCACAAAAGGCAAGGATAGAGACACTATCAACGCATTCCGAAGGTGAGGAGGATCGGTTGAAGTGCAATCCTTTGAGCGGCTCAATCGTCCCATCCTGACGAATAACCTGTGCAATCGGCTATTCGTCAGTTCGTTTCTGTGGGCTTGCGGTCTATCTGCCTCGCGAAGAGCCTGCTGGTCGTTCATTAACGACCTAGCGGACTTTTCAGTCGTTTTGGCAGCGTTAATTTCTAAGTTTGCAGGATTGTACAACAATCTTAGACGATCGTTCTATTGCTTGCCCTTGAGGATTCTTAGAATGAAGCTAAAGCAATGAAAAACGATTCCGGCGAATTGCAAACATCTGGATTTTTATACAAGAGAAAACTCTGTTTTGATTGGGCAAGAAACCTGCTGAGTGACAACCAAAATGCCATCAAAGCTAACCTTGCTTATTAAAAAATCCCTCCCTATTGATAGAGAAGCGATAAGTGCTCAATTTCTACGATTGGGACAGCCACCGAAATGGCATCAAGTGAAGGAATTAAGAAATGGACATTAAACGAAGTGGCTCACAGCCTTCGGCCAAAGGACCGGCTGAGTATTTTACCGGCACTGTCCGCATTGACCCCCTGTTCGAGGCGCACGATCGAGCACGCACACTTGGTGCCAGTGTCACGTTCGAGCCCGGCGCTCGAACAGCATGGCACACCCACCCGTTGGGACAGACCCCGATCGTGACGGCTGGCTGCGGTCTTGCACAGCGCTGGGGCGGCTCGATCGAGCAAATTCGTCCGGGGGATGTGGTCTGGTTCGCGCCGGGCCAGAAGCATTGGCACGGTGCCACGGCAACCACGGCTATGACGCACATCGCCATTGTGGAAAAGCTTGACGGCAAGACCGTGGATTGGCTGGAACAGGTCAGCGACGAGCAGTACGCAGGAATATCTTAATGTTTTTGAAATGGTTTCCCATCAAGGGGAGAAACTGCCAGAAGAGAATGCTGATTTTGGTCCTCGCCCTAACGATGTCTCTGAGTTACTCAGCCTGCCGTGCCGACAACAGGATGGCTAGCAGTGCCTCGTCGAAGCTGCCGACTGACCTATCAACCAAGCAGGCAAACAGCATGAAGATAAACATCAAGGTCGGAGACAAAGCCGTTACAGCCACGCTGATCGACAGTAAAACCACTCGGGATTTTGTTTCCCTGCTGCCATTAACGCTGACGATGAACGATTTGTTTGGAAGAGAAAAGTTTGCCCGCCTGCCGAGAGCAATTTCGGAGGAGGGTGAGCGAACCAAAACCTATGAAGTTGGAGACATCATTTACTGGTCTCCCGGTCCTGATGTGGCTATTTATTATCGCCGCGACGAACAACCAATCCCTGACCCCGGCATCATCGCGATCGGCTCCATCGATGCTGGCGTAGAAGCATTCAATGTACCTGGCTCTGTAAAAGCAACATTGGAGCCGATCGAGTAAGAAAAGGAAGTTCCAATAAAGACTTCCCTAATGGGCAACAAAAGGAGTAAAAAATGACAACGAACGAGAATGGCAGCTACACAGGAAAGGTTGCGTTTGTGACCGGAGGAGCGAGCGGCATCGGTCGAGCTACGGCGCTGGCGTTTGCCCGTGAAGGTGCCAGCGTGGTGGTCGCTGACATCTCAGAACAGGGCAATCAAGAAACAGCTCACACGATCGAAGAACTCGGCGGTCGGGCGATCGCCGTCAGGTGCGATGTGACGCGGGCCCAGGAGGTGAAAGCGGCTCTGGACAAGACCGTTGAGGCTTTCGGGCGGCTGGACTTCGCCTTCAACAACGCGGGCATCGAGCCGAGGAATGCGGCTCCGACCGCAGAGTACGAGGAGGAGGAGTGGAACCGGATTATCGACATCAACCTCGGCGGCGTTTTCCTGTGCTTGACATACTCACCGACCTGAAGGTGCGGTGATTCCTAAGCCTCACAACTTAGGTTTCTGCTTCGAATGCAGCGGCCTCCACCCTCAAGGAGATTTGGTCTTATGCTCGCTCCACAGACTAACCCCGCAAGCCCTGCGGTTTTATGTGTCGAATAGCAACAAAAATCTTTGTTGTTTGATTCTAGGGGTGGACTGCCCA
>Ga0256856_1000052_pt1 | contig 12415 bp, 10 predicted proteins | sample BONt10_FD_181175 | JGI IMG/M metagenome (GOLD analysis project Ga0256856, IMG submission 181175) | Terrestrial sediment cell enrichment communities from Utah, United States - BONCAT_SYTO_Terrestrial_sediment - 10 | ecosystem: Environmental > Terrestrial > Deep subsurface > Rock core/Sediment... | reverse complement strand
GGATTGCTATATAGGGCATCGGGCATCGGGCATCGGGCATCGGGCATCGGGCCTACCTCACTTTTTTGAGAACCGCTGTAATGACTGAGACTATTTCCGACTCCGACGCTCTAAATTTTTAATTACTCTCAGAACAAACAGCGACATTAAAGCGCCAATTAATGCCAGTTGCCACAACCCGCATCCTGCCGCAGTTCCTAAAGCTGCTGACACCCAAATAGCGGCGGCAGAGGTGAGACCGTGAACTTCAACTTTGCCTATTTCCTGTTGACTTTGCCGCAGGATTTCTCCGGCTCCCAAAAACCCAATCCCGGCAGTAATGCCTTGAATTACGCGCTCTACAGCATCTAGTCCGTTTTCATTTTTACCCATTGCCAGCGGGATTAAAACAAACAGTGCAGAACCCATACTTACTAGCATATGAGTTCTCAATCCCGCTGGTTTGTGTCTGAGTTGGCGTTCCCATCCAATAATTGCGCCAACAAACATGGCTAGGCACAACCTTAACAGTATGCCTAGCCAATTATCGGGAGACCACAAGTTAGCGATCGACAATGTTTTACTGCAAATAATTAATCGGAAGATCCCAATATTAGCGGAGTACAATGTCCGATCGCAATCTTACTGCCAAATCTTGTTGCGGGCGAATCACGATCACGTCAACGCTGCGCCGCCCCAACAATACACCAGCTAAAGCGCCGATCCCAGCGCCTCCCAATACTTCTTCAGTCGCGATGGCTTTGTCGCCGGTAATGCCTGCTAGTGCTGCTGCTGCTGCTGCACCCAATGCTGCACCTTGCGCTAATGAATCTGTGCCACTACCTTTTTGGACTTTTTCGGTTCTGGTAATAATTCCTGAAGTTCCGTCAATCCGATAGCGTTGGCGGCGGCTGATAATTAACTCTCTGGCAACAAATTGACTACCCATTTGATTGCCTCTTCTGACAGGTTGCAATGCCCCGACTATCTGGCTGCCTGCGGGGATTAATACTCTGCCTTGATCTGTGCGGATGTCTCGCGCTACTGTTAAAGTTAAAGGTGCAGTTTCTTCGCGGGTGACAACTATTTTGTCTTTTTCATAGCTAACTGGAATTACACTGCCCGACGGAATTCGGATGCTATCAAATTGTGAAATTCGTTGTTGGGCTTCTGCGGGAGTAGCTACCACCAGCGGCGCGCTGGTTGCAACTGTAATGCCCAGTGCGAGGATGGCTGCAGTTGCTGAACGCCATTTTTGAGAAGTAATCATATCAATTGTCTCCTTGCTTCGGTTTTGGTTTACTTAGGAACGCACTAATGCTAAATTAGTTTCTGGTTTCGCATTCATCTGATGTTTTAATTATGGCAGGCTGGAATTCTACCAGTTGGGAAGATAAGGTAGATAATCCAGAATTTTAATATTTGGAAAAATCGAGAAAATCGGTAAGATTGGGAAGATAAGGAGGATAAAGGAGAGATTTCGATGCATTGTCCCCCTTAGCCTCTAACAGTTAAGGTGAAATCCCAGCACGAAGCCTCGGGGAACGAGGTTAATTGTTGAGAGCGTTTAAGGCTAACAATCCAGCACCGAAAGCTGGTTCGTATCGGGGCGAAATTACCTTAGCTTTTGGGGCGATCGCACTTATTGCCGCTTCAAACCGACCCCGGCAATTTGCCTCGCCACCCCACACACCTCCTATGATCACAATTTCAAATTCTTCTGTTTGGTTAAATAGCGCTGAAATGGCTATTTTTGTTGAAGAGGTTAATTCTGCCACAGCACTATTGATAATGCCGTCAGCGACGCGATCGCCCTCTGCTGCCACTCGATCGACAATCGGCGCCAAAGCTGCAATTTCTTTCACTCCCCAACCGCGCCGGTAAACGACTTCTACCAATTCTTCTAGGTGATTTAGGCCTAAATGGTTTTGAAATTTTTCCGCAAGTGCTGTAAACTCTGCGCGTCCGTCATAGAACTTCAAAGCAGCTTGCAAACCCTGAAGGGCGATGTCATATCCGCTGCCTTCATCGCCTAAAATATATCCCCAACCGCCGACTCGTTTAGTTTTCCCTTGACTGTTTTGCCCGAAAACAATCGAACCGGTTCCTGAAATAACGGTGATACCCACTGGATAGCCTGTACCACCAGCAAGTGCGATCGCGCAGTCGCTGCAAATTACTATATTTCTGGGCAGGAATGATTTGGTTACTGGTAAAGTATTCGTCAACTGCAAGTTCTGCACTACAAATTGCACTATTTCAATATCTTTTGGACGCCCGACGCCTGCTAGTCCCAAACCAATTGCTTCTATGTTGAGATTACCCACAGCCTCGATATTAGCGGACATAACTGCTCGTTCGATCGCCAATTGGATCGATTGTTTTGCTGTCTCAATTCCCAGCGTTTGATAATTTGACGGCCCTGCTTCGCCCCGTCCCAAAACAAGGTGGTTTTCGTCCATTAAGATGCAGATAGTTTTAGTGCCGCCGCCGTCGATGCCCAATACGTAACTCATGAATAATTTAGAGAATAATAGAGCAACCCAGATTAACAGAGATATCTCTATTCTACGCTTTGTACAATCCAATTAAATCGACAGAGCAATGCTAATAATAATTAAACCTAATAAAGCTAACCAAACGAGATGGCGCTGACACCAATTTTTGATTGATTGTGGCCAGCCGCCGCTGATGTAACGGCTCGTCTGTGGCACAAGCGGCTCAGCTTGATCGTGATAAAGCGTACATTCTTTGGCAAAGGGACGCTGGGGGTAGTTGCAAGTGTCGTCTTCGTGATAAATACAAGTAGTACACAGAAATTCTTCGGGTTGCGATCGATAAAGGGGGATACCCGGATGACCGAAAGCCTTGAGAGGGGTTTTGCAGTGCGCACAGGCGATCGCTCGGGCGTCTACAGGTTGGTGACAGCGGGGGCAATCAGGCATAGACAGCAGGTGATTGGATAATTTTGTCCGTAGCTCATTAGCGGGTTTACCGAACGCTGCTCGACACGCTCGACTCGCCATCAGGCGGCTGGATGCTCCAAAATAGAAAGGTAGGTCAGCGCTGATGTAACTTTAAGTGTACAGATGGTTTGGCAGCGACAGCAGGCGACCTGAGCCGATCGGGTATGAAGGGGCAAACAGTAGGAAAAATATATGGATAACAATAGCAACTTACTCAAACAACTGGTAATGTTCGGCATTGGTACTACCTCCCTGGTGGCCGAGAAATTGCAGGAAGTCAGCGACCAATGGGTCAAAGATGGCAAAATCAATTCCGAGCAAGCCAAAACCTTTGTCGATGACATGACCGAGCAGCTCAAGTCCGAGCAGGGCAATTGGGATACGCAGTTGCAGCGGCAACTACGGAATATCCTGCAAGATATGGGAGTTCCCCGACAGTCCGAAATGGATGAGTTGCGGGGAAGGCTCGATCGTCTTGAACGTCAGATGCGGGATTTAGAAAACCGTAACTGGCGCTGAGTTCGATCTGGCCCGACGGTTCCCTGCTATCTTGTGATAAGATTGTCACCCGAAGGCAGAAGGCTCACAAAGGCACTTATGTAGAAGCCACTTATGTAGAATTACAAACATTCTGACTTCATACTTTTGCCTTTAAAATTATCTGACACCTGCCCTTGTTTGGTGGAAAAGTTCAGATAAAATTTGGTAGTTTTTGTTGTACTAGATGTCTTAGATATCTGAGATATCGCGGTTTAAAGTATCAGGAGGATTAATTTTGCGAGGAGTTCTAGTCAGCTTGGGGGTAATGCTGGTTTGCTTTGTGTTTTTGATAGTCGCTCAAATGGGTGGTTCAGGGTCCCAAGCAGTTGCCGCCGAATTGAACAATCTTTTACCCGAGACTGCTATTGAGAAGTTGTCAGCGCCGTCTTTGGAAGAAGATAGCTTGCTAGTAGCTGATGCTACTTTACCCGAGGTACCAGCTACTATCGCTGGCAATAACATGACTGATAATACTGAGAAAACTGTCACCACAGATTCAGGTCTGAAATATGTTGAATTGAAAGAGGGTGATGGGGCGACTCCACAAACCGGGCAGACGGTTGTCGTGCACTACACTGGAACTTTGGAGGATGGTAAGAAGTTTGACAGTTCGCGCGATGGCAATTCTCCTTTTAAGTTCAAAATTGGCGTGGGTCAAGTAATTAAGGGTTGGGATGAAGGTGTCGGTACGATGAAAGTTGGAGGCCGCCGCCAGTTGATTATTCCCCCTGAACTCGGTTACGGCGGTCGCGGTGCGGGCGGGGTGATTCCTCCTAATGCTACGCTGATTTTTGATGTGGAATTGTTGAAAATCGCTGGCTAGGTAGCTCAACCTAATTAAACGTAAAACTTTGACGGTGTTTAGAAACCCGGTTTTTTTAAGAAACCGGGTTTCTGTGTAATATCACGTCTGGTAAATTAACCACAATATTCGTAGGGCCAGGTTTCACCAACAATCTTTCATTCATATCGACAATATCTATAAACCCCCCCACTCGATCGACAAATTTTATAACTGCCAATTCAACAAACATAATATAAGCCCTGGTTGATTTAAGATCGCTTCGGAGATGCCAGATTGCGAAAGCAGGTAAATTGGGGGTCAAATAATAGTTTGATGATTCCTGTGGGCCCGTTTCTGTGTTTGGTAATAATTACTTCTGCAATTCCGCGATCGGGCGAATCAGGGTTGTAATATTCATCGCGGTAGAGCATAATTACTAAATCTGCGTCTTGCTCGATCGATCCGCTTTCGCGTAAATCAGACATCATCGGCCGCTTGTTTGTCCTCGCTTCCACACCCCGACTCAACTGAGATAAGGCAATAATCGGCACGTTGAGTTCGCGGGCTAAACCTTTAAGACTTCTGGTAATTCGAGATAGTTCTTGCACGCGGTTGTCGCTGCTGCCTTCCATTAATTGCAGGTAATCTAGCAAGATTAATCCTAGGGCTCGGCCTTGTTCTGCTTGGAGGCGGCGGGCTTTCGATCGTATTTCTGTGACGGTAATATTTGGAGTATCGTCAATAAACAGCGGCAGTTCTGATAAGTTGCCAATGGCTGTACTGATTGGTTCCCATTCGTTTTGACTGATTCTACCCGATCGCAACCGGTTACTTTCTATTTTGGCTTCGCCCGACAGGATACGCTGCACTAGCTGTTCTTTCGACATTTCTAAGCTGAAAACGGCAACCGGCAATTTCTGCTGTCCGGCGGCGATGTGGTGGGCGATGTTGGTACAGAAAGCCGTTTTGCCCATCGCCGGTCTCCCCGCAACGATGATTAAATCCGATCGCTGAAAGCCTCCTGTCTGGGCATCTAAGTCATAAAAACCGCACGGAATACCGGGAAGTATGAGGCCTTCATTGCGATTTTCTAGGTCTTGAAATGTTTGGTTTAATATTTCGCCGATCGACACTAAATCCTGTTGCGGGCGTTCTTGAGTTATGCTGAAAATTTCTTGTTCGGCACGGTCTAAGACTGTTTCTAGTGGTGTTGCCGTCTCGTAACCTAATTGTACTATGTTATTGCCAGCTTCGATTAATTTGCGGCGCTGATATTTGTCTTCAACTAAAACTGCATATTGGTCGATGTTGACTGCTGAAACTGTGCGATCGACTAATTGTGCTAATTTAGTTAGTCCTCCTACTTGCTCTAACTGGTTGCGGTCGGTTAGCCAAGTTGTTACCGTCATTAAATCGGTAGGCTGACCCTGGAAAAATAGGCCTAATGCCGATCGATAAATGACTTGATGAGCGGTGATGGCAAAAAACTCCGGCCGCAGAAGTTCGGCAATGCGGGAAATAGCTTCGGGGTCAATTAAAATCCCGCCCAAAATTGCTTCTTCTGCCTCTATATTTGTCGGCATCAAATCGCTCATTAGTCAATAGTCCTCAGTCATTAGTCCGCAGTCATTAGTTATTAGTTGCCAGTGATTAGTCATCAGTTTTTAATCCTTAGTTAGCAGTTCTCAGTCCTTAGTTAGCGGTACTCAGTTCTTAGCTAATGACTAATGACTAACAACTAATGACTGATGACTAATGACTAACAACTAATGACTGATAACTCTTAATTACATCGGAACAACTTGAATATCAACTTCGGCGGTAACTTCTGCGTGAAGTTTGATTTCAGCTTTGTATGTACCAGTTTGGCGAATTTCGGGTAGGGTGATGCCACGCCGATCGACTTCTTGACTCGTAGAGTTAAAAATCAGTTCTGCTACTTCTTGGTTGGTAACTGTACCAAAAATCGCGTCTGCTTCGCCAACTTGCTTGGAGATGATGAAAGGCCCAGCCGATTGGAGGGCGGTTTTGCGGACTTCAGCTTGCTGCTTGAGCTCTAGCTGACGCACTCTTTCTTCTTCACGGCGGCGCTCTGCTTGCTTGAGAATGCCCGGAGTGGCTCTAAATCCCATTCCTTGGGGTACTAGGTAGTTGCGGGCGTAGCCCGGGGCTACTTCTACTACGTCGCCAGCTTTGCCTAGTTTGCTGACATCTTTATTTAAAACTAATTGGACGCGCTTGGCCATGATCGTTGCTGGTGGGGTTTTAACTGCAACTTTTTATAATAGCGAAGTTTGAGGGGCGATCGCAAGGAAGTTCGGCAACGGATTTTGTAACGGATGTAACGGATGTAACGGATTTAACGGATGGATGTTGATATTCGAGGTTCGAGATTCCAGGTTCGAGAGAAGAAACAGGGATAATATTTTTAACGGGCAAATTCAGTTTGAAATTACGCAAAACGGGGGTGCTGTAATGAGCCAAATCAACTACAGTGCAATGTCTTACCGAGCACTCAGGCTTTATTTTCAAGGCGCTGGGCGACGATCGATCGCGCTACAGTAGCAACTAACTGGGTCGGATCGATCGGCTTGGCTAAGTGTTTTTGAAATCCTGCTTGCAAAACTTGGCGCTCGTTGGCTTCTCCAGCATAGGCCGTTAAGGCGATCGCCAACAACTGCCGATACTCAGGCGCAAGCTGAGTGCGGATGCGATTTATCAACATATATCCGTCCATCTGGGGCATTCCGATATCGCTGACGAGCAAATCTGGTGCAGTTTGTTCGATAGACTCTAGCGCCTCAGCAGCAGATGACAGCGAAATCACCTCTGCACCCGCTTCCTCAAGCACGAAAGCGACAAAATCTCGCGAGTCGAGTTCATCATCTACCACCAAAATTCTCAATCCAGCTAGCGGCCTGGATGAGATATCGGGACAAGCCGCCCCATGACGTTCTTCCTCCTCCTGCCTTCTAGAATCATCATTTAATAGCGGTAATCTCACCGTAAACGTCGCTCCTTGACCAACTCCTGCGCTTTCTGCAAACACCGTTCCGCCGTGAAGTTCGATCAGTTGGCGGACGATCGCCAATCCCAATCCCAAGCCGCCAAATTTGCGAGTTGTGGCGCCATCTTCTTGTCGGAAATGGTCAAAAACATAAGGCAAGAAATCGGGAATAATGCCTTTACCAGTGTCTATGACTTGAATTTGAGCTTGGCGTTCGAGTTGGCCTAATCGAACTTCAACTCGACCGCCTTCGGGCGTGAATTTCACCGCGTTTGACAGCAAATTCCAGACAATTTGCTGCAAGCGACTTGTATCGCCGACAACTTGCCCGACCTCGTGACTTAAAATTGTTTGAATTTGAATTTTTTTTGCTTGGGCTGCTAATTGCACGGTTTCCACCGCAGACGGAATAATAGTTGCCAGATTCACCGGAGCGACATTCAATCTGAGTTTCCCTTGCAGAATCCGAGATACGTCAAGCAAGTCTTCGATTAATTGAGATTGCAGTCTGGCGTTGCGCTCGATCGTCTCAAAAGCCTTGGCAGTTTGAGTCCTGTTCAGCTTGCCGCCGACGAGCAGTTGCGACCAGCCTAAAATCGGATTCAGGGGCGATCGCAACTCATGAGAAAGCACCGCCAGAAACTCGTCTTTAATGCGGTTAGCTCGCTCGGCTTCCGCGCGGGCAGTTTGTTCTAATTGGAGAACCATATCGCGCTCGGTTTCCACTTGTTTGCGCTCTGTAATGTCGATAACAGAGCCGATATAACCCTCAAATTGTCCCCTTTCGGAAAATCTGGGAGCAGCCACATCGAGCGCCCAAGAATATCCGCCATCCTTGCGCCGCACGCGAAATTCTACGCGGTACGGTTCCTGGCGTTCGTTGGCAGTCAAAAATGCGTTCTTGACTTGTTCTCGGTCTTCTGGATGCGCCACGTTTACCCAACCCAATCCCAAACCTGTTTCCTCAGTTTGACCTGTGAAGTCATACCAGCTTTCGCTCAAGAAAGTGCAATAGCCTGTGGAGTCTGTTACCCATACCATAAATGGAGCGTTGTTAGCCATATTGCGGAATCGTTCTTCGCTTTCTTGCATCGCTGCTTCTGCTTGTTTGCGTTCTGTGATATCCCGACAGACAATGACTCCGCCTTTGATTTCGCTGCTAGTATCAACTACCGGATAACCGCTGATACTGATCCAACGTTCTTCGGAATCTTCGCGGCGGACAAATACCTCTACATCATTGACATATTCACCTTTGATTGCTCTGGCTAGAGGTAGTTCAGCGTCGGGGAAGAAAGTTTTTTTGTCTGCCCTAAAAAGTCCGTAGGTGCTCGACCATTCCTCACAAGATTTTTCATTGGATAGCTGACCGAAGATCCCTACGGCGGCTCGGTTAAACAACACAAACTCCCCTTGTTGGTTTGCCAAAATTAAAGCATCACCAATGCTGTCAATGATGACTTGCAGTAACTTAGTTTGTTCTTGTAGGGCGACTTCTGCTCGTTTGCGATTTGTGATGTCGCTGGAGATGCCAATCAAGCCGATAACTTCTCCCGCCTGATTGCGGTAGGGAGCTTTCATTACCAGAAATGTCCGAATGCCATCGTGAGATTCTTCGAGGACTTCTGTTTGGCCCGATTCCATAATGCGCCGATCGTTTTCCGTGACTGTGACGGCAAGTTCTGTTACTGGGTATAAATCCAGATCGCGACCACCAATTACTTCAGAAGCAGATTTGCCCATTATTTCCAGCGTGGCTGGATTTGCATAAATAATCTGTCCTTCTCGATTTTTGACAAAAATTGGCGTGGGCGCTGACTCATTAATCACGTTCAAAATCGCATTCTTTTGTCGCAGTTCTTCTTCAGTGCGTTTGCGATCGCTAATATCGCTCCAATAAGCCGTAAGTCCTTCGGCCGCTGGATAGGCGCTCACTTCTATATACATCTGGAGCGACGGCGAGAACTCTTCAAACTTGACAGAAACTTGTTCGGAAACAACTCGATGAAATTCTTGATATGTCGTTGAATGGGATTCTCGCTCGGCGGGGAATACCTCCCAGATCGATCGACCTAACAAGTCCGCTCTCGATCGAGAAAGCAGTTTTTCTGCTGTGGCATTAACGTAGGTATAGCGCCATTGTGAATCGAGCGCCATAAAGGCATCGGTAATACTTTCTATAATATTGCTGACTTGCTGGGAGGCCGCTTGCAGCGCGAGTTCAGCGTTTTTGCGCTCGGTGATGATTTCGCAAAAAATCATGATGCCCCCAATCTCATTGGTGTTGGTTCGCCAAGGGTGAATTTCCCAGCGCACCCAGTCGATGGAGCCATCAGGGCGGGGAACCCGATCTTCAGGGCAGATTTCAACTGATCCCGCCAGACAGCGCTGGTGGATTTGTTTGAAACGATCGGGCAAATCCGGAAAGATGTCGTAGTGCGATCGGCCCACAATGTTTTGAGTGCCGAGTCCGTAACTTGCCAGCCAGCGGTCGCTCACCAGCATATACCGCATCTGGCGGTCAAACATCGCCACCCCCGCAGGCGAATGTTTTACGAACAGCCGCAGTTGCTCTTCCTGTTGCCGCAGGAGATTCTCCGATTGTTTGCGATCGGTGATTTCTTTGAAAAGTATGGCGACTTTTCGGCTCTGCGGCTCAGGAGTGCGGAACGCCAAAACCTCGAACCAGCGGTTCATGACTTCCGAGCCGTACTCGAAGCGCAAGGACTCCCCCGTCAGCGCGACTTTGCCGTACATCTCAAACCAATAATCTTCGAGATCCGGAAGCAGTTGTCGCGCCGTTTTACCCGCAGGGTGTTCGAGTCCGGTTTGTTTCAAGAAGGCCGGATTGACTTCCAAAAAGCGGTAATCGATCGGCTTTTCGTTTTCGTCAAACAGCATTTCGATGATGCAAAAGCCTTCGTCTAGGCAATCAAACAAAGTGCGATAGCGTTCCTCAGAGCGGTGCAAAGCAGCAAGAGCTTGTTTGCGATCGCTAATATCCATAAACGCTGCCACACAGCCGCGAACTGCGCCTTGTTCGTCAAATAACGGCACCGCATTCACCAAGCAATCAAAGGCTACCCCGTCCGATCGCACCATTTGAATTTCCACATCTCGCACTTCGACGCCGTTCGCCACCGCCAGTTGCATTGGCAGTTGTTCTCCCGGAATTTCCTGTCCGTTGCGGAATCGTCTAAACGGAAGGGCCCAGGCTTGCTCTCCGGTTCCAGAAACATTGGTATCGGGCGGCACTATCAACATCGACTGGGCAAATCGGTTAGCGCGAATTACTTTACACTGTGGGTCGTCGGCGATCGTAATGCCAACGGGTACAGCATCAAGTATCGATTGCAGTTCATTAACTCGTCGCTCTAGTTCTTGGTTGAGCCGTTGAATTTCTTTTTGGGTAGCTTTGCGATCGGTAATTTCATGCACCGTCACATTCACGCCCAGCACGCGATCGTCCTCGGCCCTCAGCGGATAGAGACTCAAGAGCCAATCCTGTTCGACTCCCGGCTGTGCTGAGTTCGTCCCGCGAACTTCGAGCTGTTGGAGGGGAACTTTAGTTTCAATAACTTGTTGGTAAAGCGGCTCTAAATCATCTGCTTGTTCTGGTAAGATTTCGCGCAATGTTTTGCCGATGTGGGCGGCGGCTGGAACTCCGTTAATTTCTGCTAGCCGATCGTTGATGCGGACAAACCGCAACTCGGTATCGATAAAGCAAAGTCCGATCGGCGCACTAGCATAAATCGCCTCGATTTCTGCTAGTTGTTGCTGCGCCGTTTGCGCTTGTTGAATAAAAGCAGCCCTCGCCACCTTCTGCTGGGTGACATCTTGAAAATAAACGGCAAGTCCCGATGCGATCGGATAGGCTCGTACCGCATACCAAGCATTGAGCGGCGGATAAAAAGATTCAAAACTAACTGTAACTTGGAAGGTCGCAGCGTGGCGATATTCCTGTTCAAACAAACTGCCCACTGATTCGGGAAACTCTTCCCAAATGCTGTTGCCAATCAAATCTTTCGAGGGACGATTCAGCCACCGCGCCGCTTGCAAATTGACGTAGGTAAATCGCCAGTCTCGATCCAAAGCAAAGAACCCGTCCGAAATACTTTCGAGGGTGTCTGAGAGTTGTGGCGCGGGCGCGTTACAAACTGGTTCGGGTTTTTGTTGAGCGAGCTCCGTGAAGGTTGTTACTACCGCATAGGGAGTCGATCGATCTCCCTGAAATAAAGGTTGAGAATTGAGCGTCAACCAAATCAAATTTCCCTGTGGCTGATAAAAGCCCATGATGACATTTAAGCATGGTTGCCCGGTTTGCAGCGCCACCATCGCCGGATGCGTCTCGCCGGGAAAATCTGAGCCATCTTCATGCACAGTATGCCGCAGACTATTTATTGAAGTGCAGCCCTGCATCTGTTCTGCTGTCATCCCCAACAGCTCCTGGGCGTGAGAATTGCACCCCTGAATGCTACCATCTGCTAATTGCAGAAGCATCCCTACATCTGTTGGCAAAGGCGCGCCTGGGTAGAGCGGTTTGTGAGAATCCGTTGAAACAGAGGGGTCGATTTTCGGTTGGAGTTCAGTATTACGTGGATTTTGCATCGGTTTCTAACAACGCTCGTTTTACTTTTGGCCAAGCCAATCGCGCTCATCAATAATAGGGAAATAACCCGAGGAACTTTTGATTTAATCAGGGTGACAATTCAAACCTAAGAGCGATGTGGATCGTCCTGCTGGAATATCTAGGTCTAGACCATTTATTTTAGAGTAGAATCCCACGTCTTAACCACTTGCGAGATTCAGCACAGGCGACGGGCAATTTTCGGGCTGTTTCAAATGCGAGCAACTATGGAACAACCACGATACTGAAGATATTTGACACTCCTGGGCTATCAGGCGTGAGGATTCTTCGTTCATAGACTCAACTTGCCCAGACAAGATTACTCCAGCCTGAGTAGAGGTCGAATCTCCCGAAGCGTTCGGATTTAAAATCCAGGTTCCTAGGTGACCCGTAGTACCCAAGGCTAAATTCAGAATATTGATAGCTGCGTTCCAATCTCTATCTAACTCAAATCCACACTTGCAACTGTGCGTTCTTGTAGATAGAGATTTTTTCACAACCGTACCACAGTT
>Ga0256856_1000050_pt1 | contig 12452 bp, 10 predicted proteins | sample BONt10_FD_181175 | JGI IMG/M metagenome (GOLD analysis project Ga0256856, IMG submission 181175) | Terrestrial sediment cell enrichment communities from Utah, United States - BONCAT_SYTO_Terrestrial_sediment - 10 | ecosystem: Environmental > Terrestrial > Deep subsurface > Rock core/Sediment... | reverse complement strand
GTTTATGGATTAAGGACTAAAGCTCTACTACAAATTAGGTATTAAATAAAATTTAATCTTAAAAGACATTACCCTGACCAATGGCTTTATAAGCTTCACGAATCATGTTATAATCACTGTCGTTTGCTGGCACCAGTTTAGCTCCTTGATACTTATCATTAGCTTTGCCAAGTAAAATTGCTTCAATTAGCTTGTCTTGATTTTCTACCAGGCGAGTGCGGATTTTTTCCACAAGAGTATTAGGCAGGCTGCTACTAGCAACAAACAAGTCACTAGGTAAGGGTTGACCGGTGGCAATAATCCGAAAATCATTAGCCGATAAACCATCTATTTTGAGTAAATCTTTGTATCTATTCACACCAATTGCTAAGGCATCAACTTGGTTTTTTTTAAGAGCTTGCAAACCCTTTTTCCCCAACATTGAGATTTTGAAGTCGGATTCGGGATTTAAGCCAGCATCCAGGAAAATTTTAATCGGGCCTAGATGACCACCAGTTGCACCTATTTGCCACATAGCTATTGTTTTACCTTTCAACTGTGCTGCGGACTTAATCTCGCTATTGGCAGGAACAAGAATAATTGAGTAATAGTCGGGGCGGGTGATGGCAATGATGGGAACAGCATTTGTCCGGGCCCGCATAATCACATATTCAGATGGCCCTGTTAGAGCTAATTTTAGCTGACCCGACTGGAGAGCTACGGCTGCTGCTATATAGTTATCTACTGGGAACAATTCAATTTTTTTCTCCAAAACTTCCCCAAGAACAGTCCGAAATGCTTGATAATTTTGCTGCAAATCTTCTGCACCCTTAACATCAGTTACGGCAAATTCAAGGGTTTCTGGTTCACTGACGGTCAAATTGGAAGAACTGCGATTAGATTGATTTACTGTTGTAGAACAACTTGCTACAAACAATAGGGAGAACCCAACAAAATGCCGCCTCTTCATAATTTTTAGGATTTTTAGTTGCAGTTGGAAATTGCATAACTATTATAAGCTATTTGGAATAAGCTTTCATTAAAAGAGATTATCAATTGGTTAAACTTCTGTGCGGAAAAATCTTTAAGAAAATTTTTATCAGTCGGTGTTCGGCTTGGGAGCGTAAGGCAGCGGATCTTGTAAACCTAACTCCTTAAACGCTGCGCGTGGTAAGTGACAGGAATCGCAAACGCCGCAAGCAACCTCACCGTCGGGGTAACAAGACCAAGTTTTTTCCCAAGGCACTCCTCAATTATTGCCTACTTTAATGATTTCTGTCTTTTTTAGCTCAATCAGCGGTGTTGAGATAAAAATTGCCTCGCCTTCTCTCCCTTGTTTTGTCCCTAGCTGAAATACTTCTTTCATGGCTTGAATATAATCGGGGCGACAGTCCCGATAACCGGAATAATTTAAAGCGTTGATGCCAATGAAATGCGATCGGCGTTGAGACTTTCGGCCCAGGCGAGGCTAAAACTTAGGAAAATTGTATGGCGAGTGGGAACGTAGGTGATGGGGATGTTTTCGGACATTTGATCGAGGGTGCGATCGCGCCCTTCAAAGCGTCTGGGTATCCTGTAACGGTTTTCAAAAGAACGATCGCCTCAACGGAGATGGATCCATCGGGTACAATCCCGTATCACGAACACGCCTCCAGAACAATTTGATTTTCTAATCAACATTCTAAGCTGTTTTTTCAAAAAACGATGCTTAATTTGTTAGACGCCGCCCTAATTTTTGCCAGCCCCGTTTTGTAAGAAGCAACACAGAATTTGTGAAAAGTTTAAATAGCGACAACGAGCGTGTTGAAGTCACTGCTGAACTTTTTGGGTAAAAAAAACTGCTACAATCGATGTCTAGCAAGGACTTCAGCTCCTCGGAGTGATACGGCATTAATTTTTTAAAGCGACAAATAATTTGTTATTCGACAATCAGGGTGATTTACACAAGTCCGATCTTACTCAAAGCGCAGTGCGATCGCCACCCGTTTTGAGAGACTGTACTGTAAATTGTCCTTAAACTTTAATTTACTTAATAATAAATTTTGTATCCAAAAATACAACTATCTTATTAAGGGAGTCTTAATATCAAGTCGCTATGTGTTATTATTCTCAATCATCAGACTCATCTATTCAAGAGTAACAAGAAAAAATGACAAAGCGATTCGATCGGCGGAAATTTATTTTATACAGTTCTGCTACCCTAACATCAAGTTTATTTCTAAAAGCTTGTAGAACTCCCACTCCAACAGCAACTCCAGCCGCTTCTCCCACATCAACAGGAAGTACACCAGCAGCAGCCGGGGGCGGAAACACGATCAAAGTAGGAATTTTGCATTCCTTGAGCGGCACAATGTCAATCAGCGAAAAAAGCGTTGTCGATGCCGAACAATTAGCGATCGAAGAAATTAATAAAGCTGGGGGTGTCCTCGGGAAACAAATCGAAACAGTAATAGAAGATGGCAACTCAGACTGGCCGACTTTTGCCGAAAAAGCCAAAAAATTGATCGACCAAGATAAAGTTGTCACCGTCTTCGGATGCTGGACATCCGCCAGCCGCAAAGCAGTATTGCCAGTATTTGAAGAAAAAAATCATATGCTATGGTATCCCGTACAATACGAGGGTCAAGAGTGTTCCAAGAATATCTTTTATACCGGGGCGGCGCCGAACCAGCAAATCGAACCAGCAGTTGACTGGCTGCTAGCAAATAAAGGCAAAAAATTCTTCTTGGTCGGGTCTGACTACGTTTTCCCCCGCACCGCAAATACCATTATCAAGGAACAGCTAGCAGCCAAAGGCGGCGAATTGGTTGGAGAAGATTACATTCCTTTGGGCGGGACAGAAGTCACGCCAATTATTACTAAAATTAAGGCAACTTTGCCAGACGGCGGCGTTATTTTCAATTCCCTCAACGGCGACAGCAACGTAGCATTTTTCAAACAGTTGCAGGGTGCAGGTTTGGGGCCGGACAAATATCCGTCAATGTCTGTCAGTATTGCTGAAGAAGAAGTAAAGGCGATCGGCGTAGAATATCTTAAAGGTCATTACGCCGCATGGAATTACTTCATGACTGTGGAATCTCCGGCCAATACAAAATTTGTGCAAGCTTTCAAAGCAAAATACGGCAACGATAGAGTGACTAACGACCCGATGGAAGCAGCTTACATCATGGTTTATCTCTGGAAGCAAGCCGTCGAAAAAGCAGGGACAGCCGACGATTTGGAAAAAGTGCGCGCAGCAGCTTTGGGTCAAACCTTTGACGCGCCGGGGGGCCAAGTAACGATGGATGTTAACCATCACCTTTCTAAATTTGTGCGGTTGGGCGAAGTGAGAGAAGACGGTTTGTTTAACATCGCTTTTGCTACGCCAGCAGCAGTGAAGCCGATTCCTTGGAATCAGTTTGTCGCTGAAACAAAAGGCTTTTCTTGCGATTGGTCAGACCCCACAAAAGGCGGCAAATTCAAGAGTACGTAATTAAGTGAATTTTCAACTCCGGGTGCGCGTAGCGCACCTTTCCCCTTACATAACTCCGCACCTTCCCGTCACACCAAAACTCGCATCTTTAGGGTGTGCAATGCGTACCTTTTCCGGATTTAATAGCTAACCTAAAACATCGCTCTGTGCGCTGATGTCCCACCTGACGCTTATACAAAAACTCGCGTTTTTAGGGAAAAAAAGCCCACATGACTCTTACATAATTGCACCAAATATTAGAGAAAAATAGGAGCATAAAAAGTGGCGATCGGCTTATTAGACGGTTTATTTAATGGCATTAGCATCGGCGCTGTTTTACTAATTGCAGCCCTGGGATTAGCGATTATTTTCGGGCTGATGGGCGTGATTAATATGGCTCATGGCGAGTTGATGATGCTGGGGGCTTATACAACTTTCGTCGTGCAAAATGTATTCAAAGGTATGGGAGGATTTGCCTTTGAAACATACATTTTATTGGCGATTCCCTTAGCTTTTTTAGTAGCTGCATTGGTAGGATTAATTCTCGAACGCGGAGTGATTCGCTATCTTTACGGGCGGCCGCTAGAAACTCTGCTGGCAACTTGGGGCGTAAGTTTAATTTTGCAGCAGTTTGTCCGCAGCGTCAGTTGGGTGCTGGTAATTGGAATTGCGGTGTTTTGTTTGCTGTTTTTTGGCGGTTTGCGAGTGCTCAAGCAGCGATCGGATTTCGCTCGCATTCGCAGCAAAATTATCGCCATAATTTTGCCTTTATCTTTGGGTATTTCCTGGGCGGTGAGCGCCTTTTTAGGGCAAACTTACCAACTCTCCGTAACTAAACCTTGGTTTGGCGCTCAAAACGTGGATGTGACTGCGCCTGCATGGCTGCGCGGCGGCATCCCGCTGGGCAATTTCCAATTGCCCTACGCCCGACTTTTTATTATTGCGCTGACAGGAATTTGTTTGGCGGGAATTTACCTATTTTTGCAGCGTTCTGTGTGGGGACTTCGCATTCGCGCTGTGACGCAAAATCGCAGCATGAGCGCGTGTTTGGGCATTCCTACCGAACAAGTAGACGCGCTGACTTTTGCTTTGGGTTCGGGGCTGGCAGGTGTCGCTGGGTGCGCGATTAGTTTGATCGGTTCGGTAGGGTCAAATACCGGACAAAATTATATAGTCGATACGTTTATGGTGGTGGTTGTGGGCGGTGTCGGCAAGATTGTGGGGACTGTAGTTGCTGCGATGGCGATCGGCACTGCAAATTACCTGATCGGTTCGGGAACCTTAGCAATAATATTCGCTCCTGTCAAGCCTTTAGCCGACTTCTTCACATTTTTCGCCACAACCAGCATGGCAAAAGTAATGGTATTCGCCTTAATTATGGCTTTTCTGCAAGTGAAGCCGGGAGGCATTTTCCCGCAAAAAGGGCGGACGGTAGAAAATTAAAAATTACAACTGCGAGGGTAGCGAAAAATGCAGAACAAACATCAAAAAGCCTGGCTAAAAGAAGCGGCAATTGTCGGCGCGATCGCCCTCACATTCATATTGCTGATCCCAGGAATACTCCCCGACGTTCGCCTCAATCAATTAGGGCGATTTTTAGCACTAGCAATTGCAGCCCTCGGCATAGACTTGATTTGGGGATACACGGGTTTGCTGAGTCTCGGACACGGCGTATTTTTTGCGATCGGCGGCTACGCCTTCGCCATGCACCTAAAACTGCAAATTCCCCCAACCGCCAGCATCCAATTGCCCGAATTTATGGGTCTCTACGGCGTCACCGAACTCCCCTGGTTTTGGCAACCATTTTATTCATTTCCCTTCTCAGCAGCAGCAATAGTTCTCATCCCCGCTATTTTGGGCGCACTTTTGGGTTATTTAGTATTCCGAAATCGGATTCGAGGCGTTTACTTTTCAATTCTCACCCAAGCAGCAACCATAGTATTTTTCAACTTCTTTAACGGTCAGCAAAAACTAATTAACGGAACCAACGGACTCACCGACTTTAAAACCTTGTTCGGAGCCACAGTAAATGACCGAGATACTCAATATATTTTCTATATTCTCACCATACTATTTCTAGCAGCAACTTACGCCCTCTGCCGCTGGCTGACCAGCGGGCGCTTCGGCCGCCTGCTAGTAGCAATTCGCGACGACGAAGTGCGCCTGCGTTTCTCAGGTTACAATCCCACAGGATATAAAGTTTTAGTCTTTGCAATTTCCGCCGGTTTAGCGGGGATTGCAGGCGCATTATTTACCGTACAAACCGGAATCATTTCGCCAAAAGCAATGGATATAGCCTTTTCAATTGAAATGGTAATCTGGGTCGCAGTCGGAGGTCGCGCCACATTATCAGGAGCAATATTGGGAGCGCTCCTCGTAAACTTTGGCAAGAGTTTCTTGAGCGAACAATTCCCCGAAGTGTGGCTATTTTTCCAAGGCGCGCTATTCCTAATAGTAGTCACAGTGCTACCCGACGGCTTAGTCGGATGGCTGCAACATCAAGGTTTCGACCAAATCCGCATCCTGTTCAGAAGACCGAGGTACGCCTCTACTTACCCCAGCCTGGAACAAGACCCCCAAGTGCAGCTCGAAAAAGAAGAACTTGAACATTGAGTGCAAAAATATCGTGTAATTTAGAAGTAGGCGGACGTAAATAAATGTCACCTGCAAGATACAAACGAAGCAATCGCAATAGACTTGGGAAAAGCTGCCTTTATCTTTGAGGAGACGCAATATATATGTCCACCTACTTAAATATCTCTAGCAAACAGCTTCGTTCTTTAACTTGAGAGGAAACATATGGCAGATATTATTGACTACAAAATCTACGGCGACGATTTGCAACTCATCGAGATTGAACTCGACCCCAAAGAAGGCGTCAGGGCTGAAGCTGGAACCATGACATACATGGAAGGCGACATCCAAATGCAAACATCCACAGGCGGTGGCTTATTTCAAGGTTTCAAACGAATGCTGACAGGAGCGGGTTTTTTCATTACCACCTTTGTCAACGCCGGAAATCGCAAGGCCCGCGTCGCTTTTGCCGCCCCCTATCCGGGTAAAGTAATTCCCCTCGATTTAGGCCAACTTGGCGGTAAATTTTTGTGTCAAAAAGACTCATTTCTCTGTGCGGCTAACGGCATTGAAATTGAGGTAGCTTTCACCAAGCGACTAGGTGCTGGTTTCTTTGGCGGAGAAGGTTTTATTCTGCAAAAGTTGCAGGGTGACGGGCTAGCTTTTGTTCATGCGGGAGGAACCATAGTTGAGAAAAATTTGGGGGTGGGTGAAGTCTTGCGAGCGGACACTGGTTGTTTGGTAGCTTTTGCGCCCACAGTAGACTACGATATTCAGTTTGTTGGCGGGTTTAAAAATGCTCTATTTGGCGGCGAAGGCTTGTTTTTAGTCAAGCTAACCGGGCCTGGAAAAGTGTATTTGCAAAGTCTGCCTCTATCGAAGTTAGCGGAGCGAATTATGGCTGCAAGCCCAACTGCCATTCCGAGCAGTTCTAGCAGTTTTAGTTGAGAGTAAACAGGCAGCCAAAAGTAGAAAGTAGGGTGCCACGGAAGGGGATAAAATCTGCTTAATAAGGGAGGATATTTGCGCTCGGCTCTACAAGGGGTATCGGTTGTTGTCCATTAGTGAGTTAATTGCTAATTATGAATGGAAAAGTCTTAGAAATAGAAAACTTGACTGTTAGTTTTGATGGTTTTAAAGCTATCAACGGTTTAAATTTCAGCATGGATGCGGGCGAACTGCGAGTTATAATTGGCCCTAACGGTGCGGGGAAAACAACTTTTCTCGATTCGATTACCGGGAAGGTGCAGCCGACAGAGGGCAGGGTGTTATTTAAGGGACAAAATTTGCGCAAGTTGTCTGAAGATAGGATTTCGCGCTTGGGAATTGGTCGCAAGTTTCAGACGCCGCGAGTTTACTTGAATTTAACGCCGCGCGAAAATTTGGAATTGTCTTGCAGCCGCGATAAAAATGTTTTTTCTACTTTGTTTAAGCCTGCTTCTGCTGCTGAAAAACGCACGGTTGCCGGTTTGTTAGAAACAATTGGTTTAGTGGCTAAAGCTGATGTTTCGGCTGGTTTGCTTTCTCACGGGGAAAAGCAATGGTTGGAAATTGGAATGTTGGTGGCTCAATCTCCTGATTTGTTGTTGGTAGATGAACCTGTGGCGGGTTTGACGGATGAGGAAACGATGTTAACTGGTGAGTTGCTAATTTCGCTGGCCGAAAGTCATTCGGTGTTGGTAATTGAACACGATATGGAGTTTGTGCGGCAAATTGCGCGGCAGGTGACGGTGTTGCATCAGGGTGCGGTTTTGTGCGAGGGGACTATGGATGAGGTGCAAAATGACGATCGGGTAATTGAGGTATATTTGGGCAAACCGGAAGACTAAGAAGTCATTAGTCATTAGTCATTAGTCATTAGTCATTGGTCATTGGTCATTAGTCAGTTGACTGTTTCCGATTACCAATTGCCGATTACCGATTGCCAATTATCAATTATCTATTACCAATCTAAAGAATATGCTGCAAGTTTCTAATTTGAATGTTTACTACGGCGAAAGTCACATTTTGCGTGATGTCGATTTAAGCGTAAATGCGGGGCAAATGGTTTGCTTGATTGGCCGCAATGGTGTGGGCAAAACTACTATGCTAAAAACGATTATGGGGTTGCTGCAACCCCGCAGTGGCACTATTGCTTTTGGCGGAGAATCTATTGCTTCTAAGTTGACTCACCAGCGCGCTAGATTAGGAATTGGTTATGTGCCTCAAGGACGCGAAATCATTCCACGTTTGACGGTAAAAGAAAATCTTTTGTTAGGTTTGGAAGCGAAACCAACCAAAACCAAAAATCCTGAAGTTCCTGATGAAATTTTTGAGTTATTTCCCGTTTTGAAAACTATGCTCGATCGCCTGGGAGGTGATTTGAGTGGGGGACAGCAGCAGCAGTTAGCTATTGCTAGAGCTTTGATGGGTGAGCCGCAGTTGCTGGTTTTGGATGAGCCGACGGAGGGGATTCAACCGTCTATTATTTTAGACATAGAAGCTGCGGTGCGCCGCGTAGTTGCTACTAGGGGAATTTCTGTTTTGTTGGTGGAGCAACATTTGCATTTTGTGCGGCAAGCTGACTGGTATTATGCTATGCAAAAAGGCGGGATTGTGGCTTCTGGAAGCACTAGCGAGTTAAGTGATGAGGTGATTCAGAGGTTTTTGGCTGTTTGATTCTGAAGGAAGTTCGGCAACGGATTCGCTTGAGCGAGGATGTAACGGATGTAACGGATGTAGCGGAGGGAAGGAAGAGGGAAGAGGTCCGAGGGAAGAGGTCCGAGGGAAGCAGGAAACGAGGAAACGAGGAAACGAGGCAGAGCCTCTAGATATTTATTCCCAGGCAGAGCCTGGGAACAAGCGGGCAGAGCCTGGGAACAAGCGGGCAGACCCTGAGAACAAGGAGGCAGAGCCTGGAAGGGATGCAGTCCGCGCACCATGCGGACTTTGTTTGACAAGAAGCGATTTCAATCGCCTAGGAAACGAGGCTATATTATTGATTTTTTCGGCCGTCGGGCATTGTGGTGCCGGCCATACTTGCTCGATCGATACTAGCGCCATCTATATTAGCATTGCGGAGGTTGGCATCGGAAAGATTGGCATCTCTCAAGTCGGAAAATCGCAGGTCTGCACCGTCTAAATTTGTCTTTGTCAAGTTAGCTTTTCTGAGGTTAGCGTTGCTGATTCTCGCTCCTACTAATTGGGTTCCGCTTAAGTCTGTGCGAGCTAGATTGGTGTTGACAAAATCTGAGATTTCGAAGCGACTACCGCTGAGGTTGGCATCTGATAAATCTGCTCCTGTAAGGATGGGATTTTTTAAGTTAATGTTAACTAATTTTACGGCTCGGAGGTCGCAGCGGGAGCAGCTTTGAGTTAGCAGCAGCGTTTCGACGTTGGCGTTGATTTGGTCGATTTGTTGCTGGGAGAAATTTTCGGCAAATTCTGGGGAGACGTAGCCGAGGTTTTTGGGGTCGTCTGGTTTTGGTTGGGGTGTTTGGATTTGGGGTGTTTGGATTTGTTGGGGTGTTTGGATTGGTTCGGGTGTTGGGATTTGGGGTATTTGTGGTTGGGGTGTTTGTGGTTGGGGTGTTTGTGGTTGGGGTGTTTGTGTTTGCCCGATCGCGCCCCGTTGCAGCCCCACATATAGCAATTCCAGAGTTGCGGCAATAATTACCAGGGCGATCGACATTATTGTGAGTTTTTTCATAATTAAATAACTTTTTGCGAAAATACGATTTATATTGTATAATACCTGGAAAAGTGAACACCCTACATTTCGCTAAATAGATCCAAATTCAGATAAAATACTTCGGAACCGTCAGGTGCGCGAATTAACTTTTCTATGACCGGAGGCAGTTGCTGTTGACGGTACAATTCGGGAATTTCGCAGAAGCTTTCTTCGGAAATTTCCAAAATTTTTGGCATATCAGGAATGGGAAACCCCAACCGATCGCTCTTATTTAAAGTGCAAATAATCAGGTAGTTGCAGTCAACAATGCTCCGACTGCTGGGAAATATTGTGGATAAATTAATCATGGTAATTAGTTCTTCTTGATGTCGCACTAAACTATTACCGCTAGGTAACAGACCGTAGGAATTAAAGTCTTTAACAATGCGTTCCACTCGTTCAATAGGAATAGCATAGTAAACATTTCCTAGTTCAAAGGAAACCAATTTTTTAGAAGAAAGTCTAACATAGCCTTGTTTTTTGCTCCGGAATCGGCGATTGTAATTGGCGTGAGTCATTCGATTTTAGATTTTAGATTTTAGATTGAAGATTATTTGATTTTAGTAGGGTGCGCCCGGTCGCGCACTTTACCGCTATCATTCGCGTGTCATATCAATTCCGGTTGCACTCCAGGGGAATTGTTGACTGTTGACTGTTAACTGTTGACTGTAGAAGGAGGGGTAGAAAAACTCAATGGTTGAGTGTTAACTGTTGACTCGATTTTATCATTGTGATGCAACCGGAAACGATATCAAACCACTTTTTGCATAAGTTTTGTTGGAGATTGGGAATTATTGGATTGGAGATGTGAGATTTTTGATGGGATTATTTAGTGTTTTATTAATTTGGGGATGGCTTGTAAAAGTTGGGCTTCGCTGTAAGGTTTGGTGAAGTATTGATTGGCGCCTAATTCCATTGCCATTTGCCGATGTTTTTCGCCGCTGCGGGATGTCAGCATGGCTACGGGAATATTAGCAAACCGATGGGTAGCTCTGATCGATCGCAACAATTCAAATCCATCCATCCGGGGCATTTCAATATCCACGATCGCCAAACTGCAATCAAGACCATTTTGCAACTTTTCCAGGGCATCCAGGCCGTCTTTAGCCTGTACCACCCGGTAGCGAGCACGAGTCAGCGTCAGAGACAGCAACTGCCGAATTGTATAGGAATCGTCCACTACCAAAATCAGCGGTGACTGACTCGCACTCGGCGCCATCTCCTGCACTGTACCGGACACAGCGGCGCTCGGACTATTTGCCGCAGGTTGACCCACCAAATCGTCCACATCCAGAATAGTCACCACGCGCCCGTCCCCCAAAATCGTACTCCCCAAAACCCCGCGAGGCTTGGATAGAGGCGGTGGCAAAGGTTTAACCACAATTTCCTGCTGGCCGATGAGCCGTTCCACGGCCACCGCCAGCATTCCTTCGGGAGAAGCCAAAACCAGGACGGGAATTTCCTCTAGGCTCAAAGGGTCAGGAGAGGGGGCATCCGGCGCGACGACGCTGTACTCGAGCAAATCTTGCATCCTCACCAAACGAATAAATTCCTGCCGCCACCACAGCATCGGCTGATTGCCGGCGATGTGAACTTCCGAGGCTTTAATGTGCAAAATTTCCTCTACTGCATCCAGCGGCACTGCTATTTTATTGTGATCCGTCTTCACCATCAATGCATCAGTAATCGACAGCAGCAGCGGCAGTTTGATGATAAAACTCGTACCTTTTCCGAGGCGAGAGTCTACCTTCACAGTCCCCCGCACAGTCCGCAAATTTGTTCGCACCACGTCGAGTCCGACTCCCCGCCCCGAAAGGTCGCTGACCCCTTCTGCAGTGCTGAAACCCGGCCAAAACAGAAAATCGTAGAGTTCGACAATGGAAAATTCTTGAGCTTGTTCCTCCGTCGCCAAACCCTTTGTGACAATTTTACGGCGAATGATTTCCGGGTCAATGCCTTTGCCATCATCGGTGACAGTAATAATAGTCTGCCCGCCTTGGTGGCGGGCTTCTATTTCAATTTGACCGCTGGCGGGCTTGCCGGTTGCTTGCCGAACTTCGGGCATTTCGATGCCGTGGTCAAAAGCGTTTCTCACTAAGTGTATTAAGGGGTCGCGCAAAGCATCGAGCAAACTTTCGTCTATTTTGGTATCTCTTCCCAGTAGCAGCAGGTTGACATCTTTATCGTATGTGAGGCACATATCCCGGAGCGCTCTGGGCAAGTGATCGACGGCGCGGCTGAAACTCACGACTCGCAACTGCATGACGCGGCTGCGCAGTTGGTCGGTAATGCGGCGCAGTTGGTCGGTACTGCGCTCGAATTTCATTGCTAAGGTGTCTAATTTGGTGGCGGATTGAGAAATTGCTTGGGCAGTTTCGATGACTTCTGCTGCTGTCGAGTGGAACTCTGTATAACGATCCATCTCTAAGATATCGAAGTGACCATGGGGCACAGAGGATTTGCCGTTAGCAATCATGGGGAATTCTGTTTCTGCTGCTGCAAGTTTTCCCAATCCAGACGAACCGTTTCCCCCTCTCCAGTCTGCAAAACTCAGTCTGTCGTATTCTTCTCGCAACTGACCGCCGAATTGGTTCAAATCTAGGATACTGCGGCGGATGCGCTTGACTTCGCCGCGCAGTTCGGATTCTTGAAGTTCTAAATTTGTACGGTTGATGACTAATTCTCCGACTAGATTCACCAATTCATTTAAGCGTTCTAAGTCTACGCGGATTGTCGGCC
>Ga0256856_1000049_pt1 | contig 12456 bp, 12 predicted proteins | sample BONt10_FD_181175 | JGI IMG/M metagenome (GOLD analysis project Ga0256856, IMG submission 181175) | Terrestrial sediment cell enrichment communities from Utah, United States - BONCAT_SYTO_Terrestrial_sediment - 10 | ecosystem: Environmental > Terrestrial > Deep subsurface > Rock core/Sediment... | reverse complement strand
GTAATCAAAATTAACCTTTATCCTATCTCGAATTGACCTAATAATGCCAAATTTTCAATTTTTTTGTCTCCTTACCATGAAACAGAAAATTTGTCAATCTAAAATCTAAAATCTAAAATCTAAAATCGGTTGATTTGTCCAGCAACGACGGAGAGAATTTGGGTTTGTCGCAGCCACTGAGTGTCAAAAGCGCCTAAATGAGTCGTAGTAATCAGAGTTTGAAATCGTTCTTGAATTGTTTCTAAAAGTTGATTTTGGCGGCTCAGATCGAGTTCTGCAAGTACGTCGTCGAGCAACAGTAAAGGCGCTTCGCCGACGACTTCTTCAATAAGCTGCAATTCGGCTAATTTTAATGCTAATACCAGAGTTCGCTGCTGGCCTTGGGAGGCGTATTGACGAGCTGGGGTATTGTTAATTGTAAATGTAATATCGTCGCGGTGGGGGCCGACTAAAGTGGTTCCTTGAAACTGTTCTGCGATCGCCCTTTTTTGAATTTTCTCTAAAAATGCTTGCCGCACTCCTTCGAGATTGTCTTTAGCGATTAATTCCGCGCCTACTTCAATATTAGCCTCGTATTTCACATCTAAAACTTCTGCAGAACCGCTAATTGAATGGTGCCAATTTTGAGCTAAAGGCATCAATCGCTCCAAAATTCGATCGCGCCTGCGGATGACGCGAGCGCCCGCTGTCGCCAACTGCGCGTCCCACAAAGCTAATTCTGAACTGGGAATGGGGAATTGGGAATGGGGCCTTGGGCATTGGGCATTGGGCATTGGGAATTCTGCAATATTTTGGTCTTCGGGAGTTTCAGATCCGATAAATTGCATGTTGTCAAAACTTTCGGAAAATTCCGCTTTCCTGATTTCTTTAGAACGTTTCAACAGAGCGTTTCGCTGGCGCAAAATTTGGTTGTACTGCTGCAAGATGTGAGCGTAAATCGGTTCTAACTGGATGACTAGGCGATCGATCCAATTGCGCCTTCCTTCGGGCCCGCCGCGCACTAAGTCCAAATCCAAACAAGAAAATTGCACTACATTTAAGACGCTCAAAAAGTCTAAATGGCGGCGCAGCGGTTCACCGTTGAGCTTGAGTGTCCGGCGCCCCCCAGAACGAAGAGTTAAAGCTAAGTCGATCGGTCCGGTTTGGCGTTCGAGTGTAGCATCAATTTGCCCGATCGGCTTTGAGTCGAGTATTAAATCGCGATCGCGCCCTACCCTATGACTTTTTAATGTGGAAAGCAACTCTACCGCTTCTAACAAGTTAGATTTTCCTTGAGCGTTATTTCCTACTAAAATGGTTTTGGGAGCGTCAAAGGCTACCTTTTGATCGAAGTAGTTCCGAAACTGCCGTAGGTGCAGCGTTTTCAAATACATAATATGAGTAATTGCTAATTGGTAATTGGTAATTAGTAATACAGTCATCGAGCGGGTGAACGACCGGGCGCACCTTACAGGTTGGCAACCGAGATCCTTTACGATTGCGATTTTCGCCGAGCGTTGCGATCGCAATCACATTATAACGAAGTAATAAATGTTTAATTGTGACACAACCTCTTTAGTCTTCATAGCGATGACTTTGGCTGTGAGCCAGGGGTTGAGACCCCTGGCGGATGTGAAGAGAGAATAGGGCAAAATGCGAGGGATATAGCTAATAATGAAACCTCGCTCCGTCTTCGTCAGCCGTTAACACTATTTTCTAGATTTGTAAATGCGCAAGAACAGTTTTTCCATTTCAATCCAGACAAACATCAGGGCGCTGAAACCGAAGCAAACCAGCAACTCAAACCCCGTTAAATAATGAGTGCCGAAAAATGCTCTCAGCGGCGGAACATAAATCAGCATCAATTGCAGAATAGTAGTCACAATCACAGCTCCCCAAACAAAAACATTTGTCAAGGGATTTAACTCGATAGTTAGCTGAGTGTTAGACCGAATTGCGATCGCGTGACCCATTTGTGCCAAACAAAGAGTTGTAAACACCATTGTTTTCCAAGCATCTGGATTGCGGTGTCCGGGAGAGTGAGTATATCCATAAGCCCAGGACATCATCGCGATCGTCAAAATTGCAAAAATAATCCCGATCCGAATCATGTAAGAACCCAAACCCCGCGCAAAAATACTTTCTCGCGGACTGAAAGGAGGCCTTTTCATCACGTTCGGTTCCGCCGGTTCCACGGCCAAGGCCAAAGCGGGAACGCCGTCTGTTACTAAGTTCATCCACAAAATTTGCAGTGGCGTCAGTGGCACTCCTCCCAAACCCATTAAAGGTGCGGCCGCAATTGTCAAAACTTCCCCGATGTTGCTGCCCAAAATATACTTAATAAAGCGGCGAATATTGCTATAAACCACTCGCCCTTCTTCAGCGGCGGCGACAATAGTTGCGAAGTTGTCGTCGAGGAGCACCATATCGCTAGCTTCTTTGCTGACATCGGTGCCGGTAATCCCCATGGCGATGCCGATATCGGCTTGTTTCAAGGCGGGGGCGTCGTTAACGCCGTCGCCGGTCATTGCGACAAATTTGCCCCAACTTTGCAAAGCTTGGACAATCCGCAATTTGTGTTCTGGGGAGACGCGGGCGTAAACGCTAACCTGTTCGACTTGCTGTTTGAGTTCTTCTTGGCTGAGCTTTTCTAATTCTTGACCGGTGAGAACTCGATCGCCCTCTGTTGCAATACCTAAATCGTAGGCGATGGCTTTTGCAGTCAACTGGTGGTCTCCTGTAATCATCACCACCCGAATGCCTGCATTGCGGCACTTCCTGACTGCTTCCCGCACTTCCGGGCGCGGGGCGTCGAGCATACTGACGAGTCCCAGCCAAATCATGTCTTGTTCGCTGGTTTCCTCAGAACCTTCGGGTGGCAGGTTTTCCCAGAGTTTGTACGCAAACCCGAGGACTCGCAAACCGCCGCTTGCCATGTTGTTGTTTTCGGCGAGGATGCGATCGCGCATTTCCTGGGTTAAAGGTTGTACTCGATCGCCGACTATAATGCCTTTGCAGCGTTCCAAAGTCAACTCTGGAGAACCTTTGGTCAGCATCAAATAATTCGGCTGCTGTCCTTTTTCTGCTGGAAATCCCGAATGTCCCGAATGGCCGGGCACTTCGCAAATCACGCTCATGCGCTTGCGTTCGGAAGAAAAAGGAAATTCCGCCGTCCGCGGCAGCAATTGAGACTGTTTTTCCTTATAAATGCCTGCTTTTCCCGCTACACACAGCAGAGCTCCTTCTGTGGGGTCGCCTAAAATCTGCCATTCTTGCTGTTCTTGTTGCAACACTGCGTCGTTGCAAACTGCACAGGCAATTAATAAAGATTCGAGTTCTGGATATTCCTCTAAATTATTAATTTGGGTCGATGTATGCCGATCGGTAAAATCTCCGATCGGGGCATAGCCATCGCCTGCGACGGCGACTGTGCAGTCGCCCGTAGAGACTAACTGAACTACCATTTTATTTTGAGTCAGAGTACCTGTTTTGTCAGAACAAATGGTAGTAACTGATCCCAAAGTTTCTACGGCCGGCAGTTTGCGAATCAGGGCGTTTCGCTTCACCATCCGCCTAGTTCCGAGTGCTAGAGTGACTGTCACTACTGCTGCGAGTCCTTCGGGAACCACAGCCACAGCCATGCTTAGAGAAACTTCTAACAACTCTTCCCACCTGCTGGTATCGAACCCGATGCCGCCGTTTTGGAAGGTAATCATGCCGCCGATGACGACAAGTGCGACTAAGGTTAGGGCTCCGGAGACTAGAACATTTCCCAACTGGCTCATCCGCTGTTGCAGGGGAGTCGGTTCGGTTTCTACTGACTGAAGCATGGTGGCAATTTTGCCCAGTTCAGTTTGCATTCCGGTGTTGGTGACGATCGCCTTTGCTCGTCCCTGAACAACTTCTGTGCCCTGAAAAATCAGGTTGAGTCGATCGCCCAAGGAAGCATCTTCTGGAAGTTCTAGCTCTGCTTGCTTGGTAACTGCTAGAGCTTCTCCGGTCAAAGCAGATTCTCTGACTTGCAAGTTGGAAGATTCGATCAAGCGTCCGTCTGCTGCTATTTTTACCCCAGCCTCTAACAGCATCACGTCTCCGGGTACGAGTTCCTTGGCTGCTATGTCGGAAGTTTTGCCGTCCCGCAGGACTCTGACTAGGGGGGAAGCGAGGTTTTTGAGGGCTGCGAGGGCTTTTTCAGCACTTTGCTCTTGGAAAAAGCCGAGAATGCCGTTGAGTATGACGATCGTAAAAATGGCGATCGCATCTTTGGGAAAAGTATTCGACCTGATGTCCAAAAAAGCCGAAATCACGGCCACACCCATCAGCATCAACAACATGATGTTGGTGAACTGATCGACAAAAATCGACCACGGACTGCGGCCTCCTGTTTCTTCTAGTTCGTTGGGGCCGTATTGCTGCAAGCGTTCTGACACCTGTTGGCTGCTCAAGCCAGCGTCTTTGTTGCTGCTTAGCTGCTGGAGAGTTTTGTCAATTGCTACGGTGTGCCAAGAAGAGGGAGAATTTGAAGACATAAATTACGATCGAGCATGGGGCATAAAGGTGGTTGCGGCCGGACAGCTACAGCCGATCCATCTGGCTGATTACAGAGAGAGAGTTTTAAGTTTTGAGTTCTGAATAAAAAACTGTTTAACTTGCGACTCGTTTTGGGCGCTTCGATGCCGGGGAAGCAAAAAGCTTTTAGCTTCACTGCGTCTGGTGGCTCGATCGCGCCCTTTGTAGACCTACCGCTGATAGCACTTATCCACCTTACTACTAAAAATTAGCAATTCTTTCGGCTATTACACAGAAAAGAAGCTGAAAGCAAGAGTGATTTTAGTACGGGGATGTAAGCGTGCGCGGCAGGTTAAAACCTACCTTAAAAAAAACGTAATCAAACCCTCGTCTCCGAACTCATCTATTCCGCCTATTTTAATGTTAAAAGAAAAATGCGCCCAGGTGACAGGTCTCGATCGCCTATGTTGGTTTTCTCACGATCGACAATGCTCAGCTTCCCACACGCTAGGAGTGCTCCTCTGCCTCAAGGAAGCAGAACATATAACAGATATATAGATGAAGAAAGTTTTTTGGCAACCGCTGCAGGGCACACAGTAGATGCTTGGTCTTGGGTCAAGTCCAAGGACTCCTCATGATACAAGAATCCCCGCGTTATGAAATACCGGGCCCGGTGTTTCAACTTCCAACGGCTGAGTTTTGTCGCTAAATGCTGATATTTCCGGCAAAAGCTGAGGCTGTGGCGAGCCGGTTCACAATCTTTTGGATTTTTCCCACACCGAATTCTGCAGGCATCCTGACATTGGGCAGAATTTTGGCTTTTTTCCCTATTCCCCCAGCCTTCTTTTACCAAAACTTTAATTTACTTAATCCTTCTTAACAATTCCGCTTGGACAGAGAAAGCCAACAAAGGCGATCGATCCACGGGAAGGTTCGGGGCGGTTCCACCGCCACGGCAGGGGCAATGGAAGCAAACTCTGCCCTTTCTGTTGCAACCCCGCATCTACCGTAGGAAGGAGATTTGCCCGCAATTCCCCCCCAGATATTAACATTCTTAGAGAGATAAGTTTTTGTAATAATTTGTAATAAACAAAGACGGGCGAGCATTGTATAAAGATTATCATGAGGGTTGAAACGACAGGTCAAAGTTAACAAAAACACTGATTGACAAGGTTTGTCGCATCTCATAAAAGATGTAAAAAATTCTAAGGTTTCTTAAACGTCCGTTGCAATGTAACAATAGTGCAGGTAGCGGAAAGGGAGAGATCGATCGAACCAGCAGATAAGCTGGCATCAAAATTCAACCCTTGCAGGCTCTAGCAGCCTGAACAAATTTAACTTAACGGTTTTATACCGCAACCAAACTCAATTAACTCAAGTAGGAGAGTTCTTTCATGTTTGACGCATTTACAAAAGTGGTTTCCCAATCTGACGCTCGTGGCGAATTTCTAGCTCCGGGCCAACTAGATGCTCTCAGCAGCATGGTTGCCGACGCCAACAAGCGGATTGACGCAGTAAACCGCATCACCGGCAACGCATCCAGCATCGTGGCCAATGCAGCTCGCGCCCTGTTCGCCGAACAGCCACAACTGATCGCTCCGGGTGGCAATGCGTACACCAACCGCCGTATGGCAGCTTGCTTGCGCGATATGGAAATCATCTTGCGCTACGTGACCTACGCAACATTTGCAGGCGACGCCAGCGTTTTGGACGACCGCTGCTTGAACGGTCTGCGCGAAACCTACCAAGCTCTGGGAGTTCCCGGTGGCTCGGTTGCAGCCGGTGTGCAAAAAATGAAGGAAGCAGCGATCGCGATCGCTAACGACCCCAACGGCATTACCCGTGGTGATTGCAGCTCGCTGATGTCTGAAATCGGCAGCTACTTCGACCGCGCAGCCAGTGCAGTAGGCTAAAAATAGCCAAGCCAACATGGGTTGTAAAAAAGCGAGCATCGCATTTTTGCAAACAATCATTTTTGTAGAAAAACCACAAAACATTAGGGAGACACCAGAACAATGAAAACCCCTTTGACTGAAGCAGTAACCGCAGCCGATTCTCAAGGCCGCTTCCTGAGCAGCACTGAACTCCAAGTCGCCTTCGGCCGCTTCCGCCAAGCAGCAGCAGGTTTGGAGGCAGCCAAAGCGTTGACCGCCAACTCTCAGCGCTTGATAGACGGTGCAGCTCAAGCTGTGTACAACAAATTCCCGTACACCCAACAAATGCAAGGCCCGAACTACGCTTCTACCCCAACAGGTAAAGCCAAGTGCGCTCGCGACATCGGCTACTACCTGCGGATGGTAACCTACTGCTTAGTTGCAGGCGGCACTGGTCCGATGGACGAGTACCTGATTGCAGGTGTTGACGAAATCAACCGGACATTTGAATTGTCTCCTAGCTGGTACGTTGAAGCCCTCAAGTACATCAAAGGCAACCACGGTCTCAGTGGCGACGCTGCAACTGAAGCGAATTCCTACATCGACTACGCAATCAACGCTCTAAGCTAGATTTGCGTGATGCCCGGAATTGTAAGCTACTGTTAGCTTAATTGTTAGCGGTTGTTTAGGATTCCGGGCATCTGCGATCGAATCCGAGTTTTCCAAATAATTTTTTAAATCAGTTAATCAGTTTTTAAAGCAAACAAGGAAGAAGCGAAAATGGGGGGGATTGGGTGCAGCAGAACGGTTGGGAATAAAAGCATTTGAAGAAGCCCGACGGGTAGAACTGCGTCCCCACTGGACGCAAGACGATGCGAAAGCAGTAATTCGCGCCGCTTACAGCCAAGTTTTGGGCAACGAGTATTTAATGTCGAGCGAACGACTTACCAGTGCTGAATCTCTGCTGCTGCCTCGGGGCAGATTTCAGTGAAAGATTTTGTGCGGTCAATTGCACATTCCGAAACCTATCGGAAAAAGTTTTTTGATCCGAACTCGCAAACGCGGTTAATCCAGCTTAATTACAAGCATTTGTTGGGCCGCGCTCCCTAGGACGAGTCGGAAATTGCTTTCCACGTTGATTTGTCTAATGCAGAAGGCTACGAAGCTGAAATCAATTCTTACATTGACTCAGTTGAGTATCAAGAAAATTTTGGCGAAAGTGTAGTGCCTTACTATCGCGGTTTCGCGGCTCAAAGAAATCAAAAAACCGTCGGTTTTAACCGGATGTTTCAACTGTACCGGGGTTTTGCTTCTAGCGATCGATCGCAAAACCAAACCCAAGCCCGGCTGACTTGGGAAGTAGCGAGAAATATGGCTTCGCCGATATACACGGCCTCCACCGTCCAAGCCCTTGGGGGGACTTCCGGCGCTTGGAGCGGCCAACTCTACCGAGTCACCGCAATGCAAGGTTCGGCTAAGTTTTCGCCCCAAGTGCGGCGGACTACTACCGAATATCTCGTGCCTTACGAGCAACTTTCGAGCCGCTTGCAGCAAATCAACAAACGTGGCGGCAAAGTGGTAAGTGTTACCACAGCTTAAAGTTTGTGTATTGACGTTTCAAAAAAAACGTCTTTAGCAAAGTAGGACTAAGGCTAAAAAATTCTTCAATTTTATGTGTATAGGTAAGGTGCGCAGTGCGCACCCTACTTTGAGCAGGTGCGCAGTGTGCACCCGAGTTTGAGACATATTAGCCTTAGTCGTAAAAATCTCAAGTGCAACAAAGCTTTAAACTTTTGTTATTAATTTAGGAGGAAATCTGGTGGCGATTACAACAGCAGCGTCCAGACTGGGAACATCCGCATTGAGCGATGCGCCGAAGGTAGAATTGCGCCCGAACTACAGCAAAGACGACGTTGAAACTGTGATTCGTGCGGTTTACCGTCAGGTGCTGGGCAACGACTATTTAATGAAATCCGAGCGACTTACAAGTTCCGAGTCTTTGCTGCGAGACGGCAGTTTGACGGTACGAGAATTTGTACGCGCTGTAGCTAAGTCAGAACTGTACAAAACCAAGTTTTTCTACAACAGTTTCCAAACTCGGACGATCGAACTAAACTACAAACACTTGCTCGGTCGCGCTCCCTACGACGAATCTGAAGTAGTTTATCACTTAGATTTGTACCAAACACAAGGCTACGACGCTGATATTGATTCTTACATCGATTCAGTAGAGTATCAAGAAAACTTCGGCGACAGTATCGTGCCTTACTACCGCGGCTTTAACACCCAGCGCGGTCAAAAAACCGTTGGTTTTACCCGGATGTTTCGCCTGTATCGCGGCTATGCAAACAGCGATACATCTCAACTAGAAGGCAATAACTCTCGCTTAGCTGTCGAACTCGGCACTAACAGCGCTACGGCTGTAGTTGGGCCTTCTGGCGGTAACGAAGGTTGGGCATATCGGCCTTCTGCCAGAAACGTAACTCCCGCCAGCACTTTCGGCGGCGCGGCAGCTTACGGGAAAGAAGGGCGACTGTTGCGCGTGGAAGTTTCGGGCATTCGCACGGGCGGCTATCCCAACGTGCGCCGCAGCAGCAAGGCTTTCATCGTACCTGTTGATGATTTGTCTTCGCAACTGCAGAAATTTCAACGCATGGGCGCGAAAATCGCCAGCATTACTCCAATTTAGTTGTTAGCCATCAGTCATTAGTCATTAGATAATTAGGTTCTGCGTAAGGTGCGGTGTGCATGGAACCCTACATACTTAGGTTCTGCGTAAATTCTGAACTAGAGACTAAGGACTAAGGACTAAAGACTAAGGACTAAAGACTAAGGACTACTGACCAATTACCAATTACCAAGAAGCTTATGTTGGGTCAAAGTGTAGCTGGAAAAAGTGGCAATACAGCTTCGGCTAGTCGCTGCTTTCGGTATGAAGTTGTGGGCTTGCGCCAAAGCGATGAAACAAATAATGTGGATTATTCGATTCGATCGAGCGCAAGTACATTTATCACCGTGCCGTACAATCGGATGAATCAAGAAATGCAGCGGATTACTCGCATGGGCGGGAAAATTGTCAGCATTCATCCTTTGAACGGGGGTGCAGAATCATCCCATGAATCATCCCATGAATCATCCCATGAGTCATCCCATGAGTCACCCCATGAATCATCGGGTGAGCATCAATAGTTTGGTGGGAGGGGCGATGAAAATCGCTCCGACACAAGCTAGAAGGGGCGATGAAAATCGCTCCTAGATAAGCTAGAACGGGCGATTGAAATCGCTGCTAGACAAACTTTCGTCCACTCCAAGCGGACTAAGAGTTAATGCAACCCGCGCCGGCGGGTTTTGTCTGTTTAGTAGCGATTTTAATCGCCGAGTTTCCCTAACCCTTGCCTTGCAGGCTTTATCTGTGTAGCAGCGATTTCAATCGCCTAATAACTAATAACTAATAACTAATAACTAATAACTATGGATTATTACGAATCCGACTCACCGCCGGCGGGTGTAGCTGAGGGCGAGTCTTTAACTGTTGAACAGGCGATCGCCAATTTGCACTCCCAAGATTACAGTCTCCGGTATTATGCTGCTTGGTGGATTGGTAGATTTAGAGTCAAGGAACCGGCAGCTATTGCAGCTTTAATTGCCGCATTGGAAGAAGAGTCAGAACAAACAAAAATCGGCGACTATTCCCTATTGCGAAATGCGGCGCGGGCCCTGGGTAAATTGGGCGACAAACAAGCCTTGCCGGCCCTGATTCGCTGTTTGGAATGCGCCGATTATTACGTGCGGGAAGCGGCGGCTCAAGCTCTAGAAATGCTGGGCGAGATCGATTCTATTGGACCGCTAATGAAGCTATTGGATGGGGGCGTAGTTGCCGCTGTGCGAGTGCCAGGAAAATCGCACCTCGTGCAACCTTACGACTCGGTAATTGAAGCTTTGGGAACCCTGCAAGCGACAGAAGCAATACCGCTAATTTCACCTTTTTTAGAACATTCTGTCGAGCGGGTGCAGTACGCTGCAGCGCGGGCGATGTATCAGTTAACTGGTGAGGGGGTTTACGGAGAGCGGTTGGTAAGCGCTTTGAAGGGGGATAATTTGCAGTTGAGGCGATCGGCTTTGATGGACTTGGGGGCGATCGGCTATTTGCCGTCCGCGCAAGCTATTTCTGAGACTTTAGCAGAAAATAGCATAAAATTGATTGCGCTGAAAGGAGTTTTGGAGCATCACCTCAATCAACAAGAATCACTATGTTTATCAGATGATGCTATCCGCGTTATGGATTTAATGGATAGTTTACTGTGAAAAAAATTAGTTCACAAATGAAATAGGATTGCTGTAGCGATTCTCAATTGTCTACCGTATATTCAGGACACAGTATTTTGAGGACACAGCATATTCAGGAAACAGCAGTGCTGTTTCCGTAGGGGATATCTGTATTTTAGGCAGGACACAACGCCTGGCTGTTTCCCTACCTATTGTGATGGGAATGTTGGTGGGTGAGGCTGCAAAAAGTTTGATCGCGCGATCGACCCAACCTACAATTAAAATGGTCACGGTAAAGCTTACAAATAAATGGCATTAGAACTAATTCAGGCTGTCGAACAAGCAGATTCTTCCGAGGGCTTGTTAAACTCCGTCAAAGCACTGGCGGCAGCTTCCTCAAAACAAGCAATTCCTACCTTAATTACAGTGCTCGGTTACAACAACCCAGGCGCCGCTGTTGCCGCCGTTGATGGGCTGATTCAACTCGGAGAAGCTGCCGTGCTGCCGCTTCTAGAACAGCTTGACGGCTACAATTACGGAGCGAGAGCTTGGGCTGTTCGGGCTTTGGCGGGAATTGGCGACCCCAGGGGTTTGGAGATTTTGCTCGATGCAGCGGCGAATGACTTTGCTTTGAGTGTGCGGCGGGCGGCGACTAGGGGTTTGGGAACGATTTGCTGGGAACTGATGCCAGCAGAACAAATTGCAGAGGCTCAACTTCGCGCTGTGAAAACGCTGCTGCAAGCGTCCCGAGACCCAGAATGGGTGGTTCGCTACGCAGCAGGGGGGGGTTTGCAAGCTTTGGCGGGTGCTGCGACTGTTAAACCGGATTGGTTGGCGTCCGTTTCGGCCAGGCTTGAGGAAATCGCCCAAACCGATGAAACTACTTCAGTTAGGGCCCGGGCTTTGCTTGCTAAGAAAAAATTGTCACTTGGCTAGGGTTTGGGCGATGGTCTCTTCCAAGTCCCCTTGACTGAGAGTGGTTAATATAAAGACTTCTTGTACGGTTTTGCCCTGTCTGGCGATGATTTTAAATCCCCCGCGGATGGGTACTGACACTCTTAATGTCATGCGGGGGATGTGTCCTTTAACTTTGTTGATGACGCCCGGAGTGACAGTTTGAATGCCCATTTTTAGGGTGAGGCGCTCTAAAATTGGTATCAAACCGGGAAGGTGGGTAGAGTGATTCCAAACTAGGCGGCCTTTGGGTTGTGCGTTCATAAATTTTTAACCAAATTCAACATACCCAGTCTAAGCCACCCCTAGGTGGAACCAATTTGAAATTCCCTCCACTTACGTCTCAATAACGTTACTGTGCGTGTCATTGCGAGCAAACCGGCGCAATCTCAAACCGAGATTTTCGATTCCTGGCGCGCAAGCCGAGATTTGATGGCGCAGAATTGTCCTGTACTTTGTGATGTTGTGGGTTGCTAACTGTCGGTTTTTCTAGTTGAGTGGCGATCGCCCCGAGCATTTCTGCGACGCTGCAAGGTTTCTGGAGGTAGCCATCTGCTTTGAGTTCGAGAGCTTTTTCCATGTCGGAGGCTGTCATAAAAATAAACGGAATGCTGGCGGTTGCAGGGTGCGCTCTCAAAACTGCGAAAACTTGTAAACCGTTTAGTTCGGGCATCCTGACATCTGATAAAATTAAATCGGGAATTTGGGCGATCGCTAACTGGATACCAACTTGTCCGTTTTCGGCGCCTACCGCTTCAAAACCGCGCGATTCCAGAATTTCTACTACGATTTCTCGCATTAAGTTATTGTCTTCAATTACTAATATTTTTGTCATTTTTTTGAGCTAGCTTTTTACTTGGTTGGTATTTATCTG
>Ga0256856_1000048_pt1 | contig 12512 bp, 9 predicted proteins | sample BONt10_FD_181175 | JGI IMG/M metagenome (GOLD analysis project Ga0256856, IMG submission 181175) | Terrestrial sediment cell enrichment communities from Utah, United States - BONCAT_SYTO_Terrestrial_sediment - 10 | ecosystem: Environmental > Terrestrial > Deep subsurface > Rock core/Sediment... | reverse complement strand
CTCCTCCTCCGCCTCCGCCCTCGCATACCTCTCAGGAGTTAAAACCTAACACTTACCGTTTTGCTTTTTTGTTGCCTTTTGACTCCGCACAAGTGTTACAACTCTTCAGGAAAGTACATTTGCAGCAAATCTGCCCCGCCCTAACCCAACTGGCCAAACTTCTCCAGAACTTAGGTAAAAAGCACCTAAAGTATGATGCGAAACTCGGGCAATACTCTTATTCTATAAATTCATCGGGCATTAAACCGATATCCACAACCGCCAAGATTTATTGCCAAAAATTAAATCTTTCCGGCGAAAAGTTGCTATTTAATGAATAAGACTTTACAATTCAGCAAGGTAAATGAAACTCTCAACGAGCAGGCCTGCTAGCACTAACCCGAAATGGGTCGCAAGTGCCAACAAGCAGCAAAAGCTACCTTTTTTAACTCTTTCAACAGCAAAGCATTGGCAAAAAAACCAGGGATCGACGGTTGGCATCTTGGAACGAATGCTTTGCTAGCAATACTACAAATGTATTAAAACTTGTCTGCAAAAATTTAGCCCCAAGAGAGGCGTAGCTGCAACTCTTGCTGCGTCAGGTTTTAGTCTCTATTTAGGCTGGTCTTATTGTCTTTAACTACTTGAGGATTCGATCGCATGATTTCGATTTCTACAACTCAATCTGATGTGGTACCTTTGCCTTCGCCAACCGTAACGCCTGCAACCGAAAGCAGCGTAGCAGCAGCAACTGGGGTCTGCGTGACGGTTCACGGCCACTTTTACCAGCCTCCCCGGGAAAACCCTTACCTGGACGCGATCGAACGCCAAGCCAGCGCCGAGCCCGCCCACGACTGGAACGAACGCATTGACAACGAGTGCTACCGCCCGAACGCCTTTGCCCGCATACTCAACGATCGCGGCCAAGTCACGGGGATCGTTAACAACTACGAGTACATGAGCTTCAACATCGGGCCGACTCTGATGAGCTGGCTCGAACGCTACGACACCGAAGTCTACCAGCGAATTCTCGAAGCCGATCGCAAAAGCTGTCAGCGGCTCGGTCACGGCAACGCGATCGCCCAAGTATACAATCACATCATCATGCCGCTGGCTAACGAGCGAGACAAGTACAGCCAAGTTCGGTGGGGGATCGCAGATTTTCGCTCGCGGTTCGGTCGCGATCCCGAAGGAATGTGGCTCGCCGAAACCGCCGTAGACTACGCCACCCTCGAAGTTTTAGTCGCCGAAGGCATCCGCTTCATTGTCTTAGCCCCCTCCCAAGCAGAACGCTGCCGCCCGTTAATCGGGCCAAACCAAGAAGGGGAACCAGCGTCCAATTCCGAATGGCACGAAGTCGGCGGCGGCCAAATCGATCCGACTCGCCCGTACCGCTGCTATTTGAAACCAGAAACGCGGTTACTGGCTGACAACCAACTCTCGCCGCTGAGCTCTCACCATTTGGGTCGCAGGCACTTCCAAAATTCCGAAGCCCCAGCTCCCAACACTCCCTACATTGATATCTTTTTCTACGATGGCCCGATCTCGCGGGATATGGGCTTCAATGAGGTTCTCAGCAGCAGCCACCACTTGGCCGGGCGCTTGGGTCAAGCAGTACGGGGAGACCACCGACCGGCTCAATTAATCTGCGTGGCCACAGACGGCGAAACTTTCGGCCACCACAAAAAAGGTACCGAAAAATGCCTCGCCTACGCCTTCACAGAAGAGTTCCCCCGTCGAGGCTGGACGGTGACGAATTTTGCTCATTATATAAGTCAAAATCCTCCCGCTTGGGAAGTGGAACTCAAACCCGTGACGGCCTGGAGTTGCTCTCACGGGGTCGGTCGCTGGCAAGATGATTGCGGCTGCGGCGGCGGTGGCGAGTGGAACCAAAAATGGCGCCGCCCTTTGCGGGATACTCTCAATTGGCTGCGCGATCGACTGATTCCGATTTACGAAGAAGCAGGGCGCAAGCTGTTGCGCGATCCCTGGAAAGCCAGAGATGAATATATTGAGGTCATCCGCGATCGATCGCCCGCTAACGTTGACAGTTTCCTCGAACGCCATCAAGTGCGCCAACTCGAGGACGCCGAACGGGTAGACGCACTGCGACTGCTGGAAATGCAGCGCCACACCCTGTTAATGTTCACTAGCTGCGGCTGGTTTTTTGAAGAAATCTCGCGGCCAGAAGGCGTGCAAATTCTGCGCTACGCGGCCCGGGCGCTGGAATTGGCGGCCGAAGTTACCGGCGTGCAGCTAGAAAAGGATTTTGTCGCTCAACTAGCCCTCGTACCCAGCAACGTTGACTTTTTCAAAACAGGGGCAGAAGTTTACCGCAAACTCGTGGTGACAGCCCAAATTAGTCTCAAACAAGTGGCCGCCCACTACGCGATCAGTTCTCTGTTTGCCAAATATCCCCGCGAACAGCGAGTTTACTGCTATCAGGCGCTGCAGGAAGATTTCCAAATTCAGCGCATGGGCTCGATGACTCTGGCTGTGGGTCAATTGCAGTTAACCTCGGAAATTACGCGGGAAACAGAGGTTTATGTGTTTGCTGCGTTCCACCTCGGCGGCTGGGACTTCCACTGCTGCATTCAGCCTTTTGGCAGCCGCCGGTCTTACACTATGCTCAAAGAGCGGTTGTTTGGAGTTATGCAAGAAGCTTCGGCGGCCCACGCGATTCTGGAAATGGTGCGGCTGTTTGGGGATCAGTCCTTTAGCTTGCGGGATTTGTTTGCTGAGGAACGCCACCGGATCGTGCAGTTGCTGAGTCAGGAAAATTTGACTCGGTTGGATCAGCTTTACACTCAGGTTTACCGGGAAAATTACGGGGTGATGATGGCGTTCCACCGCGACGAACTGCCGGTGCCGGTAGAGTTGCAGGTGGCTGCTGAGGTGGCTTTGGGACACCGCTGTGTGACGGCGGCCAAGGCCCTGGAACTGGAAACCGAGGATCCGGAGGCGCTGCTGGCAGAAATAGAGGCGATCGCCACTGAAAGCGGCCATCTCCGCTGTCAGTTGAACGTTCCCGAAGTCAAGGAAATTTTGGAAAAGAAGGTTTGGCGATCGCTAGACGCGCTGCTGCAACCAGGATCGGCCGCGGAGGATCGCTCGCCTGTCACGTTAGAAACTGATATCCGCATGATCGAGCGTTTGATTGCAGTGGGCGATCGGCTGAGTCTGGGTTTGTGTCTGGATCGATCGCAGGAACTGTATTTCGATTCTCTGTACAGTCAAATTGTGCCTCTGTGTTTGGGCTGGCTGCAACTGCAAGAAGCCTCGGCGGGCGACACTGTGGTCGCTGCCGTTGCCTTGGGGATTGCAGGTTCCGGCGCCGGCTGGGACTTGTCTTCGATCCGGCAGTTGCTGGAGTTGGGTCAAACCTTGGCCGTTGATGTTGAGTATTGGTTAAATCAGTTAAGTTGATCGTTTCTCGATTAGCCGGCCCAAATCAATTCCCGCCCTTGAGAATCCGCCCGATCGGGGTTTAAATGCCGATCGGGCTTGCATGATCAACCGAGGATCGATCGGCCCATCGGCTTCGGGGGATCGCGGCGGGCGATCGAACCTATAGCAACCGCTTTCGTCGGTTATGGCATAAATTAGAACTACTCGCTTTTGCAGCAGAGAGTCGAATTCGCTCTCCACAAGGATCGGTTTGATAGCCTCAGAGATGCGATCCTTGAATGTGTTGCGCTTTCTTGCCTCCTAACCGATGAAAACGGTTGGTATAACTAGAAGAAAAAGTAATGAAAAGATTTAGATTCTTAGGATTTGTTGTTGTCTTTTGTGCCATCATTTCTTGGTCGATCGCCATTGCTGTGCCAATTCCTAACCCCCCACTCTGGCAAGTCTATCAACAGTCACTAAAATCAGCAAAATACGTAGACCTCACCCATACCATTACGCCAACCATCCCTGTTTGGCCGGGTTTTGGAAAGCCTAAATTTTCAGCCACCACTGACCCCAAAACGGGCAAAGCTTACACCTTTGCTGCCGATGGCTTTGAAGCAACCCACTACGATCTGCCTACCGACCAACTGGGTACCCAACTAGATCCCCCGGCCCACTGGAATCCTGACTATCCTGCAATTGACGAGTTACCACCCACCTTTGCCGTCCGTCCGTTAGTGGTTATTCCGATTCAGGACAAGGTGGCTCAGGATCCAAATTATTCCCTGCAAGTGGGGGATATTCTGACTTGGGAACGGCAACACGGCAGAATTCCAGAAGGATCGGTGGTGTTTGTCCGTTCAGATTGGTCGAAAGAATGGCCCAATCCTAAACTGGCAACCCTCAAAGATTTTCCAGGTGTTTCCCTGGATGCTCTGAAATTTTTGCATCTAGAACGTAAAATTCTGTTTCACGGCCATGAACCCCTAGATACCGATAGTACGCCGACGCTGGAAGGAGAAGCCTGGTTGCTCAGAAATGGCTATACTCAGGCCGAGGGAGTCGCCAATCTCGATCGAGTGCCCGAAACAGGAGCCTTAGTGACGATCGGCTATCCCAAATTACAGGGGGGATTAGGCGGCTATGCCCGCTACATCGCCATTTGCCCACCCAATTGGCGCTATGGCGTATCCGTGGGGCAGATCCCCGAAGCTCCGCTTGCCAAAGCAGCCAAATCCCTCCACTGGGATCGGCAACTCGGTGTACGAGTTCGGTAAAGTCTATTGAGTGATTACTTCTGTCGCTAAGGGCGATCGCCAGCTAACTCTTGCTTACACCGGACGGACTGGCAACCTCTGGCTCCGTTTCACTGCTATCTGCAGCCGGTGACGCTCGCCGTTACATTTTTTCCTGACAGGTGAAACGCGATCGCGCTAGCGATGCGGAGCATTATAGCAGTTGACTGTTGACAGCTTGCCCGCTTGCTTGTCGAAGGGTTGACAGCTTGCCCCCTCGCGCAGTCGAAGGGTTACATAGTACGGCAATCAAACCGTTGATGCTATGGGCTCTGGGATCTATTCCTGAGCTTATTTATGTCCGCGCCCGATGTGGCGGTTGCTATACCGACAGACAACCGCTAATTTTCTTTGAGTCAGTTCTGGACGCAGGGAGACTGAAGAAACCGGGTTTTTTACCCTGCAGGCGGACTACGGCGCAGGATTTTCGTAAAAACCCGGTTTCTGACCACCCGTGCGTAAGTTCTTTGAGTTTTCGCTCGAATTGTGTGGGAAGATAAAAAGACTGTCCGCAAAGCCTACAAGTGTTAAGCACCAGTAGGCTTTGCAGAGTTTTGAAGAGAGAACACTAAATTTAAGTCTATGAAAGTTGGCGATCGCGTTTGCATTAAAAACTCTGTTGTTGTCTACCACCACCCTCAAAATCGCAGTCAACCATTTGATCTTAAGGGTATGGAAGGAGAAGTCGTGGCGATCGTTCACGAATGGCACGGCCGACCTGTCAGTGCTAATTTGCCGGTGCTAGTACAATTTGACAAAAAATTTCGAGCTCACCTGAAAGAGGATGAGGTCGAATTGATTTCTTCGGAAGTCTAGCTGTCTCAAAAGTTGAAGCCCGAGCCCAAAGACAATATCAAATCCGGTCAGTCGATTTGAGATTTGAGATTTGAGATTTGAGATTTACTCCATAGATGGATCTGGGAGTTTGAACAAGAGTCTAAAATTTTCGGCCGAGCGATCCTCCTGTCCTTGACAAGTATCCGTCTTTGGGCCCAGGTCATACAACCATTTTAGAGTTTGTAGTGAGGATTTCAGTTTTTTCTGTGGCTTTTAGTCGATCGCTGGGACTCTCGTCCTTACTACAAACCATCTTTTTTGTTGAATCCTTAATTTTTCGACCGTCTGCAGAACCAACCGAAGATATTCAAATCTCCCTGCATTTTCTGCAATTCCTGCTGATGCTGCTTGGCTGTAGCGTAATACCACTGGCAATGAAGTTCTAGTTCTTGACGGTACTTAATTTCATCGTAAAACTCGCGGACAATTTGGTGTCTCTGAAAAATTTCGGCCGCGGGAGCCGGTTCTGGGGCAATGTTTTGCAACTCGTGGGGCAGCATGATTGTTTGGGGGCGACTGGGGCAAATCTTGGCTGTAATGACTTTAAGCTAACACACTGAATCAATTTTGGACTTGGGATTTGGGATTGATATCAAATCTGTTAGCATCGAAATTATTCCTATCTCTCTTCTCTTAATCTGCGTGAATCTGCGTCAATCCATTGTTATCTGCGGCTCGAGCAATTCTCTTTTTTTCACCGGAGATGAGGGCAGATAAACACAGATTAACGCAGATTAATTAGATCAATTCCGGTTGCACTATCCATCGGGAATTGTTGACTGTTGACTGAATTTGACTAGGACGATGCAACCGGAATTGATATTACGATTTTGGAGGTGACTTCACGGTTGAAACTATTTGAATTCTTCAATCCCAAATCCCAAATCTAAAATCTAAAATTCTGTTAAAGCCATCCCCGCAGCCGATAAACGATTAAGCCGATGTATTCTTTCAAAGCTTTAGTTGACTGGTGTAACTCATAGGTGTCCGGCAATAAATCCAGTGCGGCTGCTTGCCAATTTCTTTGGGATGCTGCCATATCCTGCTGCGTGATCTGAAAGTCTGTTGGTGCGGCAATTGCTTTTATTCCCTGACGCTGGAAAATTAAGAGCGATCGAGTCATGTGCATCGCCGATGTCACTAGCAAAACCGGCCCTTTTATGCCTTTAGCATCTAAAATTTTCCGCACGTTGACGGCATTTTCATAGGTGTTGTTGGAATCGGGGTCTTGCAGAATTGCTGATGCGGGTACGCCGATTGTTTGGGCAATTTCTGCCATGTCTGCCGATTCGGGAGACCCGCCACCTTTCCAATCTATTCTACCGCCGCTGAGAATGAGCAGGGGAGCTTTGCCTTGCCGGTAAAGTCGGGAACCGTAGATTATTCGATCGCCCGCTTCCCCTAATTCTACCCAAGGACGGGGACGTAAAGCTGCTTTGACACCGCCGCCCAAGACGATAATCGCTTCAGCTTGGGGGAGTTCGGCGGTTGGTAAGTTTTGCCATTCGAGCGATCGAACTAACGATTTTGAAACCCAACCGCTACTTCCGAGCAGTAAAATAATTAGAGCCGCAGCCATTGGGGCCACCGCCCATTTGGGATGCTTCCAAAGTGTTATTAAAGCCGCCATCATTAACAGGCAACTTAACCCCAAAGGATAAATAAACAGCGGCAGGAGTTTCGACAGAAATACAAACATTCAGCAAGTAGTTCTAATTGCTAGGAACGCGGTAATGGGTAATCGGCAATCGTAATGGGTAATTAGTAATTAGTAATTTGGTGGTCGGGAGTTGTTAATTTTTAGTATTGAGTTGTGAATTATGAACTCTTTAACTTAAAGCTTAAAACTCAATACTCAAAACTATTTTCGGTGCTAGCGACGATCCTCTGGCCCTGACAACCAGCTAAACAATGTAGGAGCTTGACGCCTAGAGGTTTTGCTATATAGTTTCCCCTCCCTTTCCACTACTTCTTTATTGAGGATAGCATCCGAGGTTTTATCCTTGGAACGTATATTCGGGTTGAGTAGTAGTTCGTTGTGCCACCAAGCGACAATTAAACCTGCTGCTACGCCGCCGATGACACCAAGACCGAGACTGAGGGGCAGCGAACATCCTACTAAGCGAAACCCAACGGTAAACAACACAAACCATATCAGCGCGGGGTTAAACCCCTTGGAGTCTCCGGTATATTTTGGCATGAGCTGCAAGTTGTGTTTGTAATAACACAGAAAGATATTGACAATATTAGCAGACAATCAAATTGGCTGCAGGCGATCGATCTGCAACTACTCCCTACAAATCAAGTTTAATTGTACCTCTAAGTCTTGTGCGGTATCTACAATGTTTACAGAAATTTGCTCTAATTCTGTAAAAGGTTGAAAAGCTGCTTGCTGCGAACTCAATAGTTCTGCCGTCGCGTCGGCAATATCGCCCCGGCGCTGTTGCAGTCGTTCTCCCAATACTTCAATTGGTGCCGTGCAGTAAATGATTTGCAGGGGCAAGCCGTGGGATTGAGCCCGATCGATCGCATCGGTTCTCAAGTTTTGGCGATCGAACTTTGCATCTAAAATCACATCCCAACCTCGGTCAGCCAGAATTATCCCCAACTCTAACAATCTACCATAAGTCTGTGCCGTCATTTCATCCGAGTACAAATCTTGCCCCCCACGTTCATTTAAAGGAATTCCGCCTAAATGTTTGCGAACAGCATCGGATCGAATGTGAATTGCCCCTGTGCGGCGAGCCAAATATCGAGCTGCTGTACTCTTGCCAGAACCAGACAAACCAGACATCAAAGTTAACTTTCCCAGGCGCGGTTTTGTGTATTGCCAAGCCAGTTTATAATAATGAGCGGCAGTCTGTGAAATCTCTGCTTTTTGGGCAGTTGAAATAGCGGGATCGTCCAACATTAACGAAGTTACTTTCGCTCTAACATAAGCTTGACGGCTCAAATACAGAGGCAACAGTTGCAGTCCTTCCCAATCCCCTGTTTGTTCAATGTAAGTATTGAGAAAAGCATTGCCTAAATCTCGGCGCCCCCGCGATTCCAAATCCATTACTGTAAAAGCGACATCGTACATGACATCAACAAAGCGAAACTGCTCGTTAAATTCAATGCAGTCGAACAGCAATATTTTATCTTGCCACAATGCTATATTCCGCAAGTGCAAATCTCCGTGGCACTCGCGAATTTTATTATTGGCAATCCGTTGGTTAAATAACTCTGGGCTGTTCGCAAAAAACGCATCAGTATAATCTTTATTTTCCTGATATTGTGTCTGAGTCTGCGGTCCGCCAATATATTTTTCCGAAATCCGGTAATTGTTATCTATTGCTGTGCGAATCTGACTGACTTCGCCAAATTGGCGAATGTAGCTATTACTAATTGCCGTGCTGTGAAAGTTGGCAACTTCCCGCCCTAAGTCGGCCATAAGTCGCTCGGTCAACAGTCCGCGTTCCAACAAACAGAGCAACAGCGAATCTTGAGGAAACTCCCGCATTTTCAGCACGTATTCTACAGCAATTTCTGCAGAATTTATAGCAGGTAAATTGCTGCCAAAGTGAAAGTAATCGCCAGTTTGAATAATTGGCAAAACTTCTAGATAAATTTCCGGTGCAGTGCGCTGGTTCATCAGCAACTCTTGGGTGCAAAAATGCTGCCTTTTGGCCAAGGTTGAATAGTCCAAAAAACCAAAATTGACTGGTTTCTTGATTTTGTAAGTATAATCTCCTGTCAGCAAAACAAAGGAAATGTGAGTCTGAATGAGGTGTACTGGTTCTGTCACCCCGTGCGGGTAAAACCCGGGCTGCAACATTTGCTGAATCAGAGGTGGGACACAAGTATCAGTCATATCGATTTTAGATTTTAGATTTTAGATTTTAGATTTGGGATTGGGGATTGGGGATTTGGGATTTGGCATTTTAGATTTGGGATTGGGGATTTGGGATAAAAGCAAATATAGTTATAACTTACGCAGAACATCTAAATGTTACTATAAAACTTACGCAGAACATCTAAATGTAGGGTGATCCGTGCGCACCTTACCCTATCGATAACGTAGGGTGATCCGTGCGCACATTTCGATAAAACGCAGGGTGCACAGGGCGCACCTTACCATAAAACGTAGGGTTCCCGCGGAGCACCTTACACTGTCGATAGCCAAACAAAAGGTGTTTTGCGCAAGTCCAAAATTAGTATCAAAAAAAAGCACTCATGACAGAAAACAATCAAGATTCCCGTTCCGTGGATGTGTTTGGCGTAGGCAATGCCCTTGTAGACATCCTAGCATTGGTAGAAGATGAATTTGTAGTCGGTCACGGGCTGAGTCGTGGCGGGATGACGCTGATGAATTCGGAAACGCAGGGGGGAATTTTGCACGATTTAGCGCAAAATTCGCTGCAAATGCGATCGGGCGGTTCGGCGGCAAATACGATGATTGGTTTGGCTCAAAGCGGCGGTAAAGCGTATTATTCGGGGAAGGTTGCTAAGGATACTAACGGCGAATTTTATCGGCAAGATTTGCTGGCGGCGGGGATTGATTTTAACGTGCATCCTGCTGAGTCGTCGAAGGAACCCACTGGTACTTGTGTAGTGCTGACTACGCCGGATGCGGAACGCACGATGTGTACTAATTTGGGGGTTTCTACTACTCTGGCTGCGACTGATATTGATGTCGATCGACTGGCTCACTGCAAGTACAGTTATGTTGAGGGCTATCTTTGGGATGCTCCGGATCCGAGAAAGGCTAGCATTGAGACGATGGAACAGTCTAAGCGCCTGGGTGTGAAGGTGGCTTTTACTTTTTCGGATGGCTTTTTAGTCGATCGATTTGCTGATGATTTTCACAAGGTGGTTTCGGAATATTGCGATGTAATTTTTTGCAATGCTGATGAAGTTCGGAGCTTTTTTAAGGAGGAATCTCTGGAAGAGTGCGCTCGGAAAATGAGCGAGATTTCGGATTTGGCTTTTATCACTAATGGGGATAAAGGCTGCATGGTGGTGGAGAACAAACAGATTGTTGATGTGGCTGGATTTCCGGTAAAGGCGATCGATACTGTGGGTGCTGGGGATGCTTTTGCTGGCGGTGTTTTGTTTGGAATTACTAACGGTTTGAGTTCTGTACAAGCGGCTCGTTGGGGCAATTTCTTGGCTTCTAGGGTGGTGCAGATTCATGGGCCTCGACTTGAGGGTTCTCAGGCTCATCTTTTGAGTGAGGCGATTTCTGGTTAGGAATTGAAAGGCGATCGCACTTTTTTTGATAAAGGGCGATCGCTCTTTTTAGCAACCGCAGAGGTCGGCAGATGAACGGGGATGAACGCAGATGGAATAAGGGCGATGGTGTTAAAATCAGTGAAATCTTAATTAACCGCACTTGAAATGCTAACAACTACATCGACTCCTCCTCAACAAAGTAGCGAGGAAAAATTAATTACTTTGACAGGCATTAAATGGCTAACATTTAAAGCGATAATGTCTGATGTCGGCGACGGTAGAGCCTGGAGAATTGCTTATGCTGAAGGAGTTTTAGAAATCAGAATGCCCTTACCTAAACATGAAAGACCTAAAGTCATGCTCGAACTATTTATTGGAGCTTTAGCAGATGAGTTAGAAATTGAAGCTATGAGCCTCGGTGCGTTGACTCTGGAACGGGAAGATTTAGCTCGTGCTATTGAACCGGATACTTGTTTTTACATTCAAAATGAATCTTTAGTTAGAAATAAAGATGAAATAAATTTAGCCGCCGATCCTGCACCAGATTTAGTAGTAGAATCAGATTACACGAGTTCTTCTTTGAATAAGTTCTCAATTTATGCTTCTCTGGGAGTTCCTGAAATCTGGAGATATCGCAATCAAAGTCTTTTGGTGTATCAATTGGTTGAGGGGAATTACGAGCAGAGGGAGAATAGTCTGGCTTTTCCGTTTTTGACGATCGCAGAAATTCCGGGTTTGATAGAGCAAAGTAAAACTATCGGACAAAGGGCGGCGGTGCGTTTGTTTCGGGACAGGGTTAGAGAGCTTTTGGCGGAGTGATGGTGGTTTTTTTTAACTGCAGATGAACGCGAATGGATGAAAGGGCGATCGACATACAATTATGATAGACTGGGAAAAATATCTAGGGTAAAATGATGGCATCAAAAACAGCCGTTACTTTAGAATAAGTTCTCAACTTAGTAAAGCAGCTAAAGCTGGTAGATAAGGTGCGTTTGATTGAGCGAGTGGCTCCCCAAATTGAGCAGGAATTGGCGCAAACGCCTGTACACCGCAAGTCTTTACGGGGTTTGTGGCGGGGAATTGATATTAGTGAGTCAGACATTGCTGAAGTTCGCGGTCAGATGTGGGGATAGCAGGATGCCGTTGACTGGTTTGAATCTTATTTGGTAAAGGGATATCGCACTTTTTTTAACCTAACTATTGCACAGGCGGGACGCCCGTGCCACGATGGACGCGGATGGATGAAGGGCGATCGCCAGGAAATAAATCTAACTCCAAGTAAATTTTATCACTTTTCATCTGTTAATTGATCGGCAACTGTTATATCTCAACCGAAGTCAAGTTCACTAGAGGCTTGTCGGTAAGGGGATTCTAGTTTCCTACGATACTTGTACAAACTTCCCTACCATCAGGAAGTTTAGCGCAAGCGCTGAATGGCGTGCTGTAATTCATCATATCTCCAAAGCTTACTCCGTCAGTTTGAGTTTGGTAAGGAACGTGGGTTCTACCATCTTGAGTTATAAACGATCAACGGCTCACCATTTAGCTCAACATAAAAAACTCATTTAGCTCATTTAGCTCATTTAGCTCACCAAGGTAAAATTACATCAAGGAAAAATAGTAATGTGTAAATAGCAATGGCAGGTTTGCTCAGAGCATCCGAAGAAGGGCTAAAAATCATTGACATGGTAAGACGCAATCTCGGATGGAATAAAACTGAGGATACTTGGTGTGTTGCCGCTTTAGTTTCAACAGCTAGCTTAAAGCGGTTTTGGGCAAAAATAGGAATTAGAC
>Ga0256856_1000047_pt1 | contig 12633 bp, 7 predicted proteins | sample BONt10_FD_181175 | JGI IMG/M metagenome (GOLD analysis project Ga0256856, IMG submission 181175) | Terrestrial sediment cell enrichment communities from Utah, United States - BONCAT_SYTO_Terrestrial_sediment - 10 | ecosystem: Environmental > Terrestrial > Deep subsurface > Rock core/Sediment... | reverse complement strand
ATTTTAACTTTTAGAACTCTGATATGACAACTAATCTGAGAGCTATTATTACTACAATATATGTGGGTTTTTTCTCGGTATTTGAGTGGTCATATTTAGTAAAAAATGCTAATATCTGTTGTCATAGCACGATCGCTCAGAAACCGGGTTTTTTAGCGAATCTGCGGGCTGCAACGCGTCTTTTGGTAGCCACCCGGTTTCGAGGAGTCGGAGGGCATGGGAACCCAAAAACCGGGTTGTTACGGGATGTTCGGGCTACAACGCGTCTTTTGGTAACAACCCGGTTTTTTTGGTCGGAGTGTCTAAGTGATGGGTTAACATAAAATAGAGCAGTTTGCGATCGCCCGCAACGCATTTCAGGCACACAGCCTTCCGATTTGAGATTTGAGAATAACTCCCACGGACAAACAGGAAAGCCTAAATCATGCCAATTAGTCTCGACTTAGTTATCAGCCTCCTGACGGCAATTCCCTTCGGCACTATCAAAGACAAGTTTCAGCGCAACGAAACTGTCATCAAATTATTAAAAAGATTTAACCTCGACCCCGATGCTCCGCCCGCAGATTTTAGCGGAGTTTATGTTTATACTTTAGTAGAATACGGCGCTGGCAAACCCAAGCAGATTTTAGAACTGTTTCGCCAAAAAGAGATTGAATCAGCATTTCGCAAAGCTTTCGAGTCCGATAGCCCAGCCATTTTAATTAAAGCAGGCGATGACTATCTGAATGAGAGTGCTTTAGGCAAAGAAATTCGAGATTTAGGCATTGACCCCAGACGGGAATTCATGGCATTTGCCGCCGTGTTTATGGAAGTAGCAAAGCGGACGCGAACGCTGGGAGATGTGATGATGGGAAATGCGATCGCCTCTCTGCAAAAACGCCTATCTATGGTAATGGAACGCATCGAACGCCTCCCCACCATCGAAGGAATTCGCACCGAATTTGCACGCTTAGAAGCAGAAGATTATCCCGCACTTCACGCGGCAGAATCAACTAATATTCAAAAGTCTCAAGCTTTTATTTTATCACAGCAAGTTCGAGGTTGGTTTGAAACATTAAGTTATAAGTTTGAAAAAAATCGTGAAATCTGGGGAGATAACTATTTTGAATGGATTATCAATGTCCCGGTTAGACGCAATCGGTACGATCGCATTTTAGTGCGCGGAATTGCCGGAGAAGCCGGACTCAGAGACATCTCAGCCCTGCGCGAGTCCGTGGAAAAACATCGCACCGATGAAGGGTGGTTAGTCACAGCCCGCCGCATCAGTCGCGCCGCGCGGGATGAAGTAGAGAAAGCCGAAAATCGTAATTTAGCTTGCTATACGTTTGATGAATTACTCGACCAAGATGCCGATTTTACCGCTTATCTGGATTGGCTAGAAACTGAAATAACCAGCCGAGGAATTGATACTAAATATGTGCCGCTAGCTTGTACGAAAGAAGAAATAGACCCCGATACTCAGCGCAAGATAGGCGTGAGTCATTATGGCGGTCGAGATGGCTGGATCGAAGGTTATATTGACCTGTGGTTAGATGACCCCGCAAAAGAACATATTTCTGTTTTAGGAGAATTTGGGACGGGGAAAACTTGGTTTGCGATGCACTATGCTTGGATGGCGCTGCAACGCTACCGAGATGCTCAAAAACGCGGCTTAGAACGTCCGCGTTTGCCGTTAGTAATTCCTTTGCGAGATTACGCGAAAGCAGTTAGCGTCGAGTCGCTATTTTCCGAGTTTTTCTTTCGGAAACACGAGATACCTCTGGCGGGTTATTCTGCCTTTGAACAACTCAATCGCATGGGCAAGTTTCTGCTAATTTTCGATGGTTTTGATGAAATGGCCGCTAAGTGCGATCGGCAGGAAATGATTAACAACTTTTGGGAATTAGCAAAAACCGTCGTTCCCGGCGCAAAAGTTCTCCTCACTTGCCGTACCGAACACTTTCCTGAAGCCAAGGAAGGACGAGCATTGTTAAATGCAGAACTGCAAGCATCAACAACTATTTTAACAGGCGAAACTCCCCAATTTGAAGTATTAGAACTAGAAAAATTTAACGACGAGCAAATTCGGCAAGCGCTGTCATTTCAAACAGAAGCGGCGACGGTCGAAAAAGTGATGGGAAACCCGCAACTATTGGATTTAGCGCGTCGCCCGGTGATGACAGAGTTAATTTTGGAAGCATTGCCCGATATTGAAGCTGGAAAACCAGTCGATATGTCGCGGATTTATCTGTATGCGGTGCGGCGGAAGATAGAGAGAGATATCAAAGCAGAACGCACTTTTACTTCTGTAGCAGATAAGCTTTACTTTTTGTGCGAACTGTCTTGGGAAATGCTGTCTACCGACCAAATGAGCCTCAATTATCGCGGTTTTCCCGATCGCATCCGCAGCTTGTTTGGTTCCATCGTGCAAGAGGAAAAAGACTTAGACCACTGGCACTACGACATGATGGGTCAAACGATGCTAATCCGCAATGCTGATGGGGATTATACTCCAGCGCACCGTTCGTTATTAGAGTTTTTTGTCGCTTATAAATTTGCAGCGGAATTGGGAGTATTGGCGGCAGATTTTACCGAATTAGTTGCGCCTGAACAGTCTTGTGTCAACCCTGATGCAGAACCTCGATCGTACACTTGGTCTAATTATTGTCGGCTTCAGGCCCAGAAGAGAAATAACAACGAACTTATTGCGCCTTTGAAAGGATTTGTTGCTGAAGATTTAGGCGAACTTCGCCACAGTTTCGGACAAGCGCCCCTGACGAAAGCTGTGATGGATTTGTTGTTGCCAATGGTTTCAGAAACCGGGGTTTTGCCCCTACTCGAAATTCTAGAAGCAACGCGGGGCAAAACTGAAAGCGAGGTGGGTTATGTGGGAGGGAATGCGGCGACGCTGTTGTTAAAAAAGGACAAGACTGCTTTAGAAGGTAAAGACCTCTCTAGTGCAGTTATTTTAGGTGCTGATTTTACAAATGCGACGCTGCGCCACGTCAATTTGGCTGAAGCGAATTTGGCTAATTCTGCTTTTACTAACATCTTCGGCAGTGTTCGCTCAGTAATATTTAGTCCTGATGGCAAACTGTTAGCTACAGGTGATAGTGATGGCCTAGTTCGCTTGTGTGAAGCTAGCAGTGGAAGAGAAATATTGACCTGTAAAGGACATACCAACGTGGTGCAGTCTGTCGCCTTCAGTCCAGACGGCGAGATACTTGCTAGCGGGAGTTATGACAAAATAATCAAGTTATGGGATGCCAATACTGGTGAATGTTTAAAAGTTTTGCAGGGACATACGGAATCAGTAATGTCTCTCACATTCAATCCTGATGGAAATATACTTGCTAGTGGGAGTTTCGATGGCACGGTAAGGTTATGGGAGATCCGCACGGGTGAATGCTGCAAAATTTTGCAAGACCATACTGAAGTTGTATTTTCAGTTGCTTTCCATCCTGCTGGTGAGATGCTTGCCAGTGGAAGCCGCGACAGAACCGTGAGGCTGTGGAATATCGGTACTGGTGAATGTCTCAAAACTTTGCAAGGTCATACTAAAAACGTGTTTTCAGTTGCTTTCGATTCTGCTGGTGAAATACTTGCTAGTGGAAGCGGCGACAAAACAGTGAGGCTGTGGAATATCGGTAGCGGTGAATGTCTCAAAACTTTGGAGGGACATTTCGATCAAGTACGGTCAGTAGCCTTCAGTCCTTCGGGCGAAATACTCGCAAGTGGAAGTAACGATCGAACAGCGAAACTGTGGGATATCGGTACTGGTGAATGCTTGAATACTTTGCAAGGGCATAGCAGTACAGTAGGGTCATTGGCTTTCCATCCTGCTGGTGAAATACTTGTTAGCGGTAGTTACGACCAAACGCTGAGGCTGTGGGCGATCGACAGCGGTGAATGCTTGAATACGCTGCAAGGGCATAGCACTAAAGTAAGGTCCGTAGCCTTTAGTCCAAACGGTGAAATTCTTGCCAGCGGCGATGACCAACAAACAGTCAGGCTGTGGGATGTCAACACTGGTGAATGCCTCCAAATCTTGCAGGGTCATCTCGATCGGGTACATTTAGTTGCCTTCCATCCAAACGGTGAAATACTTGCTAGCGGAAGTTCTGACCAAACGCTGAGGCTGTGGGATGTCAACACTGGTGAATGCCTCAATATTTTGCCAGAGATTGGAAAAGAAGTACGGTCGATCGCCTTTCGTCCTTCGGGTGAAATACTTGCCAGTGGTAGTTATGACCAAACCGTGAGGCTGTGGGATATCCGCAGTGGTGAATACCTCAAAACCTGGCAAGGGCATAACAGTTCATTCGACTCGGTTGCCTTCAGTCCTTTGGGCGAGATATTTGCCAGTACAGGTTATGACGAAACGGTGAGGCTGTGGGATATCTATACTGGTGAATGCCTCCAAATCTTGCAGGGGCATACGGGTTGGGCACGCGCGATCGCCTTTAGCCATAACGGTGAAATACTTGCCACTGGAAGTGTCGATCAAACAGTAAGACTATGGGATATCAACAGCGGTGAATGCCTCAATATTTTTCACGGGCATACTGATTGGATACGTTCAGTGGCCTTTAGTTATTCGGGTGAGTTAGTTGCTAGTGGAAGTGTCGATCGCACGGTAAGATTATGGGATATTCGTACAGGTGAATGTATAAAAATTTTGCAAGGTCATACCAGTACAATTAACTCATTTGCCTTAAATTATGATGGTAAATTGATTGCTACTTGCAGTCGCGATGGCACAATTATGATTTGGGAGATTGAGACTGGTGAGTGCCTCAAAATACTCAAAAGTGACAGACCTTATGAACACATGAATATCAAGGGCGTTACGGGTTTAACGGAAGCTGAAAAAGCCACGCTCAAAGCTTTAGGGGCTGTTGAAAATTAATCATCGCCAAGGAGGAACTATGCAGTCAGCAATACGGATTACAACCAAAGTTCTTGCAGGAAATAAACTTGAAATTCAAGTGCCGCCTGGTTCTGTGGGCGAAGAGGTTGAAGTTTTTGTGATTATACCAGAAAAGCTCCCGAGCTCCAAAGAAAATCCTTGGAAAACTTTTTTTGATAGTTTGAATATGTTCTCGGACGATTTTATGCGAGTCAGGGCTCACCCTTCTGTGGAGACGAGAGAGGCTTTAGAATGAGATTTTTACTAGAGTTATCCCAAGCATCGCTTACGCACGGGTGGTCAGAAACCGGGTTTTTTCGATAATACTTCGTTGAGGCCAGCAGCAACAGCTAAAAACCCGGTTTCTAACGTAGCCTACTGACTAAACTGTTGAGCGTAGTAGCCAGCATATCGAGATCCCTTTTCCAGCAACTCCTCGTGCGTCCCAGATTCGACAATTCTGCCTTTTTCCAAAACTAAAATGCGATCGGCTCTCCGCACAGTAGCCAAGCGGTGAGCGATAATAAAAACCGTGCGATCGCGCATCAATCTTTCCAGCGCTTCTTGCACTAAACCTTCGGATTCCGAATCCAGCGCCGATGTCGCTTCATCCAAAATCAAAATTCTGGGAGCGAGCAGAACTGCACGGGCGATCGCAATTCTTTGTTTTTGTCCCCCAGATAAGTTTACACCCCTTTCTCCTACCCAAGTTTGATAGCCCTCGGGAAACTGACTAATGAATTGATGAGCGTTAGCAATCTCCGCAGCTTTTTGAACATCTTTCAGTTCATAATAAGATTGACCGAAAGCGATATTTTGAGCAATTGTACCCGAAAATAAAATTGTTTCTTGCGGTACAATTCCGATTTGCCTGCGCAGAGTATTTAAGGTGACATCTTGAATATCAATACCGTCAATTAAAATCTGTCCCGCTTGCGGATCGTAGAATCTCGGTAACAAGTTTACTAAAGTAGTTTTACCCGCACCGGATGCACCCACCAGAGCAATCATTTCTCCGGGAAGTGCCAGTAAACTCATGTTTTGCAGAATCGGAACCCCCCCTTGCCCCCCCCGATCGAGGGGGGGTTGAGGCTGTTTTCCCCCCCGATCGAGGGAGGGTTGAGGGGGGTAGGCAAAATTAATGTTGCGGTATTCGACTTTGCCTGTAACAGGGGGAAGTTCGATCGCGCCCGGTTTTTCAACTACTGTTGGTTGAATTGCTAATAATTCAAAAATGCGATCGCTAGAAGCTTCTCCCTGCTTAAAATCCCCGTAATTAGCAGTTGTAATAGCGATCGGGTCAATTAAAAGTGCCACCCCTGCGATATAACTGATAAATTGAGTACCTGTGAGATTTCCTTGAGAAATTTGCCAACCTCCCAGGAAAAAGAGCAAAATAACGCTCATCGCTTCCAGAAACCCAACTACAACGAACTGAAGTGCTTTTACTCGTTCTGACAGATACTTAGCGCGGCGGTTTTGTTCTGCTTCTTCTGCAAAGCGGGCAATTTCGTAGTCTTCAGCAACAAATGCTTTGATTAAACGAATGCCGCTGAATACTTCTGTCAGCAAAGCGGATAAATCAGAGATGCGATTTTGACTTTGGCGCGAGTAACTCAGCAGTCTCTCCCCAAACCAGCCAATTAAGATAGCCATCAGCGGTGCAATAATTAATGCACCCAAGGTTAATTGCCAGTTGAGATAAATCATATATCCCATGACCGCAATTAGCTGCAAAACACAAGGGATAAACTGATGAAAAAATTTATTTACGACTTCGCCAATGCGGTCAATATCTTCTGTGAGGCGGTAGGATAAGTCTCCCGTTTTGGCAGTTTCAAAGTAGCCGAGATTGAGATTTTGCAGGTGGGAGTAGACTTTTTTGCGGATTTCTAAAGCAATTGTCAAAGCTGCTTTTGCCATCAGCGTATCTTGACCGTACTGGGCTGTACCGCGAATTAGAAAGATAATGGCGCTGAGTGCCGCAATTTGAGCGAACCCTTGTAAATCTCCTTTACCTATAAATTTGGCAGTTTCGCCAACTAGCCACGCTATAATCGGCCAAAATATGGTAAATACTACGGTACAAGCTAATGCTTTACCGATGGTTTGTTTTTGGGGACGGAGGTAGGGTAAGATTTGCCAGTATGTCGATCGAGTTTTCAAGATATTTTACCTCTGCAAGTTCTGTTTATACAGATATCTGAGCCAGAATATGATAACAGCGATCGGGCAAATCTCAACAATCATTCTTGACCGAAAGCATCCGGGATACAAAGCCCCCGGATGAATCCGTGGGGTTAATTGTCCAATTCTTCAATTCTTTAATCTCAAATCTAAAATCTAAAATCTAAAATCATTCTTGAGCGTCTGCATGAGTAGCCTGTACCTTAGCCCCCGCGACAACTGCACCCCGAAAGGTGGCTGACTGTCCGGGTGCAAGATTCACTGGTTCAGCGTAGATAAATCCGTTGTCAATTAAATTGCCTGACTCGTCCAAAACTTCATAATTGACTTTGACATTCTTGATTGTTTTGCAGCCTTGATTAAGCACTTTACCGCTGAAAAAGTTGCCGTCATAATTTGCCGCCGCAATTGACACTTTTGCAGAAATGTTGGAACCGGGAATGCAAGTTTGGGAAGTTCCAGAAGCTGGCTGTTTCTGGCACAAGTTGCCCAAGTCTACTGTTTTGCCGTCGGGGGTTTTGATGTAGCAAAACGGCTCGTCAACTGATGAGTTTTGAGCAATTGTATTTGTAGCGTTTGCAAGCAAAGGGCGAGCCGATATCGGCGACATTAGCAAACTCGATAAAGCTACTGTTAAATGTAAAAAAATCATGTGGTTTTTGCCAGAAATTGTACAATATAATTCAGATAAGTTTTACACTTACATATCTTTATGTATGGTGTACATTACGACTAATTTAAATTTTCGGGCGGGCTAGGAGCAACGGCCCACAAAAATTAGATGTGCGTTGCTCAAAGTCACACCACAAGAATTAGATGCGCGTTAATCAAAGCCACCCCACAAGAATTAGATGCGCACCTTACGAGATTATCTAATACTGGGCTTTCTATTCCGAAGATTGCGCGCTCCGGGAACTTTTCTGCTAGGACGGCGACTGTTCAAACTGCTCGCAGTTCGAGCATTCAAAGCATCAGCAGAAGCTATCAAACCCAAATCTTGCAAAATTTCAACAGCCGCCCTTTGTCCCGTTTCGCAACCGCCTTCCATGTAACCTTGATTTTCCACCGAAGTGTGTTCCCCGGCAAAATATAAATTGCCAACTCGTTCGCCTTCAACGCCCAGCATTTGCGTCGTCTGTCCGACTAAATAGCAGGAATAAGAACCTTTGAAAAAGCGTTCTCCCGGCCAATAAGCTCGCACAGCTTTGCCCGATCGCAAATTTCTCACTCCGGGAAAAACTCTTTCAATTTGGTTCAAAAATCTTTGTGCTTGGTCTTCTGGAGTTCCGGCACCGATCGACAAACCCAGCCTTCCTCCTGTCAAAGTGCTTATCAAACCGTTAGGAGTAGGGGCAAAAGGCGTAGCTTCCCGGGTACTCTGGAATTCTAAATCGGTATAAACAGAAGCAGTCGATCGATAAAGTTCTCGCCAAATTCGGCTGCGGTAGCCAGTAACTAACCTAGAATTAGTACCGTAACCCAATTGCTCGATCGCCCTGCGCTTTGCTTGGGGCAAAGGTACGTTAATGTTAACGTCTCGCAGAGTGCTGAACGGCAAAGTTAACAAAACTCGCTCGTAAGTGCGATCGAAGGCGCTTTGTCCCGATCGCAAACTCACCCGATAGCGGCCATCCGGCAAAAGAGTAATCGCTTCCAAAACCGTCCCCGCCTCGATCGAACCAGACAATTGACCCGCCAAACGGTTGATAATTTGACTGTTGCCGCCGTCAATTTGATAACGCTCATCGCTGTTGCCGTACAATTCAAAACTGCCAGGTTCAGAACCGATTAAGAACAGCAGATTTAACGCCGACTGTTCCTCGGGATCTCGACCGTAGAATACCGTATAAGCAACCCGCAACAATTGTCGCAGTAGCGTGCTAGTATCAGCTTGGTCTACATATTCAGCGATCGAAAGATTGTCCAATCTTTCCGCTTCTTCTGTAAAATCAAGATAGCTAATTTCATCGCCAACCGCCTCCAAATCAGCACTAATTTTAGTCGCTAGCGGCGCAAAATCCGCGATTATTTGCTCAAGAGGATATCGTCGCCCTTGAAAGAAAAAAGTATCCTTGACCAATCCCCGCTGCACGTCAACTAAATCGATCGCCCGCAAACCCAATTCCGTCGCCAGCGAGATTAAAGTAGTATGGCCGGTGTCAATATATTCTCCCCCCAACTCCGCCGGAATCAGCGTTCCAGCCACCTTGGGAAGAGTGCGAATCCGCCCCCCCACGCGGTTAGTTGCCTCGATTATATCGGCGCGCACACCCGCTTGACGCAAACGATAGGCCGCCGTCAAACCCGCAATCCCCGCACCCACAACCAAAATCGGCGATCGTCCGCCCTGTTGAGCAAAAGCTCCCCCTCCCTCCCTGGTAAAAGTCGCAGCAGCCACAGCCCCCGCAGCAGCTAAGCCCCCGTGCAGCAAGCGGCGGCGAGATAGGGGAGAATTGAGAGTGCCAGAGGTCAGCATCCCCAGCAGTTCATCAGCCGGAATGCCCGTTTCCCTTGATTTCTGGGCAATAGTCGCAGCGCGGCGCAGCATTGCCATCAGTGCAGATTTAGCCATAATTAAGACATCCTCACAAAACTTTGATGTAAACTGGATTCTCGATCGTGCACTTTCCAGACTAAAGCCCAGAGAGATTTTTTTAATAATGCTAACCCTCAGAACACTGTTCGACAGGAAATTTTATCTCGAAAACAACCCAGATGTCGCCCTAGCAGTTGCCAGAGGCACGGTATCGAGTCCCTTCGATCACTACCGAGACATTGGCAAATTTGAAAATCGCGACCCGAATGCCCTGTTCGACTCCAGCTATTATTTAGACACCAATACAGATGTAGCGGTATCAGCCAAACTCAACGGCTTTTCAGTCGCCGACCACTTTATCAGATTCGGTCAATTTGAACGACGCAACCCCAACCCTTTGTTCGATGTTGGTTTCTATCTAGCAAGCAACCCAGACGTTCAGCTAGCAGTCCAAACAAATCAATTTACCGCATTTGAACACTACTTCAAAGCCGGTCAATTAGAAAACCGCAAACCCAGCGTTTTCTTCGATCCCAGCTTTTATCTAGAAAAATATCCGCTGGTAGCTGCAGCAGTCCAAAGCGGCGCAGTTAAAAGTGCGATCGACCACTACATTCAATTCGGTCAACAAGAAGGACTGTTGAGCACTCTCCCCGATCCCGCCGAGAATTTGAACGCAGCAAAAAGCCTGGGTATTCTCGGAGGAATTCAAACTGCAAGCGATTTTGTGGGCGCTGCTGAACCAGCCGACATTTACAGTTTCATCCTCAATAGTCCCAGCCTTTTCAGTGTAACTGTTGACGGTTTGAGTGCCGATGTTGATGTAGAATTAATTCAGGATATCAACGGCAACGGCGCAGTTGGATTAGAGGATTTTATTGCTTCGTCTAACAATTTAGGCACGGCATCAGAAACAATTGTCAGCAATGGGGCTTTGCCGGCGGGGACTTATTTCGTCCGCGTTTCTCAATTTCAAGGCGATACAAATTATGACTTGAGATTGCTATCCACTCCCTCAGTAATACCGCCCCAAATTTAAGGAGTAAATTAATTGGAAACTTAAATTTTAGATGGAAAATTTGAATAATTTACCCACGGAAGTTTGAGACACCGTGGGTTATGCACTTTCATCAAGCAAAGATAATAAAGCTCCTTTTTGATGGGCTACATAAGCCACTGGATTCTTAGTTTTGATTGCCTTACCTTCTGCCACGGCTCTTTTTAACCATAGCCGCATTTGCCCTATTTGAACATCCAGAAGTTCCGCAAGAGATTTATCATCTAACGGTTGCTCTAAATTACTGAGAATCAAGGGTAAAACTGCTTCGTAAATATCTTTTGGAGCAAATTGGACTGTGGGTGTTTTCTCGTGTACGCGCGGCGAAGCTATCCCGTAGGGAATCGCATCTTCCGAAGTTCCATTAGATGCAACATTTATTTCTTCCGAGGCTGGTGCTTCCACTTCTGTTTTTGCGGATACCATCTCTGATGCTGAGTTTGACAGCGATCTATTTACTGCAATATCCGATGTTAAGGAGTGTGTCACTTCCACATCTGTAACTGCGGCTGCAATTTCTAACAGGGAACCTTGTGGTTGTGGGTTTTCCCCCGCATCAGCCGATCGATCAAAATTCGTTTCGGCTTCAGTCGCGATCGCTCCAAATTCTGAGGTAGCCACGTCCAAAAGTTCCCTGAATTGTCCCTTTAATAAACTAGCAGGTATAGGTGGCAAAGGTTTTGCTCCGCGTTTCAGCAGTTGTCGGTTGCCGGATGGTACAGCAGACTCTATCCGCACAAAAACCGGGACATCTTTTATCCTTTCTAGCGCTTCCACCGCACCCGCCCAAGTGCCGCCCGTACCGACTGAACAACTGATGACAAGGGCGCGATCGGCTAAAGCATAAATATATTTATTTCGCCCCATCGCATTGCCAACATTAAAACTAGCATTCGGATCGCAAGCAGATACTAAAGTCAGTCTGCCTTCTTTAATACCAGTGCGATATTTTCCAGCAACAGCAGCTTTAGCTAAACTGTCAGCCAGCACACCAACAGCGGTTCCTCCCGCCTCCAGGGCGCTTAACATTGCCGCCGTATCTACCCCGCGCGCGCCACCGGAAACTACCTGCATTTCTTGTTCGGCACAAGTCTGTGCAATTCTCTGAGTGCGATCGAGTCCTTCTTCATCAACATCGCGAGAACCGACAATAGCTAATCCTCCCTGACCTAGCAATTTTATGTTGCCAATTCCATAGAGAATTGCTGGTGCTAAATGTTTCAATATTTGCTTGAGGCGCTTGGGGTATTGAGAGTCGCTTCTTCCCAATATCCACAGCCCTTGATTCGTCCATTTCTCAACAGCTAAACTCAGCATTACCCCTCGTTCTAATAATGCCGAAACTCTGTTAAAGTCAAGCTTACTTGCCGGAATTGATTGTAACAAATTTAAACAAGTTGAACTTAGCAAATCCCCTGGGCGCTTTTGATTTTCGCGCAGCCAACCAGCCAAATAATTATATTCGCTAAGCGTTAGAGGTTGCGGTTCTGTTTGCCGATTTTGCCCGAAGCTGGCGCACAAGAGTAAAATTGCTTGAGTATCTGGTGGTAGTACATGATTCATATATCTAATCGGCGAGAGAGTTGAGGGATAATGCTAGCGGAAAAACTGACCCGCTACCACCTTGACGTAAAAGTGCCGCAATGACTGTAAAAGTCCACCGGGAATCTACGATATCGTCAACTAAGAAAACTGTTCCTTTTATTCCTTCCCAAGTGTCGATCGCAAATGCACCATCCAAATTATGAGCTTGCTGATAACTATTATTCATCTCTTTTTGAGGTCGTGTTGGGTTAATTTTCCGAATGACTGGCTTAAAAGGCAAATTTAATCTATCGGCCAGCTTTTGAGCAAAATTTGGTACTAACTCGGGACGATTTAAAGAAGGTACGCAAGTCACCCAAATAGGAAATGGTTCAGGTTGCCAGCGCTGAATCATTTCAAAAGCCCCCTCAACCAGTACAT
>Ga0256856_1000046_pt1 | contig 12640 bp, 12 predicted proteins | sample BONt10_FD_181175 | JGI IMG/M metagenome (GOLD analysis project Ga0256856, IMG submission 181175) | Terrestrial sediment cell enrichment communities from Utah, United States - BONCAT_SYTO_Terrestrial_sediment - 10 | ecosystem: Environmental > Terrestrial > Deep subsurface > Rock core/Sediment... | reverse complement strand
ACATAAAAGATTGTTAAAATTTTCTAGGGAGCGCCATCGCATTATCTATTACGCTTTCTTAAGTAATTTAAACAACAGTAACACTTACGTAGCGACACGAACTGTGAAGACTGGAGATAGCTTCAATCCCCCTAACACGCGACAAAATAACCTGATCTCCGCGCCAGTAATAAATACTTATAAGCCTTTCGTAAGTATAAAAGATTATATAATTTTGATTAATAATACGGTTCAAACTAAGCGGACTCATCTTTAAGTTTCAATAATTCTCATAATTAGCAATTACCAAATCATTTCCGGGCCGCCAGATTTGATATAGAATATAACCTGTCTATTTTTGCGAGCGCAACTTCAAACCAATGGCACGTCTAGCACTCCTGAGCACATCCAATAAAATCGGACTAATCGACTTAGCACGCAGTCTAGTAGAAGAATTTGAATTTGACATAATTAGCAGCGGCGGGACAGCAACTGCCCTCAAAGAAGCTGGAATTCCAGTCACAAAAGTTGCGGAATATACCAACTCTCCCGAAATTTTGGGAGGGCGAGTCAAAACACTTCATCCGCGAATCCACGGAGGTATTTTAGCTCGCCGCGATGTACCGGAAGATCTGGCAGATTTAACCGCCAATCAAATTCGGGCGATCGATCTAGTTGTAGTCAATTTGTATCCATTTGAACAGACAATTTCTCAACCAGGAGTTACAATATCCGAGGCAATTGAGCAGATAGATATCGGCGGACCGGCGCTGCTGAGAGCTTCAGCCAAAAACCACGCTCACTTAACAGTTTTGTGCGACCCCGAACAGTACAATACTTATTTAGCAGAACTGCGGGAAAATGGCGGCGAAGCCTCCTTAAAATTCCGCCAAAAATGCGCGCTGGAAACCTTCAAACATACAGCCAACTACGATCGCGCGATCGCAACTTATCTCAGCAGCCAATCCGCTACTGAAGAATCTGCGCTACCAGAGCAGTTTAATTTATCAGGAAAAGAGTTGCAAACTCTCCGCTACGGCGAAAATCCCCATCAAGCCGCCACCTGGTATCAAAGCGGAACTCCACCGACAGGCTGGACGACTAGCACCATCCTGCAAGGTAAAGAATTAAGCTACAATAATTTAGTAGATTTAGAAGCAGCAAGGCGGCTGATCGTAGAATTCCCGGACACCCCCGCCGCCGCTATCCTGAAGCATACAAATCCTTGCGGTACAGCCTTGGGAAAAACTATTTCTGAAGCGTATCAAAAAGCCTTCGACACCGATTCTGTCTCAGCTTTCGGCGGAATTGTCGCCCTCAATCGCCCGATTGATGCTGCTACCGCAACGGCCTTAACTCAAACATTTTTAGAATGTATCGTCGCGCCGGGGTGCGAACCAGAGGCAGAAGAAATTATCAAGAAAAAGGCGAAAGTTCGAGTATTAATTTTGCCCGATTTGACTCAAGGGCCGCCACAAACAGTTAAAATTATTGCAGGCGGTTTGCTGGTGCAAAACTCAGATAATGTAGTAGAAGAAACTAGCAAATGGCGCGTAGTTACTGAGAAACAGCCGACGGCGGGAGAGTTGGAAGAATTGCTGTTTGCTTGGAAAGTAGCGAAACACGTCAAATCAAATGCGATCGTTGTGACGCGCGATCGCACTACAATTGGTGTGGGTGCCGGACAAATGAATCGCGTGGGTTCGGTTAAACTAGCATTGGAACAAGCAGGAGACAAAAGCAAAGGAGCGATTTTGGCCAGCGATGGTTTCTTTCCCTTCGACGATTCAGTCAAAACTGCGGCTGAGGCGGGAATAATTGCGATTGTCCAACCGGGCGGAAGTATGCGCGATCGAGATTCCATTGAAGCCGCCAACCAACTCGGAATCACAATGGTTTTCACCGACATCCGTCACTTTTTGCATTAGGGATAAAAAACAGAATACCCAATCCCCGACTTCGCGCCTAGTTGTCGGGGAAGCAGAAAAGACTACTAATAACTAACGGCTATGACTACCACAATTCAACAGCAAATTAAACCCCAAGACGTAAAAGTTAAAATCCTGCTCACTGGCGGACATCAGTGCACCGTCACCCTCAAATCCGACACACCCTTATTACACAGCCTTGTCAAAACATTAGTCGATCGCACCCAACAAACACCCGGTTTTTCCACCTTATTTCACATTCCCATAGATGATGGGCGTTCCGCCCTTTCTTTTCCCGGCGAACACCTAATAGGGTTAGTCACCGAACCCCCAATTTACTTGCAGCAACTGCAACCGCAGCAGCCAGCAATTTCCGTAGTAATTCCCGCCGAAATTCCCACCGAAATTCCCACCCCTGCGCCTGTAAATGACGACTTAATATCTCGCTACGCCCAAATAGACAACTTCTTGACATCCGCAGAAAAGAACAAACTCATCAAATATGTTTTAGCAAAAGAATCAGAGTTTGTGACTACCAGCACCTCAACTAATGCCGACGACTATCGGCGTTCGATGGTACTCCACTCGTTCCCGGAATTTTCGGAACTGATGGTTAACCGCATCAAAGCAATTCTCCCCGACGTGTTGCGCAAATTAAATATTCCCTCATTTCCGCTTGGTGAAATAGAAGCTCAGTTAACCATGCACAATGACAACAACTTTTACAAACTTCACAACGACAGTGGCTCTCCAGATACCGCAACCCGATTTTTTACTTACGTTTACTATTTCTATCGAGAGCCAAAAGCTTTTTCAGGTGGCGAGTTGCGGATTTATGACAGCAAAATCGAAAACAATTTTTATGTAGCGGACGATACCTTCAGAACCGTTGAGCCTCGCAATAACAGCATCGTATTTTTTCTAAGCCGCTATATGCACGAAGTTTTGCGAGTTAGCTGTCCCTCGAAAGCTTTTGCTGATAGTCGCTTTACTATTAACGGCTGGGTGCGCAAAGCAAATTGAGGTAACACCAAATCCGGCTGGATTCTCCTCTATGACTGGGCGGTTGAAACCGCTACTATACAAACAAATTCAGCCCACGCGGACTCAATATTAAAGGGGGTAAGTTAACTCAATAAACCCCTAGGGGCGGGTTTGCCAATAGCCTTAAAAAGTACAGATAGATTAAATAAACCCGCCCCAACCCCGCGATATTACTCCCGTGCTCCAGCATTTTTGAGCAATTTCACTACGCTGGAATAACGTTTAAACTCAGCCAGCATTAAAGCTGTGTAATTTCCCGGATTTTTGTGGTTTAGTTCTGCACCAGCATCAATTAATACCTGTACAGCACCGACACAACCCCGATGTGCAGCCCACATTACAGCGGTTGCGCCCGAATCATCGAGCAAGTTGACATCGGCACCTTTTTCGACTAATAATTGGACGATCGCCACATAACCCCGATCGCACGCCTTCATTAATGCCGTTTTCCCCAAATCCGCCGGGACATTGGGGTCCGCACCGCCGTCAAGCAAAGCCTTCACCGTCTCGGTATGTCCGTGAAACGCAGCCAGCGTCAAAGCCGTCTCCCCAAAGTTTTTAGCATTCAGATAATCAGCGGGATTTGAGTTTACTTTTTGCAGCAAAGCCGATACGATCGCACTGTGGCCGTGAACCGCCGCCACGAGTAAAGGCGTATCGCCCAACCGATTTCTAGAACCGACACTAGCACCTCGGTTTAAGAGCAATTCGACGACATCTTCGCAGCCTTCAACCACGGCAAAATTCAAAGCTGTTTCATCATCTTTATCTTTAGCGTTGATATCGGCGCCAGCATCGAGTAAGATATGGGCGATCGCCGCATTTCCCCCAGCAGCAGCCGCCATCAAAGCCGTACCCCCATCTCCATTTTTCACATTCGGATTAGCACCCGCACCCAGCAAACATCGCACCACCTCAGTATTGCCGGCATCCGCAGCCAAAGTTAAAGCAGTTTCGCCGTCTTTGTCGCGAATTTCGACATCAGCACCAGCAGCCAACAGCGCCTCGACAACAGCCAAATTTCCCACCGCCTGTGCCTGCATCAAAGCAGTTTTGCTCTCTAGATTTTTAACATTAGCATCCGCCCCGCGATCGAGCAAAATTCGCACAATTTCTGCGCTACCTTGACGCACAGCTAAAAACAGCATAGAATTGTCAGCAACAGCACCCGCATCTGCCAAAGCTTTGACAACAGCTTCGTGCCCGGATAAAGCAGCTATTTTCAGAGCAGAATCTCCATCTTTATCTCGGACATTTACATCAGCATTAGCATCAAGTAACATCCGCACAACATTGATATCGCCCTTGAGAGAAGCGGCCATCAAAGCCGTACTTCCATCATCATTTTTAGCATTAACATCAGCACCTGCAGCCAGCAACAGCCGCACAGAGTCAGCCTGCTTGTGAGCCGCCGCCAGCATCAAAGCCGTCAAGCCAAAACGCCTGCTCACATGGTTGACATTAGCGCCATTGTTTAGTAAACTGCGCACGATTTCCGTATAGCCCTTTTGGCTGGCAAACATCAAAGCCGTCGTCCCCTCAGAGTCTTTGGCGTTAGCGTTAACATTCTTAGCGAGTAAAGCTTGGACGTGAATAATGTTGCCAGTCTTGGCCGCTTGGATTAATACAGTGTCTTGTTTAGTGGCAGTCATAATAGTCTCTCATACCGTATATTTTTACCGTCGCATGAGACGGCGTGACTGGTATGCTAAGTTTTATGAAGTATGTTTGCTAATCCTCAGAACACTATGAATCTCGAAATTCCTCAGTCAGTGAAAGTTTGGAGCCAATTCATCCACCCAGTTTTAATGTGGGTACTGCTGGCCATCTCATTTTATGCTTTGTATCTGGGCCTTCAAATCCGACGTACCAGAAGTGCGGAAGGCGAACTCAAAAAAGAGTTAATTAAGGGCAAATTCAATGTCAAGCACCACCAGATGGGTTCTTTGCTGTTAGCCTTGATGGTTACAGTTGCGATCGTGGGGATTGCTGTCACCTACATCAACAACGGCAAGCTATTTGTGGGGCCGCACTTGCTAGCAGGGTTGGGAATGATGGCAATAATTGCGATCGGAGCCTCGCTGACTCCTTTGATGCAAAAAGGCAATGATTGGGCGAGAAACACTCACATCTTTCTGAATGTTGTGCTCTTGGGGCTGTTTGGCTGGCAAGCGGTAACAGGCGTGGAAATCCTGCAAAGAATTATCAGCAAAATGTGAGGATTTGAGTAAGATTGCTAATTTAGGACTTACGCAAAGACTCTACTTGTAGGGTGCGCAGTGCGCACCTTACCCTTTGTGTTTGAATGAATCTATAAGTAAGCCAATTAGTCTCAAGTTAACTTTCTCTTAGCAAAGACAAGAAAACTAATATGCCTTCTTTAAAAATACATCGCCAATATCAATCCGGCATCGAAAAAATTATAGCCTTGGACAACTCAGTATTTGAGGCTATTTTGACTGCGTTGAGAAAAACAGTTTCTGCGTTGCCTATTGATGATTTAGTCAGAAACGTAGAGTCAGAGGTAGAAAACACGAACCGTGATGATTTAGTCAATATACTAGAGAGTATTATTCCTATATACGCTTTAAAGAAAACTTATGGTTGGACGGTGGAAGAACTAGCAGATGAGCTTATTGCGGCTGTTGATGAATTTGAAGAACTCTCTAACTTATCAACCGCAGAAAAAGAGCGATTTTGTGAAAAGCTTAATGACTTGTTGATGCCGAATAGCTTTTTAGAATCGGCATCAAAAGCCAAAGATGTTTTAAAAGTATATTTGTTGCCTTCAGGAATTTCTGCTGATGACTTCCCGATTAAAAGCAAGGTAGAACTGGAAGCAGAGTTTAAGAAGTTCGCCGAAGAATGGCGCCTCGAAACGGGGATGCTATCATTAGTTACACAGAAATCAATGCACCAGGCTTATCAGAGAATTATCGGCATGGGACAGCCAGTTATCCCCTTGATTTTGCGTGACCTCGAACAAAAGCCAGACCATTGGTTTTGGGCGTTGAGGGCAATTACTGGTGACAATCCGGTAAAACCCGAACAGCGCGGCCGCAGGTCGCAAATGGCCCAAGCCTGGATACAATGGGGAAAAGAACACGGTTATGAGTGGTAAGCTAGAGTACCGAAAAATATTGAGATTTCCTAACTTAGAGCTTACTGAATATGAAGTAACAAGTGAAGAAACAGTAGATTATAATTGCTTTGCTTTTGCTGCTGGAGAAGAGGAATGCAGATGAAACCCGGTAGACCCTGATGGGTACTGGCCGGATGGTGTTTCAAGAGAGTTAACGCTGGATGCTTTTATCAAAGCTTATCAAACTATTGGATATGAACCTTGCGAGAATGGTGACCTTGAACCGGGGTTTCAAAAAATAGCAATATACACCTATAACGGCCAGCCACAACACGCAGCCAGACAAGAAGAGGATGGTAAGTGGAAAAGCAAGCTAGGGGATTGGGAAGATCTCGAACATGAATTAGAAGGGTTAGAAAATCCTAACTATTATGGGGTGGTTCAACAAATATTAAAGCGAGCGACAATCCCGCTCAATATTTCTTAGACGCCAATTAAACTTTTGAAGAGTACAGTCCGGGACGCACACACTCTATTTGTAGGGTGTCCAGTGCGCACCTTACCCTTAGCTATTTTTTATATGCTTTAATAGCCAAGCTTCCCTTTGGATGATATAATAGACTAAAGTTAAATTGAGCGAACAAATAATAAGATTAATTAGGGAGCTTTTTGAAATCAAAAGAAGGAAAGCCATGCTAGAAAACCTGATCAAATACTTTGTCTACGCAACAAAAGGCTATATTACAAAAACGCAGTTAATCAAGTTTTTGTATTTGGCCGATCTTTATGCGGTGAAATGGACAGACAAACAGCTTACTGATTTAGATTGGCGTTATTATTACTATGGGCCTTGGAATGAAGGCATAGACGCTGTTTTAAATCAAATGAATGGCAAAGAGATTGTTCAAGAATCTCAGGGAGAAAGTATATTCATCAGACTTGGTGAGGGATCTGGTAATGTGGATGATTTAAAGTTACCTTTAGGTCTGAAGCTCATGCTTGACAACATCAGGAGAGAATGGGCGGGTGCAGGAGAGGATAAACTCAATCAGTTACTAGAATATGTCTATAGCACTGCTCCCATGCTTGAGGTTAGATATAGCCACCAACCAGAGGAACAGGTGAGACTTAATCTCTACAAAGAAAGAGAAAAGTTAATGAGTGAATTGGGGTGAGCGAGTGGCTGGACAAAAACCGCGTCAAGGTTGGATTTATTTTATCAATCCCTATAGAGTATCTCTTCGTTGCAAACTCGGTCATCATCATATTTATGAGATAAATGAACCAGGGGAGATTGAGTGCAAGACAATTTCTTGCACTCAGGTAATTAATTCGAGTCGGGTTTTTCGGGGAGAGCATCCTTATATCGTTTGGACAAGTGACCAATTTCAAGATGAATCTAAATACATCCAAACTTTGACGCTGATTCCGTTGACTTCACAAGAAACCTATAAAGGTTTGCCAACTGTATATCCGATTAATTCTACAAGCACAAATGGTCTTTCTAATAATTCCTTCGCTCTAGTGCATCAGATATGTACTGTTGATGCTAACTGTTTTAAAGATTCGCAAGGGGATTGGCTTAAGCGAGTTGGACAACTGGATAAAGCAGATAAGGAAGCGATAGAGGAACGTTTAAAGTATTTTTTAAATCTTGGGGATAATCCGGGTGAAGATTGGTTTATTAAAAATGCGTCTATAGAACTTTTGCAGAAAGTGTTTAATTCTCTAGCGGATGAAACCACAAAAAGTATGGCTATAGAAAAACTGATCGACGATTTGCGATCGTAGTCAATGAGTAGTAATTGATGGTAGAGGTCAAGAAGGTTTTTGCAGTGGACTTGAGCACTCTCGCTCTATCCTGTTAACCTTCTCGATCGCCCAAACGGCATCTTAGCCACATCTCACACAATTAAAAAAGGCGGCACCCAGATTTGAACTGGGGGTGGAGGTTTTGCAGACCTCTGCCTTACCACTTGGCTATGCCGCCGTCACGTCTGAAATTTGACGTTTTCTTATAGTACACCAAATCTCGAAAATTTTAACATACCTGTCAAAATTTTCGTGAAGCGCAGCTATCCCGATCGCGCGTGGGTTCCCCAAGGGTAGGGAATCGCCCTTTTTTCCCCTATCCCCAAAACCCTTGTGGGAAGGTTAGCGCACAGTAAATAGTTTGCTTATATTTGCTAATATATGCTACTATTTGCTGTATGGCTTACGTACCACTGAGAAAAGCAGTCGAATTTCTGGGCTTGCATCCACACACCCTAAGAAAATATGCAGACGAAGGGAAAATCAAAAGCATCAAAAACGAAGCAGGGCAACGACTCTACGATGTCGAATCCTATCAACGCGGTGCAACTAGAACTACCTTTGTTTGCTACTGTCGCGTCAGTTCCTCCAAACAGCGAGAGGATCTGGCTCGACAAGTTGAATTCATGCGACAACAATACCCCGACGCCGAAATCATCCAAGATATCGGGTCGGGACTCAATTTCCAGCGGAAAGGATTGCAAGCCCTACTGGTCAGATTTATGCGCGGCGAACAGCTTACGGTTGTTGTTGCCTGTCGCGACAGATTGTGCAGATTCGGATTTGAACTATTCGAGTTCATGGCTCAACAAAACGGTGGACAAATCGTGGTTCTCGACCGAACTGTTTACTGCCCAGAAACCGAACTCACAAGCGATCTTCTTGCCATCCTTCACGTCTTCAGTTGCAGAATGCACGGACTCAGGAGTTACAGCAAGAAAATCAAGGAAGATCCGTCTATTCCTAAATCCTGAACAGAAAGCCCTAATTAAGCAGTGGTTTGGAGTGAGTCGTTTTGTTTACAACACGACTATAAAATACCTCCAAGAACCAGGCACAAAAGCTAGCTGGATGACAATCAAAACTGGAATACTCAACAGTTTGCCAGAATGGGCAAAGCCTGTGCCTTTCCAAATCAAATCGATTGCCATCAAAGATGCTTGCTCAGCAGTCAAGGCGGGTAAGCACGGGTTTAGTAAAGATGGGCAAATCCGTAAATTTAAATTTCGGAGTAAAAAAGACACCAAGCAGTCTATCTATGTGCCGAAGTCGGCAATAAAAGATTGTGGTGTCTACCATTCAATCCTAGGCAAGTGTGAATTGACAGAAGCATTGCCTACAAAATTCAGTGATGGTAGGTTGACTCTTGCCTATGGCGAGTATTACCTAGTCATTTCTGAAGAAGTGCAACAAGTTAAGACTGATAAACAAGGTCGGCTGGTTGCCTTAGATCCCGGTGTTCGCACGTTCATGACATTTTTCTCGGAAAATTCTTATGGCTGGCTAGGAAGAGCTTCTAATTTGCACATTCAAAAATTGTGTTTCCGATTGGACAAATTGGTATCCAAAATTTCTAAAGTTCCTAGCCGCAAAAAAAGAAGATTCAAGAAGGCAGCTAGCAGGCTTCGTTGTAAAATCAAACATTTGGTTAAAGAATTACATCACAAAGTAGCTAGGTTTTTAGTCGATAATTTTGATATAATTCTGTTGCCCACGTTCGAGAGTTCTCAAATGGTGTCTAAGTCACGCCGTAAGTTGAGAAATAAAACGGTGCGACAAATGTTGACCTTAAGTCATTACGAGTTTAAAACTTTCCTCAAGTGGAAAGCTTGGGAAAACTCAAAACTTGTGATTGATTGCAACGAAGCATATACGTCGAAAACTGTGTCATGGACGGGCGAAATTCTCCAAAATCTAGGTAGTGCTAGAACTATTAAGTCCGCAGCCACTGGATTAAAGATGGATCGGGATTTGAATGGTGCTCGTGGGATTTTCCTTCGGGCATTGGGTGATACCCCTTTGTTAAGAGATTCTCTTAATTTATGTGTTTGTTAGCATTTGTTAGCAAAAAAGTATCCGTACTCTAGAACTATAGCAACGACCCGCAACACCAGCCATGACACCAGTTTCTCCCCTACACGTCGCCCAAATCACCGACACTCACTTGTTTGCAGAGATCGATCGAGAATGGAAAGGCCTCTCCACAACCCGCACCCTGCAAGCAGTTCTCGATCGCCTGCAACAGATACAGCCGCCGCCCGACTTACTCCTACTCACAGGCGACTTGTCCCAAGACGAAACACCAGAATCCTACCAGCGCCTCGTCTCCCTCATCGCCCCCCTCGGAATTCCCGCCTACTGGATACCTGGGAACCACGACAACATCCCAGTCATGGCAGAAATCTTAAATCAGTCGCCCCTTTCCCCAGAAAAATCATGGATGCTAGGAAACTGGCAATTTCTATTACTTTCGAGTGTGGAAGCCGGATGCGACGGCGGGCGGCTTTCCCCAGAAAGCTTGCATTGGCTCGACTCTCAACTGCAACAAACCGGCGATCGACCTGTTATCATTGCCTTGCACCATCATCCTTTGCCGATCAACTCTGAAATAATGGATGGAATGATGCTGCACAATGCCGATGAATTTTTGGCAATTGTCGATCGATATCCTCAAATCAAAATTGTCCTCTGCGGCCACATTCACCAAGAATTTCACCAACAGCGAAGCGGAGTTTCCTACTTAGGTACACCCAGTACCTGTCTCCAACTTTTACCCAAAAGCCATCCGATTATAGTTGACGAAATCCCGCCGGGATTTAGATTGCTTGAATTGGCGATCGACGGTACTTGGAACACCAGAGTTGAGCGAGTTGCCGCACAATCGCCACCCGATTAATATTTTTCGTTTGACCTAAAATAATTATTATCAAATTTACATTCTGTTGTCAATACATCAACAGATAGATTTTTTTAGCAGCCCCATCTATTATGATATTTATAGACCATATATTGCAAACATAGCTAAAGCGATCGGCAACGAACAAAAATATATCTAGCAACTTTACAAAACAGGAAAAACTAAATATATGTCTGAAGTCAATGGCGTGATGATGCAGTATTTCCACTGGTACACCCCCGCTGACGGCAACCTGTGGAATCAGCTAGCGAAATCTGCAAAAGATTTAGCCAAAATAGGCATTACATCCCTTTGGTTGCCACCCGCCTATAAAGCAACAGACGGCGATAGTGATGTGGGTTATGCCGTCTACGACTTATTCGATTTAGGCGAGTTCGACCAAAAAGGGTCGGTACGAACGAAATACGGGACAAAAGATGAATATCTGCACGCGATAAAAGCTGCCCAAGATGCAGGAATTCGGATTTATGCCGATGTTGTCTTCAACCACAAATTAGGTGCCGATGCAGAAGAAGAAGCCGAAGCCACACCCTTCAATCCCGATGACCGGAATGACACCGTAGGCGAATATCAAAAGATCAAAGCTTGGACGCATTTTACTTTTCCCGGTCGCGAGAAAAAATATTCCAGCATGGAGTGGCATTGGTGGCATTTTGACGCCATTGATTACAACGTTTATAACACAGAAGCCCAGGCCGTTTACCTACTCAAAGGCAAAGAATTCGATCGAGGAGTAGACTTAGAAAAAGGCAACTTTGACTACCTCATGGGTTGCGATTTAGATATGGACCACCCCGAAGTCATCGGTGAATTAAAATACTGGGGTGAGTGGTATGTCGATACAACAAACGTTGACGGCTTTCGCTTAGATGCCGCCAAACACGTATCAGCAGAATTTTTCCAAGAATGGTTGGAACACGTCCGCCACTATGCCCAACGTGACCTATTTGCCGTCGGCGAATATTGGTCTTATGAAGTGGAAGCTTTGCACTACTTCATCAAAGCAACGAACGGTAAAGTAGCCTTATTTGACGTACCCCTCCACTACAACTTCCAGGCTGCTAGCAAAGCCGGCAATAGCTACGACTTACGAACAATTTTTGATAACACTCTCGTCCAACAGCAACCCGCCCTCGCCGTTACCATGGTTGACAACCATGATTCCCAACCCTTACAATCCCTAGAATCGGTTGTCGAGGCTTGGTTTAAACCCCTTGCCTACGCTTTAATCCTGCTGCGGCGCGAAGGATATCCGTGCATTTTTTACCCGGATTATTACGGCGCTAACTATAAGGATAAAGCAAAAGATGGCAATGAATACGAGATTTGGTTAGACAAACATCAGTCAATTATCGATAAATTTTTGTTGGCGCGCCAAAATTATTCCTACGGCAATCAGTACGATTACTTCGACCACGCCAACACCATTGGCTGGACGCGACTCGGAGATGAAGAACATCCGGGCGGCATGGCTGTGGTACTCAGTAACGGAGGTGATGGCAGCAAGTTTATGGAAGTTGGACAACCGACTCGAACTTATATTGACATCACCGAACATATCCCAGAACCCATCACAACTAATGAGGATGGTTGGGGTGATTTTAGGTGTAACGCCGGTTCAGTTTCTGTCTGGGTTCCGCAGCCGTAAGGACTGTGTTAACAGCAAAAAGTAAAAAGCAAGATATCTTTTTACTTTTTGCTTTCATATTTTTGATAACTAAAACCTATGTATAGTTAGGACTAAAGCTCTCTCTCTAGTCCTATTTTTAGGCTATGCGATCGTGTATAATATTATTTTACCTAAAAAAATATGAAACTTTCAGAAAAAGTTGCCGTTATTACCGGCGGAGGGTCGGGAATTGGTCGTGCAGCAGCAAT
>Ga0256856_1000045_pt1 | contig 12752 bp, 9 predicted proteins | sample BONt10_FD_181175 | JGI IMG/M metagenome (GOLD analysis project Ga0256856, IMG submission 181175) | Terrestrial sediment cell enrichment communities from Utah, United States - BONCAT_SYTO_Terrestrial_sediment - 10 | ecosystem: Environmental > Terrestrial > Deep subsurface > Rock core/Sediment... | reverse complement strand
GACCAATAGAGGTATTATACAAGTTTTCCAAGCCAGAGCCGCTGGTACTTCCCGGCAGTAAATTAATAGTAGAAGCCGCCCAGGAAACGCTTGAGAGGTCAGCCGAATTAATTTACGAACCTGTAGTAGTGGAAGTAGCACCTCAGACCTACAAACTTTTAGATGTACACCAATTAATCGTCGCTCAATCAAGAATTCACCAATTAACAAATAAGTTGCTCAACAAACAAACTGAAGCCAAACTCATCGAAACAGAAAAAATGGCTAGTTTGGGGAGGATGGTAGCAGAAGTAGCTCACGAAATCAGAAATCCGCTGAACTGTATTTGGGGAAATTTGACTTTTCTGCTGTCCTATTTTGAAGACTTGCTTCAGCTCATGTCGGTTTATGAAGAAGAATATTCGGAACCGTGTCCCCGAATTGATGCCCTCAAAGAACAAATTGACTTTGATTTTTTACAAACAGATTTGCCAGCCACCTTAGAAGGGATGGAGCTGGCAGCCTCGCAATTGCTAAAAATAGTTAACGGGCTGCACCACTTCTCTCACATGGACGAGACAAAGCCAGTGAAGACAGACATTCACGAATGTGTGGAAATGACACTGTTAATTCTGAAAAACCGCTTTAAAAGCAGCATAGAAGTGGTAAAAAATTACGGCGAACTGCCGCTAGTTAGCGGCTATTCCGGTCAGTTGAGTCAGGTGTTTTTGAATTTGTTAGTTAATGCTCTAGACGCCCTGACAGAGTACGCAGCCGATCGAGAAATACAGACCCAGTGCCGGGAGAACTGGCACCCCCAAATCCAAATTACCACTAAAGTCATAGAAACCGAAGACGGCAACCGGGTCGCAATTTGCATTGCCGATAACGGCCCCGGCATTCCCCCAGAAAATCAGCAGCAGATATTTGACACCTTTTTTACCACTAAACCTGCAGGCAAAGGCACTGGTATGGGGCTGGCTATCTCCCATCAAATCGTCACCGAAAAGCACGGCGGCCAACTTTCATTGCGATCGCAACCGGGCAAGAACACCGAATTTGAAATTATCCTGCCCATAGTTCGCAAAATATGATTAACTCAAGAAGCGTCTCCAGGCTCGCTCCTGCGGTGAAATGATAGGCTAGCTTAGTAGTACGTTATCATTTCACTTTCCCAGCGTTTCGGCAACTAAAAGTTCCAGTGGCAAATAAATTCAGTTCCCAACTCCTTGGCCCTTCACTCTCTGAAGGCAGCCCTCAAGACCTTTCCCTAGAGTCTACCCTCTGGGATTTGCCTCTGTATGAGTTTCAGGTTAATTCGAGCTGCAAGACGATCGCAGTTGCCGAAATTTTTGAAGAGCATCCCCTAGTGCCGGGAGTCGTCTTGCTGGAAGCAGGAGAGTTTGCTGGGATGATATCCCGCAGCCAACTCCTGGAATATTTCCTCAAACCCCAAGGCCCCGAGCTATTTTTGCACCTGCCGCTGAAAGTTCTCTACAGTTATGCTCGCGTCGAAATATTATTGCTCCCAGAGACTACAACCATTTTGACCGCAGCTCCAAAAGCTCTGCGTCGATCGCGCCAATTGCAGTCTGAACCAATCGTCGTCCAAATAGACTCCCAATCTTACCGGCTCTTAGACCCTCACGCCCTAAACATCGCCTACTGGCAAATTCGTGGCATAGAAACTCAAGTCCGCTACGAAAGAGCCCAAACTCAAATGCTTCAAAGCGAAAAAATGGCTAGTTTAGGGCGTTTAGTCAACGGAGTAGCCCACGAAATTTTAGATCCGGTAGGCTTTATTTGGGGCAATTTAACCTACATCAGCGACTACAGCAAAAACTTGATGGAGTTGCTCTCAGTTTACGACGCGCACTGTACCGAACCCCCGCCGGAAATAGCACAGCTCAAGGAAGAGATAGACTATGATTTTTTGCAAAACGATTTCCTCCGAACTGTTGCCAGCATCAAATCCGGAGCCGAACGTTTGAGCAAGTTGGCAACCAGTTTGCAAAACTTCTGCCACATCGACGATATTTATCCCAAACCGACCGACTTGCACGCCAACATAGACAGCATAGTTTTGCTGCTCAAAAGTCGTTTGACCAAGGAAATCCAAGTAGTAAAAAACTACGGCAGCCTGCCGCCAGTGCCGTGCTATGCAGGACAGCTAAACCAAGTATTTATGAATATCTTGACCAATGCTATTGATACATTAATTAACGAAGCAGTGGCTCAAGAATTGGCGAAGGAGTTTAAAGGTGAAGGAGTCAGAGACTTCGATCGCCAGCCTCAAATTGCCATCACAACTCAAGTCTGTTGTCCCGAACCGGCGACGGATTTAGACACACTTCATGTTCGCTGGGTTTCGATTTGCATCGCAGATAACGGGCCTGGAATGTCACCTAGCAAGTACAAAAAAATTATAGAATCATTCTCTACCCAAAAACGCGCCGTCAAGGAAACCAGTTTAGCAGTTTGCTATCAAATTGTGAGGGGCAAACACGGCGGTGCATTCAGAATGCGATCGGAATTAGGCAGCGGCACCCAATTTGAAATTTTGTTACCCTTAGCTTAAAGAAGGAAGTTCGGCAACGGATTCTGTAACAGATGTAACGGATGTAACGGATGTAACGGATGTAACGGATGTCAGTCCGAGGGAAGTCGGAAGAGGGAAGAAGGAAGAAGGAAGAGGGAAGAAGTTACTGCGTATTCCCGATTTATGAACTACAAGACACGGCATTGCCGTGTCCCTACCCGTTATCTGTACTGGACTCAAGAGAAAACTGCTGTAACAGTCAACCATTATCTAATTGACTGCCGCACATTTTACAATATTTGGCATTAGCATCGTGTACAGACGAGCCGCAACCTTTACAAACAGCTTCTACTTGATTAGCACTTTTAACTAATTGTTTAATCAAATCCCCCAATTGCCAAGGAATCAGAGCAATTCCCGTCAAAATCATCAAAATAGTCAGAAAACGACCGGATTCCGAAATCGGAGTAACATCGCCAAATCCCACCGTCGTCATCGTGACAACGGAGAAATAAACAGCATCCAAAAAAGTCCCAAAACTTTCGGGATTTGCCGGATGTTCGACTTGATAAATCAAACCAGAATAAACAAAAATTATTGCCAGCAAAGTAAACAAAATCCGAGCAAAAATCACCCCATCTTCGCTGCTGATGCGGAAAACAGAAATTTCCAATTCCAGAAAGCGGATGAGTCGGAGAATTCTAAACCAGCGAAAAATGCGGATAAAACTGACGTTGACAAATCCCAATAAAAATGGTAAGATTGCCACCAAATCAATGATTGAAAAAAAACTAAAAATAAATTTAACTCGATTTTCGGCACACCACAGCCGCAATAAATACTCAACTGCAAAAACGATTAAAAGAACGGTATCGAGAGTTTGGAAATTAATTCTAACAGGTGGGGAAAGCGGGTAAGTTTCGGCGATGAAGCTGGCGGAAGATAAAAGAATGAGTCCGGTAAGAGTTAAATTGACGGTTCTGCCAATTGGGGTTTCGATGTCTTCGAGATAAAATCCAATTTGCGATCGGGTTAACATAGATAAGATAATTAATACCATTTCTCAGGTAAGGAAATTATCGCACATGAGTATCGAATTAACTAAGGGTGAAAGGTTCAATCTTTCTAAAGAAACTCCTGATTTCAGTAAAATTGCGATCGCCCTGGGTTGGCAAGTCAGCCAGACAGCGCAAAACTGCGACATTGACGCATCTGTTTTTATGTTAGCGGCGGACGGTCGGATTCCCGATGAAAAGTATTTTGTATTTTACAACAATCTGACCTCCCCAGACGGTTCGGTGCGGCATTCAGGAGACAGCGCGACTGGGCAAATAGACGGAGATGATGAGACGGTTTATGTGGATTTGAGTAAAATCAATTCTGCTATTCAGGAAATTGTGTTTGTTGTGACTATTCACGAGGGACAGGAAAAGAATCAAAGTTTTAGTCAAGTTACAAATGCTTTTATCAGGCTTTACAACCGAGAAACTCTTGGCGAATTGGTTCGGTACAATTTAAATCAGATATTTTCCCAAGAAACGGCTTTAGAGTTTGGACGCTTTTATAAGAAGAATGGCGAATGGAGGTTTCAGGCGGTAGGACAGGGATATAATGCTGGGTTGCAAAGTTTTGTAGATAAGTATTATGTTGAGAATGCGGTTGAGAAAAGCTCGAATGCTGGTGAGAATGTTGATGATGCTGAGGTTGTGAGGCGGTTTAGCGATCGGGTGGACAAGCTATTGCGGGAAGAGGCGGCGGGAGAGTCTGTTGCTAATCCTGTGAATGCGGATAATGTGGAAGTAGATGGGGATGTCGATCGTGCTGTTGAAGAAAGTCAGGAAAGTGCGATCGGTGCTGAGGAATTTTGGAAGCGGTATAACGAGGGAGAACGGGATTTTGTAGGGATTAACTTAGCAGGAGTGGATTTGAGCGGAAAAACTCTGGAATCTCCCATTAGTTTAAGTCAAGCCAACCTGAGTAATGCCAACCTGAGTAATGCCAACCTAGCCAAGGCTAACTTGATTGGAGCTAATCTGCAAGGGGCAAACTTGAACTCGACAAATCTGCAACAAGCAGATTTGATTGAAGTCAACTTAAGCGGGGCAAACTTAACTAAAGCAACCTTGTATTACGCAAGACTAATTAATGCAAATTTGAGTCAAGCCAACTTAAGCGAAGCCAAGTTAGATGAGGCAAATCTGACTGTAGCCAACCTCAGTGGAGCTAACCTAACTCAGGCAAGTCTACAGAATGTTAACCTGACAGGAGCAGACCTAAGTCAAGCGAAGCTAACTAAAGTTAACCTAAGTTATGCAAACCTGAGTGGCGTTAATTTAAATGGGGTAAGTTTGATAGGGGTCAACCTTGAAGGAGTCAATCTGAGCGGCATGAATCTAAGGGGGGTAAGCTTGACAGGGACAAACTTAACTCAAGCCAACCTCAGCGGAATTAACCTGAGTGGGGCAATTTTGACTGGGGCTTGCTGTCGGGGAGTCAACTTGAATAGTGCCAACTTAACAGGGGTAAATTTGGTAGGGGTAAACTTTGAGGGCGCTAATCTGAGTGGTCAAAACTTGAGCGGGTTCAACCTCTCTGGAGTTAACCTTAACTGCACTAACTTGAGTACAGCAAATCTCGCTTCAGCAGACCTGCGCGGAGCAATCTTAACTCATGCCAACCTAGAAAAAGCTAACCTGAAAGATGCCAAATTGGTTGGAGCAAATATGGACAATGCAAAGCTCGCAGGTGCAATTATGCCAGACGGTAAAACACACGAATAAATCGAAGTGCGATGTTTGTAGTAAGGACTTCAGTCCTTATATTTCTGGACTTACGCACTGCGACTCTTAGAAACCGGGTTTTTTGCCGAATCTGCGGGCTGAAACGAAATATTTTCGCGAAAAAACCCGGTTTCAGGGCCCTCGCCCGTAAGTCGTTCTAGTTGCCTTGTTCCATGAGTTGGGTGAGAGTGGTAAAAATACGATCGCACTCAGAAGAAGCCTTGCGAACCTTGTCAGCATCCAACTTTTCTAACAGCTTGGAAGCGTGCTGTATCTTTTTATATTCGCCTTTCGATTTTGTGTCGCGGCTAGCTGCTTTCAGACTTGGTTCTAACCTATCCTTTTCAATTGTCTCTACATTGCTCTTTTTAGGAATCGCACTTTCTTTAAATCCCTGCCCGTAAAAATTTTTTAAAGTATCAATATCCGCCATGAACCAAGCTTCCATCGCTTGAACCATGAGATAGCAATGAGTCTCATCAACCCCAGCAGGCGAATCCCAGTTATCCCTCGACTTCAAATGCTCCCAAGGCCGCTGCTTTAGCTTTACAGGTGCTTCTGAGTCAACCAGAAGGATGATAAACGCATCTGGGTGATCGGCCAAAGCATTCTTGAAATCCCTGAAAGCATTATTCCGGGAACCGCAAAGAATGATATTCCACTTGATTTTCTTGCTGTTGGCAACCTGCACAAGTTCTTTGAAAAAACTGCTAAATCCTCTTCGGAGCGCTGCCTTTGTATCCTTGCTCTCGCCGCCGCCTTCGATGTAAATGCGAACCTCATTTACCATCGGTTGCCCCCGATTTCTCCGCTCCGCCAAAGGTCTCCCAAACTGTAATTCTCAAGCCATTTTTTCAGTGGTTCGGGATCGAGACGCCTCAGGTGACTTCCTCTATCATCCCGATCGCATATTAACACTGACTCAGGACTCAGAGCCGACACTAAAGCATCGGAATGAGTTGTCACAATCAATTGCGTGCGCTGTGAGGCTTCGATCAACATTTCAGCAACAACAGGCAGAATGTCGGGATGCAAGCCAATCTCCGGTTCTTCAATACAAATAAGTGGCGGGGGAGTTGGATCTAGGAGTAAAGCTATTAAGAATAAATAACGCAGCGTACCGTCTGATAAACGAGTTGCGGGTATTGGCTGAATTAATCCTGTTTCGCGGATGAATATCTGGACAGTACCGCTATAAATCTTGATATTCAGTTCTTCGGCTGCATCGTAGAACAATTGTAATTTTTCAATAATCTGCCTACTTCCTAATTGATACTGTAAGTTATTTAAAACCAGTCCTAAGTTGCTACCATCTTCTAGGAGGGGATGTTCTGGCAAGTCAGTTTGCTGAGCTTTTCTAAATACTGCCTCTCTCCCTGTCTGCCAGTTACGATATAAACCAATGTCGGCAAATTTATTACCCAGATATGATAGTTCTGGATATAGTTCTGGATCTTTTCTTTGAGATAATATAGATTGATCGGGAATGATATCTTTTCGCCGCAGAGTCCGCAGCTTTCTTGTTTGCTGCTCGTTGTCCTTTATAACATTGATAACAGTCTGACCCCAATCGTCATTAAGGTAATAAAAAAATGGCGGGCTTTCAGAACTATAGCGCGGTTCCATATCTTCTATAGCTTCGTCCACTACTTCAAGTGTCTGACCGACTGCGGTAAAACTAATCTGATAGCGCAGTGGCATCGTTCCTTCTGGATAATCTAAAATAGCCTCAATTTTTGCTGTGGGAGTACCTTTTTCACCTTTCCACAGAAAATCGCTGATACCACCTCCTTGACGAATCGGAGCAACTAAGTCGGTAGGTGTTGCCTTCAACACTCCCATCGCTTCAATTAAGTTAGACTTGCCGGATGCGTTAGTACCGATCAACACGTTTAGGGGTTGCAGTTCAATTGTTTCCGGCTCACTTCCATAGGAAAGCAAGTTTTGCAGTTGCAGGGAGTGAATAAATCTTTTGCCTTCCACCTTGTCCTCCTATGCCAATTCTGAACTATTATACTTTGCGAAAGCTTTCGTTTTTAGTCTTGAATTAAGTAGGTCTCAAAACTACCGATTCCAAGTCTTTGGCTTGAAGTCGGAGGGGTAGTGAGATATCCCGATCGATCGCACAACAGGTGACCGACTCTCCTGCAACGGTCTATGACCCCTTACAATTAATTCAGCAAAAAATCTTTACACATAAGAAGTCATGCAGCTCAAGTCAACAACCCGCCATATTCGCATATACACGGCCATCCTCGAAGATAACGAACTCGTCCCCAGCAACGACCTTTTGACCCTCGACATTGACCCAGATAACGAACTTAACTGGAATGACGAGTCAATCAAACAGGTATATGCCAAATTCGACCAACTCGTAGACGCTTACGAGGGCGAAGACTTGACCGAGTACAACCTCCGCCGTATCGGTTCCGAGTTGGAGCACTTGGTACGATCGCTCCTCCAAAAAGGCCAAATCAGCTACAACCTCAACGGGCGCGCTGTTAACTACAGCATGGGATTGCCTCAAGTTGATTCCAAAGTTCACCTGTAAGGGCGATCGGCATTTATGTCAACTTAAGATTGAAACCGATAATAAATGTCGCTTGTAGCTGAGTTTCGATCGCCCCTGATTCAGGCCCCCTACTGCCCCAAACGCGGGGGAGTAGCGGGCCCGACCAGAGGGTTCTCTTTCCTCTCCCGCCGATCGGGGGATTGAGGGGGATCGAGACTTCGATACAAAGGAAAAGTCCAGATGGGGAGAATTGGGAAAATCTGCTTTTATTCTTCTTCCTGCTTATTTCTAACTCCTGACTCCGAACTCCCTGACTCCTGACTCCCGGCTTCTTCACCCTTGACGGCTTCCCTCGGACTCCTCCCCGGCATCCCCAGCATCATCAACCGCACCATTAGTAGGATTGCGATCGCGCTCCAAAAACTGTTTAACTGCAAGTTGGCGGTTGGTCATAAACTTACCCCAAGCGCCCGGAAACACCCCATCCAAGGTTTCCACCAGCGCCCAAACATCAAGATTTATCAGTTTGTAAGAAAAACTGTGAGAATTTTGAACGGTAGTGAGTATTTCGTCTATTTCAGGTGCAGGCAGCAGCTTGGCATCGGGCAAATTCTCGGGAAAGGCGCTTGACTCATGTAGGGGCATGGTTAAAAACTCAAAAGCTTGCAGAGGCCGGTCAGTCGATTGTAGATTGTAGATTTTAGATTTTAGACTTTAGATAGACTCCACAGATGAATCTGGGGGCTTGTATCCGTCTTTGGGTAAGGTTAAATTTTACTTTACTTGCGAAACTCGTGCACGAGACACGGAACAGTCTTGGGGAGAAAACCGAGAATTGATATTTATTTATACCTGTCGGCTCAGGTGATTTCTATCTACCTGCATCATACCATTATAGTTAGTCTAAAATCTCAATTCGCTTGAGTGCTGCGATTTCTTCGGAAAGAGCCACTATCAGGAATATGCTGAAAACAGCGTGATTTCAAGCCGATGGCTTCGGCGTCGCGCGAGCCTCTAACCCTGAAAGCTCATAGCAAGATTCATCGGCGGGTCAACCAAATGGTAGACTATTTGTGTCTGTACAAGACTTTAAAACCTACCCCGGGACTGGGGGAAAGTCACGCCTAAAACCTTGTCAGGAGATCTCACTACGCACACAACAGTGCAAACGTAGTGAGCCTAGGAACCTGAAAAATCAGGATATTAGGACCCAGAAGTCTTAAGAATCCCCGTCTGTTGAGAAAGCGGGGGTGTCAAATAATCGCCACGTATCAACCCGTCGAGGTTCAAGCGCTAAAATAGTTCAGATCAGCACGGGCCCAAAGGCGTCAGCAACCCTTATGCAAAACTCTGTGGCAAAACACTACTTATGGGCTTTAGGTGAAGGGATCAAAGGGTGTAAGCCAGGCGATCTGATCGCTGGTCGCTACTTGGTCAAGCGCGATCGACTTCTTGTCGATACTCAACCCGAACAGTTGCCGGAAATGCCCGAAGAGATTCCGAGTGTTGTCACTCCTTATCTGAGACTATTTGCCTATCAGTTGCACGTACCTCAAGTATACGGGCTGGTATCGTCCCAGAGGAGCAAGCTCTCGGGAGATATCTGGCTGCTGGAAAACGGGCCGATTTTGAAGGTGACGGAATCTTTAATGCCGGAATTGGGGGACTCCTGGAAAGGAGCCACAGCGATGCGCCAGCTCAATTGGCTATGGCAAATTTCCCAGTTGTGGCAGCCGTTTATCGCTCAGGGCGTGGCTTCCACGCTGCTGACTCCGGAACTGCAGCGGGTGGAAGGGCAATTGGTGCGGTTTCTGGAATTGCAGCCCGATCGCAAACCGCCTAATTTGTCGCAGTTGGGCAAATTGTGGCAGCAGTGGCTCGAAGATGCCCACCCAGCTATCGCCAATTTTTTGAGGCAACTTTGCCAGCAAATGGTTGCCGGTCAAGTGCGCAACGGCGAACAACTGATGGGTCAGTTGGATAAAGCTCTGGCAAAGTGCGGGCGCTCTTACGATCGTCATGTTGAGATTGCCACGGGTACCGATGTGGGCAGAGCCCGGGCTCACAACGAAGATGCTTGCTATCCGCCCAGCGGTACGGTGTTCTCAGGAAACCCGGGCTCGTCGGCTTGCGCGATCGTCTGCGACGGTATCGGCGGACAAGACGGTGGCGAAATCGCTTCGGCCGAAGCGATTGCTGTGCTGCGGGACAAGTTGGACCAAATGCCCCTGCATCCGGCTAATTGGGACCCGCTGAGCCTGACTTCCAAGCTGGAACGGGCGGCTTGTGCTGCTAACGACAAGATAGCCGGTCGCAACGACAGCGAGCACCGCCAAGGCCGCCAGCGGATGGGAACTACGCTAGTTATGGCTTTAGCCCACATTCACGAACTCTACGTCGCCCACGTCGGAGACAGTCGGGCTTACTGGATTACCCGCACTGGCTGCTATCAAGTTACTCTCGACGACGATGTAGCTTCCCGTGAGGTGCGTTTGGGCTACTCGCTCTACCGGGATGCTTTGGAACAAGTGGCCGCCGGCGCTCTGATTCAAGCTTTGGGCATTACTTCGTCCAACACTCTGCACCCGACGGTGCAACGTTTTCCGGTGGATGAGGACTGCGTTTTGCTGCTGTGCTCCGACGGTTTGAGCGATAAAGACCGGGTTGAGGAATGTTGGGAAGCGGAGATTTTGCCCATTCTTGATGGCAGTATTGGTGTGGCCTCCGCGCGCGATCGACTGATTGAGATTGCTAATACTAGAAACGGTCACGATAACGTCACTGTTGCTTTAATTCACTGTCATGCACATTTGAGGGACGAAGGCAATACTTTTACAGAATTGTCTGTCGCACCTTTAGATACGCCTGCGGAACCAATTATCGACACCGACGATTTGCCAACGGATTTGACAGAGCCCACAATCCTTGGCAATGGTAATTCTGAAGGGAAAACGCACTTGGTACAGGGGGACAAAACCAAAAGTTCATTTTCGCTGCTGCTGAAAATTGTATTTTTGTTAGGTTTGGGGGGTGTATTTTCTTATTTTTTCATTCCTCCGGTGGGTCGGGCGATCGATACTGCCGGGGAGTCGATTTTCGGTAAACGCGGTTTAATTAATGCTCCAAGCACGCCGCAGAAAATAGTTGAATCTGTACCTCCTCCGGTGAAATCTTTAGAAACAGGCTCCTTTATAGAGATTAAAAGTTCTGCAGGTGGGGAATTGGGAAAAGAGGGCGAGAGCTTGGATTTGCGAGTCGCAATCGGTGAGTTGACTGTCAAAGGAACAGTCCCTGCCGGCAGCGTTTTGCAGGTGACAAACAAACAGCTTACGCCTCAAGGCAATTGGCTGGAATTGAAAGTTTGTTCGATTCCTGAAATAGTGCGATCTAACTCTCCGAAACCCGAGTCAAATAAAGATTTTTCTACAGTTTCCAAACCCGCCCTGAATCCATCTCCTGCTGTGGTAACTCCCACTCCCTCGCCTTCCCCGGTAGTTAAGCCAACAGTTGAAGTAGAAAGCGCCAAGCTGCAAGCAGGGGAAATCGGATGGATTCAAGAACAAGCTGCCGTTTCTAAAGTAGTGTCTAACCTAGTCTTAAACCAAACTCAACAGGGGAAATGCGTTGCTTCTGACTCAAATCCAAATGCTAATTAAACTGTTAATGCTAGCTCCGGCCGAGGTAATTTCAGTAAGTTTAGGAAAATGGAAGATGCAGCTTGCTAAAAATAGAAGAGTTTAAGGCAGACACAGACCTCAAATAAAATTTGAGCCCGCTCAACCCGAAGATTCCTCAACTTCTTGATTCGAGATCAAACTATGACGAAAATTACAGACTATTTCCAGGGAGTTTATGTCGTAAATCTCCCTGAAAGGAAAGACCGACGGCAACTCATAGTCAAGGAATTAGAGCAAGCAGGAATGCCCCTCACGCCCCATAAGGTTGAGATATTTCCCGCAATCCGCCCCGACGAAGCTAGAGGTTTCCCCAGCATTGGGGCGAGGGGATGCTTTTCCAGTCATGTAGCTATCCTCAAGCAGGCAAAACACCAGGGGTTGAGCAATATTTTGATTGTAGAAGACGACCTAGAAATTTCAGCAAAGTTCACAACAGACCAAGCTGTTATCCTCGAACAACTGTGTCAGCAAGATTGGGATTTCGTCTACTTCGGACACCTCGCAAAGGTTAAAGAAAATTCTCCTGTCGCCCTCGTGCCCTTTTCTGAGGCGGTGATGACCACTCATTTTTACGCTGTAAATGGCAGGATTTTCGATCGCCTCCTGCGGTTTCTGGAAGAACTGCAACACCGACCTCCGGGACATCCCGACGGCGGCCCGATGCACCTCGACGGAGCTTATTCTACTTTCCGATCTCAAAATCCCGATGTTGTCACCTTGATTGCTTCTCCAAACCTGGGCTGGCAAAGTAGTTCCCTTAGTGACATCACTCCTAAGTGGTTTGACCGTGTACCTGGGTTGAGGCAATTGGCAGGTGCAGCAAAAACCAGCAAAACAAGGCTGAAGCGTTGGCTTTCTAGTTAATTGAATTCGAGTTTAAAATCCTTCGCTTATATCAAATCTGTTAGCACAATCGCCCGGAAAATAATTAATACCAAATCCGGGTTTATTACTTCCTTTATGAAGGAGGCGGTTGAAACCTTTTGACCTCAAACTATACAAATAAAGTCTTCCGGAGTTTACGCGACACGAGGTAGGCTCGGACAGACAAGCGAGAGCGAGGGGATATTTAAGCCGGATTTGGTATCAACATATTTGATATGATGCCTGATTGCTAACCTAATTTCTTAGATATCTCTGCAAGTTTAGTCACCATTTGTGATACGGCTTTGTCAACTGCCGCGCTCAAAAGTGTATCCTCATTGTTGCTGCCGGAATTGCCACTGATTCCCCTGACCGAAATATTAGAATCGCTTTGATCTGCT
>Ga0256856_1000044_pt1 | contig 12799 bp, 3 predicted proteins | sample BONt10_FD_181175 | JGI IMG/M metagenome (GOLD analysis project Ga0256856, IMG submission 181175) | Terrestrial sediment cell enrichment communities from Utah, United States - BONCAT_SYTO_Terrestrial_sediment - 10 | ecosystem: Environmental > Terrestrial > Deep subsurface > Rock core/Sediment... | reverse complement strand
CAGTAGAAGCGCCTGCTAGTTCCGCAGTTGCTAGCACTTACTCAGGAGGAATTCAGCGTCTTGAAACCTCTGGAGTGAAAGAACAAGAAAAATCAACTGAATCTCTCCAGATGCAGCCTGAGGAGGAAATTCAGGCTAAGTCTAATTCCGGCGAACCACAAGAAAAAGAAGAGGAAAACCAGGAATTAGTTCAAACCAAACTAACCGTTGGCGCACCCGGGGATAAACACGAACAAGAAGCTGACAGCATGGCGGCGAAAGTCATGACGATGCCAGACGAGGCCATCCAGCAGCCAATTCAACGCCAGGCCCAAGAGGAAAAAGAGCAACTCCAGATGCAGCCTGAGGAGGAAATTCAGGCTAAGTCTAGTTCCGGCGAACCACAAGAAAAAGAAGAGCAAAACCAGGAATCAGTTCAAACCAAACTAACCGTTGGCGCACCCGGGGATAAACACGAACAAGAAGCTGACAGCATGGCCGGGAAAGTCATGGCAATGCCAGACGAGGCCCTTGAGCAACCTGTTCAACGCCAGACTGAGGAAAAAGAGCAACTCCAGATGCAGCCTGAGGCTAACTCCATTACCCCATTGGTGCAGCGCCAAACCGGGTTCGATGCAGCACCAGTGCAAATGAAGCCGGGACAGCAACGAGCAACTGATAAGAATTCTGTGGCTTCTAGCAGCCTAGAAAGCCGTCTTGCCGGTACAAAGGGTGGGGGTAGTCCTTTACCGAATGATGTACGCAGTTTCATGGAGGCGCGTTTCAAGTCAGATTTTAGCTCAGTGCGGGTGCATACTGACTCAAATGCCGTACAGATGACCAAAGAGTTGGGAGCGCAGGCCTTTGCTCACGGTAGCGATATATACTACGGTGCAGGGAAGTCTCCGGGGAAAAATGAATTGACGGCCCATGAATTGACGCACACAATTCAGCAGACGGGTGGAGTGCCGCTAAACAAGTCGGTGTTACCAAAACCCAAGCCAGAACAAGAGCACAAACAACCACTTCAGGCGAAGAAACTCTCCAGTAGCACACCCGAAGTTATTCAAAATAAGTTAGCAACAGGGATAGCAGCCCGCATCCAAGCTAAAGCCGACCCCGGTCAAATTCTCGAACAGCTAAAAAATACACCGCCAACCAGTGCGCCTGCCGCATACGGGCAAGCGCAAGCCTCTTCCGCTGGGGCTTTGGAAGCACAAAAACAACAGCTCCAACAAAGCTTACCTAAAATTCCCGCACCGACAGGGTTGCCCGCTCAGAAAACTGGACCTAAAGAAGCTAAAGGCAAAGGAACGGCTGCTGGAAATAAAGAAGCGCCTGCTGCAGGAGCGAAACAGAAATCCGGTCAAGCCACAAAGGAATCTAAAATCCAGGTCAAGGAGGCACCACCTCGACCCATAACACCTACACGACTAGCTGGTGGCAATGGTGGAAAACCTAATGCTGCTGCCAATAGCAGCGCACAAAGCGAGCAAACTCCAAAATCAGATCCTCAGTTGGCTCGAAGCGCTCAAAATGAACTTGCAGGCGTTCGACTAGACAGCAATCTAGTTAGCACTAAGCTAGGGAACCCTCCAACGGTTGATATGACGGGTGAGGCTGACCCTTCACAAATGGATGGGGAGCAACGTCAATCCCAGCAGCAAGTAGGCCTGAAAAAGGCAGAAGCTGCCAAAGAAATTAACCAAGACTTTGGTGAGAATAATATTTTCCCCGAAAACAGCAAGGAAACACTTCAGGCAACTAAAGCACTCTCAGCCGCAAAGGCTCCCGGGGTCAACAAAGGCAAAGTACCCGTAGTTCCAGGTGAGGTGGCGGGTAATCTCAATCAATCCCTCGCTCCTGCACTGAAAGAACGTATCGGCGCCGAACAGCAAAAATACACCATTGGCAAGCAGAAGTTTGATAAGGACACAGCCAAAGCCAAGACAGATTCCGATAAGGAAATTGCCAAGCTGAATCAAGAAACCAGCCAAAAACAACTGAAAGAACAGAAGCAGGCGAAGTCACAGGTGCAAGCGTCGAAACACGAGTGGCAAACAGAACTCACCAAGGCAGAAAAGGACTTTCAGGACAAAGCCGGAAAGGCAACTCAAGACCAAAAGAAAAAGATTGACCAGGAGAAACGTAAAGGAGAGCTGGAAGCTTCCAAGCATATAACAGAAGCCCAAAAGAAAGCCGAACAAGAAAAGCAGAAAGCCCAAAAGGAAGCCACCCAGAAAAAGGGAGAAGCGGAAAAAGAGTCAGGCGGTTTCTTGGGCTTGGTCAAATCGGCGGCTAGTGCTGTGATTGACGGTGTTAAAAAAGCTGTCAACTTTATCTACGATAATCTCCGCAAGGCGGTCAAATTTATCTTCGAGCAAGCGATAAAATTGGCAACTGCTGTTATCGACCTGGCACGTAAAGCAATCGTTGGGTTAATTCAGGGTTTGGGAACGATTCTCAAAGGGTTGGTTAGTGTCGTATTTGCTGCGTTCCCGGAAATAGCTAAAAAAATCAACAGCAAAATTGATAAAGCTATCAAAGCAGCGGTGAAGGCGGTTAACGCTGCTGCTGATTTGTTGAAGAAAGCTGTTGCTGCTGCTCTGAATTTCCTGGCGAAAGTTTTGGATACGTTGCTGGCAGGAATCCAAGCCCTTTACAATGTTGCTCTCGATGGCATTGGCAAAGTTATTGAGGCTCTGAGGAAACTCTTGGAGGGATTGGGTAACTTGGTGACAGCGGCGAAACAGATGCCCGGTCACTTTATAGGGCAACTATCCGAGGAAGTCCTGGGGATGAATCTTACCGAGCCCTTGCCTTTTGAGCGTTCTAAGGAAGATTGTGCCAAATGCGACACTCCAGCAACGGCGAAGGGTGGCGATGCTACAGCCAAAGGTGGCGACGACAATGCAGCGCTGTTGAATAAGACTAAGTTTGCAGAAGACGACTTTGCTATAGACTCTGTTGCGCCGTTTGATGTAGACCCGCAATTCGTCGCCTCCCTGAATCTTCAGGAGGGTGGGGAAGTCGAGTTTGGGGAGTCGAATGACCCGGCGAACTCGATGGAGGCAATTAAGGCAGAACTGGGTGGAGGAAAGACAGAGGGTGATGTACCCGCTGGGGCCCTCGCAGAGGGTGAAAAAGCTGTCGGTGGGTGTTGCGATGACGAGCAAACTGCTGAAGCTAAACTCCAAGAGATGATGGCGCAAAAGCCTGAAGGTGCGGAGGCAACCCAGAAGCAAGGTAAGCCAGCCCAACAGGGAGACATCCCCGCGAATATGAAGACCATTGGGCCGCTTTCGGTGGGGCAGCGAGCCAAGTATATGTCCCACCAGATGATTCAGGGTGTCAAACAGTGGTTCTCTGCTAACTGGCCGAAGTTGCTGGCAGGTGCCATTGCTGCGCTGACGGCGTTTGTCGGTCTTAATATCCTGACTGGTGGTGCGATTACGGCGGCACTACCAGCGATTATGCAGGTGGTCGGTGTCGTGATGGGCGGCGTGGCGCTGGCAAATATCGCTGGTCATGTTGGTGATTACTTGAGTAAAGGCTGGGCGGGTGACATTGCAGGCGGTGCCAAGAGTCTGGCTCGTGGTTTGGCGGCTGGTGCGGTTGAGTTGGTCTTTGCTCTGGGGTTCAATGCTGGTGCACTCATCAAGGCAGTCAAGGGTGGTGTTAAGGGAACTGCGAAGGCTGCCAAAGGAGCAGTCAAGAACACGGTCAAGACGACTGTCAAGAGTGTCAAGGATTGGGGTCAGATTAGTGCCAAGGGAGCGAAGACGGCTCTCAAGAATGGCAAGATTATGCTCGGTGGGGTCAAAGGTGGGTTCGCTAAGGGTGCGAAGTCGTTGGATGACTTAGCAAAGCAGTTGTCGGGCAAGTTGCGTTTTAATAAGTTTAAGATTACCTTGAAGAACCATCAGCTTACGCTCTGGGGTCATATAAATCCTTGGAAGAAACTTGCTCATCTACCACTTAAAGAAGATGTACATCTCCCCACAGAAGGTATATTTGGGAAAAAAGGGAGTAGAGGAAATGTTTTAACATTAAAACCTGCTGGTTGGAACCACATTCTTGAGGGACATGTAAAATCAACATTTAGTTCAGCAAAAAGAAGTGGGAAAGATGTCAGCACAGTTTTTAAGGGATTTCCAGAAGAGTATGCAAAAATGTTGGAACAGGCTGTACAAAATAAAGCCGTGATACGAGACATGACTAAAGCAATTCAAGAGGGTCGAACAATGGTAGATATTCCTGTAGTTGTTGGGAGGCAAACAATGAAACTCAAGGTCAATGTTGTAGAAAGAACAATAGAGAGCTTCCATGCACATGGCAGAATTACGAATCCCAACCTTTTTGAAGTAATCAGGAATGAGATTGACTGAAATTTATGGGAATCAAGTTGAGGGAATAGTAAGTAACAGTTTTCTCTCAAATTTTGGGCAGGTTATTATCAAACTGACTTAAGTAGAGCAAATATTTGATAGAAAGGCTTATATGTGGACTCGCGTTTTAGACTTAATACATATTGAACTCACTACGTCTTTGGCTGATGAGATGAAAGCCCAAAGGCTGGAGAGAATTTCTCAATTGCTGAAATACACTGAAAACATACAGTCTGAGCCCGCAGACACTGCTCCGATCCTTCTTAATACAGCCAAACAATTTTTCGAAGAAGAACAAATTATTTTGAAGCTGGGAAATAAGCTAAAAACTGACACAGAAATATCTATAGATGAATGGCTGCTTCTGTCGTACTTAATTATGTTGCGTGAGGTATTAGAAAGTGGATGGGAACAATTTTATAAAATAATTTTTTCAGTATACACAGAAGTTGGCCACTACTTAGAAAAAATTCGATTATTTTTGAGGAAGCTTCCCTTCTCTGAAGGTTTACAAAAGTTGGCGAAAGGGTGGGCTGAACCCGGAATAAATAATAAGTACGACATAGCTGCTTTGGTTTACATCAGATCATGCGCCCTGATCAATATATACGGGGAAGCATCTCTTTATGAAAAAGTAGCTAATAATTTGGAGTTTGACAAAAAATTTCTACTCGTTTTCCTGGCGGCAGCTTGTTTAAAAGTAGATGGTGTTGCTTCAATAATTGATATTTCAACATGGAGCGACTCGCAATATGCCTGCATGTTTATGATGGATACATTTCATTTTTTACCAGGAACCTCTTGGGGATAACTCAGGATATTTTCCGTGAGAAGGTAGCTAGCTGTTTTTCAATTGCACGAGGAGAATACATTGATTCAAGAAATAGCACCGCTCAGGATTCTAATCATTGAAGATACTGAGGAACGTCAGAAAATTCTGACTTCTCTCTACCGCTCCCATGCCTGGATATTGGTCAACACTGGGCATCGTGCCATTACGCTTCTCAAAGCCTATGATTTTGATATCATTTCTCTCGACTACAACCTACGTGGCGAGTTCAATGGTGCTGACGTGGCTCAGGCACGAAAGTGTTCCAGAAACAAAAACGCTCGGATCGTTGTTCACTCACTGAACCCGAAAGGAGTCGAGCAGATATCAAAAATTCTTCCTGATGCAATTGCCTATCCCGTGTCAAAAATGGTGCGTTCAAACCAGGCTTTCAAGCGCTTAAGAGCCAAAATTGATGAATTCGGCGCTGACTATGACTGGACATAGCCCAAGTGGTTCGCTACTTCTTTTAAGAAGAATTTTGAAGGCCTGCTAGGGACTACCTAGCGAAAGCGATTAGTATAGAAGATCGCACCCACCAGAAATAAAAAGTCCATCAATCCAGGGATAGCTCTGCATGATCGCAAAGACTGAAAATTATCAACTGGATAGCGAGTTAACGCTACACGATCGCTCCCAATCCCCCCTAACCGTTCGTGCAGTATCTCTGTCTCTGATAAAACAAGACGACGAAGTAATCGAATGCCGTCTCGCCTTCTTTGTAAGCCCACAACTCTACCAGCGCATCGAAACCGAGGCATTGTTCAATCTCAAGCCAGAGATGCGGCGTCCCCTCGCTGCTGGCAACTTCCTACCCTCTCCCGACATCGAAATCGAAATCGGTCTACAACCCAATTTACTACCACAGCCGATCGAACGCGCCGCAGACGCAAACGAAGCTGCAACCTATATCCTGAATTTAAGCCAAGAACAACCCGACAACCCACTGCTATCTACCGAGAGTTGGTTGGCACTATCCGTTAAGCAACAACAGGAGTCCGGCGAGACAGGCTACCGTACCATCTGGGCCGATATTACTGCATCGGCTTTTGTTCAAGCAGCCACGGAGGGTTCCAGCGACCAAGTTAACGAGGCTATAGCCAACTTCTTCAAAGAGTCGATAGAAGCCAATCTACCTGCTGTGACACAAGAAGCCACATCCCAGATAGCTGAAGAAATGACAAATTATTTCAAACAAGTAGCTGATACCAGTCTGGACGGGTTAACCAACAGCGTAACAAGCATCTTGCAAGAGCAACTAGAGGCAGGTTTCAAATCCCCCGCTACAGACAGACAATTTTTTGAGGAAATCGTCAATTTCTTTGAAGAGGACGGCTGGCCCTTCGTCCAGATTGAAGGAGAACCACTTTTGCAGATGGTTTTCCAAGGCGAGAATGGCAAATGGACTTGCTACGCCAAAGCCAGAGATGACCAAGAGCAATTTGTCTTTTACTCAGTTTGCCCCGTCAACACCCCAGATTCCAAGCGGCTGGCTGTAGCAGAATTTCTGACCAGAGCTAATTCTGGCATGATTATCGGCAACTTTGAAATGGACTTTGAAGACGGAGAAATTCGCTACAAAACCAGTATTGACGTTGAAGAGGACAGTCTCAGTTGTGCACTAATTAAACGGTTGGTATATGCCAACGTGATGATGATGGACGCCTACCTGCCTGGGATTATGTCTGTTATCTATGGCGATGTGACGCCAGTAGATGCGATCGCTCAAATAGAATCATAACCGATCGCGCCATCGCCCCAGTAGATGCGATCGCTCACATAGAATCATAACCGATCGCGCGATCGCCCCAGTATTTGCGATCGCTCACATAGAATCATAACCGATCGCGCCATCGCCCCAGTATTTGCGATCGCCCAAATAGAATCATAACCAATCGCGCCATCGCCCCAGTATTTGCGATCGCCCAAATAGAATCATAACCGATCGCGCGATCGCCCCAGCGTGCCGGAGGTCGATCGCTCGCTCAACTCGCCACACCGCTTCGAGAGGCGATCGCCCCTACCCAAATTTGTATTACAATACGAGATTACTGAAAATAAATCCCCTGCCTGAAGACAATTATTATCCGCCGCAGGAAGACCACATTGGGGCAGGATTGGGATGGACCGAGCAAGTTAACGTCTACTAGGGAGGCATCCAACTCAGGTAGTGACTCCAAAGACCTTTGCCACTCCCCCCACATGGTCGCTTAGGTGTATTCAGTGATATTCTTACAATTTATTAACCGACTTCCCGTAAGCCGGTTAGGACATACAATTGTGGAAGCACTTAAACCATCGAATAAAATTTTAGCGGGCTGTGCTACCGTATTAATTGGCGGTTAATCCTAGTCCTAAAAATATCAACAGGACTTACTAGCAACCCTGAAATAGGGTGGTTCGCGTAAATCTCGGCTTCGGAAGCGACGATTTTTCAGAGAAACCGGGTTGGTGAGCGTAAGTCCCGCATCGAATCTCAAATCGGAAATTAACAATCTGCAATAATTGCTGGCAGTGCCGGGAGGAGTGAGGTGATGAACGATCGAGTATTAGCCAAAAAGAAAACCTCGGCGACGCCACCTGTGGCGAATCAAGCTGGTTCGCCCCTACTTCACCAACGCCCGTTGACGGATGAGCAATCACAATCTGTTGGCAGCAATTCAAACATATCGAAGGAATCAGCAGGGATTCAACCAAAAACAATTCGTCGCAGCTTTAATTGGCAAAATATCTCTGTAGAAGCGCCCTCTCGGGGTGATGGGAGGTCTTTACCAGGTGGGATTGAGCGCCAACAGGAAGAATCACCGGCAGTAAATGGCGAAAGAGTTTCAGCAGATTCAGCACAAAAAAGCGCTCTGGAATCAAGCAATTCAACGATATCCACCGAGGCGCCAGCACAAAAGCCTTCAATCGCCGGTGCTCCGTTAAATCGACGAAATATTCCAGTAGAAGCGCCTGCTAGTTCCGCAGTTGCTAGCACTTACTCAGGAGGAATTCAGCGTCTTGAAACCTCTGATGTGAAGAAACAAGAAGAATCACCAGAATCTCTTCAGATGCAGCCTGAGGAGGAAATTCAGGCGAAGTCTAGTTCCGGCGAACCACAAGAGAAAGAAGAGCAAAACCAGGAATCAGTTCAAACCAAACTAACCGTTGGCGCACCGGGGGATAAACACGAACAAGAAGCTGACAGCATGGCCGGGAAAGTCATGGCTATGCCAGACGAGGCCCTTGAGCAACCTATACAACGCCAGGCTCAAGAGGAACAAGACCAACTCCAGATGCAGCCAGACGAGGAAATTCAGGCTAAGTCTAGTTCCGGCGAACCACCAGAAAAAGAAGAGGAAAATCAGGAATCAGTTCAAACCAAACTAACCGTTGGCGCACCAGGGGATAAACACGAACAAGAAGCTGACAGCATGGCCGGGAAAGTCATGGCAATGCCAGACGAGGCCCTTGAGCAACCTATTCAACGCCAGGCTCAAGAGGAACAAGAGCAACTCCAGATGCAGCCTGAGGAGGAAATTCAGGCTAAGTCTAGTTCCGGCGAACCACAAGAGAAAGAAGAGGAAAACAAGGAATCAGTTCAAACCAAACTAACCGTTGGCGCACCCGGGGATAAATACGAACAAGAAGCTGACAGCATGGCGGCGAAAGTCATGAGGATGCCAGACGAGGCCATAAAGCCGCCAATTCAACGTCAAATCGGGGAAGAAACAGAAGCAGTCCAAATGCAACCTCTGGTAAATTCTATCACTCCACTGGTGCAGCGATCGTCCGGGGAGCAAGAAGAAGTCCAGATGAAGTCAGGGGCGCAACGAGCATCTGATGGGAGTTCTCAGGCTTCTGGCAGCGTAGAAAACCGACTCGCGGGTTCTAAGGGTGGGGGTAGTCCTTTACCCAATGATGTACGTAGTTTCATGGAGTCGCGCTTCGGTGCTGATTTTAGCTCTGTACGGGTGCATACCGACTCGAATGCCGTACAGATGAATAAGGAATTGGGAGCCCAGGCCTTTGCTCACGGTAGCGATATTTACTATGGGGCGGGGAAATCTCCTGGTAAGGATGAGTTGACGGCCCATGAATTGACTCACACAATTCAGCAGGGAGGTGCGGTTCCGACTAAATCTGTTACTGGGCACCAGAAGAAGGAAAACAAACTGCAAGCGAAAGCAGATGCTATCCAGTTGACATCTGTGGAAGCAAAGATACAGCGGAAGGAAAATCCCCAAGCACAGCCAGCAGCAGCTAAGGTGGCACCCCAAACTCCCGCAGCCTCACCATCCGCCAAGTCAGAGAAAGGGGAACCGGCTAATACTATCGAGAAGCCTGCACCAGGTAATGCGGCTGGTGCGCCATCGACACCCGCCGGAAATGCTGGGGGTGCTGGTGCTGGGGCGCCATCCGGTGCGGCTGCTGGGGCTGGTGCTGGTGGCGGTGGCCCAAATTCACCCAAATCAGCTCAAAATGACCCTGGCTTCAAGGCAGTAGTAAATAGCACCAAGAGTGTCGCCGCCCAGGAAAAAAACCATCCCCCAGCCGGGAAAAAATCAGCCGAAGCGCAAGCAGCGGCAGTATCTCCAGCCAACGAGGTAGAAAGCAAAGCCCAGGACAAGCAGGTTCAGGAAATGAACCAGCAGCAGCCAGGAAAATTCAATGCTGGTGCTTTCAAAGCAGCGCTGATGGAAAAAATCTCTGCTGCTACTCCGCAAACTCTCGAAGAAGCGGACAATTTCAAAGACCAAAATAAACTCGACTCGGTGAAAGGCGACTTGTCTTCCCAAGTTGGAGAGGAGAAGAAGCAAGCAGCTAACCCCATCGAAGAAAAAGCCAAGGAACAACCCGATACTAGCGGCATTGGGCCCAAATCCGTCACCGCACTACCGCCGAAACAAGCAGGTAAAGCACCGTCTGATATCGGGGCGGATAAAGCCGCGCCTAAGCCTAAGTCGAAATCTGAAGTTTCCCTGCAAGCCGGTAGTAAATCTATCGATAAGCAGATGGCAGATGCCAATATTACAGATCGACAACTGGCGAAGTCAAACGAACCGCAATTCCAGACAGCATTAGAATCCAAGAAAACAGCCCAAACTCACGCCAATACAGCACCAAACGCCTACCGCCAGCAAGAGCAAGGGATAGTTACCCAGGCGCAAGCTCAAGCGCAGACGACGGCGCAAACTCAATTGCAGGGAATGCACGGCGAGAGGGAGCAATTGTTGACCCAGGTAGTCGGACTTCAGACTGATACCAAGGGGCAAGACGAGCAAAAACGCTCCCTTGTCGCTAACCACATTCAAGGAATTTACAACAATACTAAACAGAAAGTCGAAACGGCGCTCAGTCAACTGGATGGACAGGTTAACCAACAGTTTGACTCGGGTGCTGCTGCTGCCAAGACGCAGTTTGAGAATTATGTTGACCAACGGATGAAGCGCTACAAGGACGAGCGCTACAGTGGCTTAGTAGGCAAGGGCAAATGGGTGAAGGACAAACTGTTCGGTATGCCTAGCGAGGTAAACGCCTTCTATCAGCAAGGTAAGAGTCAGTTCCTCGCCAGCATGAGCCAAACCATCGACAAAATTGCCAACAATGTAGCAACTAAGCTGAATGCAGCGAAAGCCGAGATTGCCAAGGGTAGGCAGGAAATCCAGAAATACGTTGCTTCTTTAGACCCATCTCTGCGGCAAGTCGGGCAAGAAGCGGCACAGAATATTGGGGCTAAGTTTGATGAGTTAGAGCAAAGTGTCGAGAACAAGCAAAATGAGTTGATTGACTCGCTGGCGCAGAAGTACAACGAGAATCTGCAAGTGCTGGATACCCAGATTAATGAAATGAAGGCGGAAAATCGCGGCCTCATGAACAAGGCGATGGACGCGATGGGTGGGACAATCAAAATCATCCTGGAAATGAAGAACCTGCTGATGGGCGTGTTGGGAAAAGCAGCGGGTGCAGTTGACAAGATTATCCTCGATCCAATTGGTTTCCTGGGCAATCTCGTGGGGGGTCTGAAGCAAGGCTTCCAGAACTTTCAGTCGAATAGCGAACAGCATCTCCAGAAGGGGATGGTGGGCTGGCTGACGGGCACACTGGCTTCAACAGGGGTTGAGATGCCGGAGAGTTTTGACATGAAAGGCATCTTTAGCCTGGCGACGCAGGTACTGGGAACCACTTATCAGGCTATCAGACCGCGAGCTGTCAAGGCGATCGGCAAGAACGGAGAGAAGTCTGTCAGCGCTTTAGAATCTAACTTCGAGATGTTTGTAATCTTGAAGAATGAAGGAGTGGGGGGTCTGTGGCAGTTTATACAGGATAAGATTGGCGACCTGAAGTCGATGGTGATTGACACCATCAAGAGTTTCGTCATCGAGACGGTGATTAAGCAGGGGATAATGTGGATTCTCAGCTTGTTGAATCCGGCTAGTGCGTTCGTCAGGGCGTGCAAGGCGATTATTGACATCATCACGTTCTTTGTTCAACGCGGAAGTCAGATTGTCGAGTTAGTGAATGCGGTGATTGAGTCGGTGACGGCTATTGCTAACGGTGCAGTTGGTGGGGCGGCGAAGGCTATAGAGAATGCCATGTCTAAGGCGCTACCCGTGATCATCGGCTTTATGGCGAGTTTGTTGGGCTTGGGCGGTATTACCGGCAAGATTCAAGACATTATTAAGAGGGTAAGAGGGCCGATTGAAAAGGCGATCGATTGGGTGATTTCTCAGGCTGTGAAGTTTGCCAAGAAGATTGGCAATAAGCTTGGGTTTGGGAAGGGTAAGAAAGGAAACAAAGAGGGGGAAAAAGATGCCAAACTTCTCACACCTGAACAGGCTGTAAGCGAGATTCAAAAACGTCTCAACAGCGAAGGTAGTCAACTTGCGGGACAAGATAATGTTGCCGCTGGCAATATTATGAAGTCTTTACACGAAAGAGAATCTAAGTGGGTTGAGGAAAATGTAGAAACCAAGGAAGGCAAGAAGCGTAAATTGCTTCTTATTCCCAGGGATAATGAAAATTCCTGGTGGATAGAAGTTAAGATTAATCCCAAGAAAGAAACAACGCAATGGCCTAAAGCACAAGTTAAAGGTGCAGGGGGAACTGCTCCTATTAGCAACAAAGAACATGTAGGTATGTTTCACGGCTCGAATAACGAAATTAAGAGTCCTCCAGATATAGACATGGATAAACTCAAAGGAAAGAGTGGAAATGGTAGTGGGCTTGAATTAGGATCGGGCTTATATCTGTCGCATTATTTTAGAGATGTGAGAGGTTATGCTAACCGGGAGGCCACACATGGAAAAGGAAAAGAGGGCTGGATACATAAATTCTGGGTCCCAGAATGGATTTTAAAGAGCGCAACAAAAGAAACCCCAGATACTTCCGGTGATGAGGCCTGGGAACGAAAGGGTGATGTAATAAAAGGAGAATGGTTGCATATAAAAGGCAAGAGTTGGAAGGCTGGATATCAATGGGTTCTTAAAAATAAGGAACATATTGAACAAATGAAATTAGAAGGAGCCTTACATCCTTATGAGGCTGCTGATAAATGGGGCAGAGGACGTAGGAACGAGTTTCCTGAAGACTTTGGAGGTAAGGCTGAATCTTTAGATGG
>Ga0256856_1000043_pt1 | contig 12858 bp, 6 predicted proteins | sample BONt10_FD_181175 | JGI IMG/M metagenome (GOLD analysis project Ga0256856, IMG submission 181175) | Terrestrial sediment cell enrichment communities from Utah, United States - BONCAT_SYTO_Terrestrial_sediment - 10 | ecosystem: Environmental > Terrestrial > Deep subsurface > Rock core/Sediment... | reverse complement strand
AGCTAGAGGATATCCATCGCTCCTGCTCTTGGTTGGCGATCGATTATTCAGCAAACCCTAATTAGCCCGGTAAAAGAACTGCTTAAAGATTATGAAATAATTATATTAGGCGACGCCTGAATTTGGGAGCGTCAAGCTGGCGTCTTGGCTGTGTGAGCAGCAAGTAAAGTTTGTTCTTAGAATTAAACAGGAGCGTTATATCCAATCAGAAGAAGCCGATTATGTCCACTTATCTGAGTTAGGATTACTGCCAGGAAGTAGCTTTTATCTAACCGGAGTTCAAGTGACCAAACAAAAAGGGTTTGGTTCTTTTGATGTAGCCGGTTATTGGCCACGTAAATATCGAGGAAAAGTTGATGATGAAGGCTGGTATCTGCTCACTAATTTAGGGGAATTGAAGCCAGCAATTGCTGCTTTTAAATGTCGCAGCGGTATTGAAGCTATGTTCAATGACTGTAAGACAGGTGGTTACAATTTAGAGAATAGTCACGCTAACAATGAGCGGTTAAAAAGCTTAATTTTAGTCATTGCTATTGCTTACAGTTGTGCTGTTCTCCAAGGGCAAAAACTCAAGCAAATGGGAATTCAAAAATATACGGGACGGCTGACTGAATGCAAGCGTTCGCATCGCCGTCATAGCAGTTTTTGGATTGGATTATACGGTCAATCTTGGGTGGTTGGAATGGAGTTTTGCCAAGAAAGAGTTGCTGAATTAATGAGAATTAGATGTAACAAGCTGCCATTTTTTCAGAGGGGTTTGAGGGCTATGTCCTTGATTTTATCAGGATTTTGACGGGGTTGTCACCCCGTCAGTTCGGTCATAGTTGTCGATAAAATTTGACAAGGTTCTTCGAGAACTGTTTCCAAGTCTTGTATATGCGTCGAAACTTTTATTGACGCTTAGGTTCATCAGTCACAGACCATAGCCTTTCTGCTGGTTGCAGTTCTGGAGAGTAAGCTGGCAAATATTCTACATACATTCCTGATGGAATTACCAGTCGTTCGCTTATATGCCAACCGGCTCTGTCCATCACTAACAAAATTGTTTTAGATTGTCCGGCGCAGGTTGCACGAGCCAAATTTTCTCAGACTAGACTCAGCCATTCACAGTTGACTCGGGGAATGATAAACCATTCGGTTTTTCCAGTAGGAGGATTGACAAATCCGTAAAGATATACCCATTCGTAGCGATGACAAACAACTGCCGATGGTCTTTCTCCAATAGGGGCCCATACTTTACGGATAATTGGTTTGAGGCCGACTCTATGTTCATCGAATGACCAGACCTCTATTTGATGTGAAGGAAACTCTTTTTGCAGCTCCCTCACACGGGAAAGACAGTTGTTTTTAAAGTGTTCTTGCTCAATTTTATCCCCGTTTTTATGTTGAGGTCGAGGTCTTTGAGGTGAGTAGCCACACTTTTTTAAGTATTCCCAACCCCTTTGTTTACCGACTCGTTCTCTCCCAATTTTTTGGGCAATCCATAATGCGACCGAAGGTCCAGTCCACAGACCTCGATCGGGGGATTCCCCCGCTAAACTTAAACGCAGTTCTTCCAATTGCCGAGTGTTGAGTAAGGCATGAGTCGGGCGTTGTTTTGAGGGCTGCTTTTTGAGCTGAATCGCTGTCTCGAGGTGCTGATTATAACTTTTAACTCTCGAGCGAGCATAATCATAATTAATTCCCAGGACTGCGGCTGCTTCTTTAATTGTTTTTGAGAGCGCAATTAACCAGAGTAATTGCCAGCGACGCGCGCTCGATCGGGTTGGTTGCCTCTCGGTAACGATGCTTGAGTTCTATTGCACTCAAGTAAGGTTCCCGATGTGCTATTCTGGTCATCTTTTTGTTTGAATCATTAACTCATCAAGACGATTGTAGTTCTTTTTGCTACCAGTTTTCATGAGTCGATCGCCCGCACTGTGTGAGCGATCGCCCGCACTGTGTGAGCGATCGCCCGCACTGTGTGAGCGATCGCCCGCACTGTGTGAGCGATCGCCCACACTGTGTGAGCGATCGCTTGCCATAAACACATAGATGGCGATTGAGCGCCTAAAGCGCTCAATCGCCATCATAACGGGGGTAACTAACCCGGATTTGGTATTACACCTAGCGTCCTAATCGTTCTGGCGGTTGCTATACCAAAAAAAAGGACACAGCATGGCTGTGTCCCTACCCGTACCGGCGATATTCCGATTAGGATTCTTGCCGTTTAGAACAAGAACAATTCAGAATTACCGGAAATTCCCAAATTGACGTCGACAGTTGCAAACAAACTGTTACCGCCAACAGTAGAACCGTTGCTATCGTAATACAGTTTAGTAGATGCAGAAAGACTGTCGTAGATAGCCATGATCGACGGCCCGGTTAAAGTTGCTTCGAACACATTTACATCAGACACTGTACTGCTGTAAGCGTAGAAACTCGAACCCAAAGGTCCAGAGCCGGTGGTAAACGCTGCAAAACCAGTGCTATCGAGGTTAATTACATCATCAACAATGCTGTAATTGGTAATTAAATCTCCGTCGTCAGCAGTAGTTCCGCTGAACACAAACACATCCAAACCAGCACCGCCGTTGAGAACATTGGTTCCCACACCACCGATTAAAGTGTCATTCCCGATGTCGCCGTTGAGAGTATCGCTACCGCCACCGCCGAAGAGGCTGTCATTACCATCGTCGCCGGAAATGCTGTCGCTACCCAAACCGCCGTCGAAAATGTCGGCACCGCTGCCTCCGCTGAAGATGTCAGCAAATTCTGTACCAGTGACGCTGTTAGCAGTCGCATCTCCAGTAAATAAAACAGGAGTGGTGAAGTTGTAACCGCCAGCACCAGAACCGAAATTGTTAAAGTCGGTCGGGTAAGTATTCCTAACAGCACTTAAATCAGCAACGCTGCCTGATTTGGTAGTAGTACCCGTAGGAGAAGTATCAGTATCAGAAGATGCGATCATACCTGGAAATACAAAGTCCGCCGTTCCCGGATTACTAGCAGCCGTACCAAAATTAGCAATTAAGGTAGAACCAGCGGCTGCGGTACCGCTCGAGTCAAAATACAACACTGTTTCGTTCCACGCATTCGTAAAGGCGAAAAAACTAGCAGTTGTAGAATTGCCCAGGATCTTAGCTTCTGCATCTTCCAAAGAGGCATAACTTCCCCCTGTGAAAATCACTAACTCTTTGCCAGTAATGTCCGGATGTGACCCACTTACAGCGTTAAAGTTAGTCGTAGTCAAATTGCCGAAAGCACCGCCAGTCAGAACATCTGCACCAGAACCACCGCTGAAGATGTCAGAAAATTCCGTACCAGTGACGCTGTTAGTAGCCGTATCTCCTGTAAATAAGACAGGAGTGGTTAAGTTGTAACCGCTAGCATCAGAACCGAATTTGTTAGATGCGGTCGGGTAAGTATCGGGATTAGTGATTAAATCCACAACGCTGCCTGAGCTGGTAGTAGTACCAGTATCAGAAGAGGTGATCGTACCTGTAAATACAAAGTCCGCCGTTCTCAGATTGCTAACAACCGTACCAAAATTAGCAATCAAGGTAGAACCACCGGCTGTGGTACCGTTCGAGTTAAAATACAACACCGTTTCGTTCGACGCATTCGTAAAGGCGAAGAAACCAGCAGTTGTAGAATTGCCCAGGATCTGAGCTTGTGGATCTTCCAAAGAGGCATAACTTGCGCCTGTGAAAATCACTAACTCTTTGTCAGTAATGTCGGGATTTAAACCGCTAACAACGTCAAAGTTAGTCGTAGTCAAATTACCGAAAGCGCTCGCGCTAAACTGCAATTTGTCCACCCCAACAGTAAAGTCGATAATTTTATCGCCGCCTTCATTAGTTGTCGTGTAAACAAACAGATCCTCACCAATGCCACCGCTGAGGATATCCAAACCGAGGCCGCCGGTGATGGTATCGTTGCCGTCGTCGCCGTCGAGGCGGTCGTCTCCGGCTTGTCCTATCAGGATATCGCTGCCATCGCCACCGAACCCTGCATCGTTTCCAGCATCACCCTCGAGGGTATCGTCGCCTGACTGTCCATAGAGTTGGTCGGCATCCTCACCACCAAAAAGTTGGTCATTTCCATCGCCTCCCTCTAGGTAGTCATTGCCAACGTCAGCATCTAAAACGTCATTGCCACCCTGACCATAGAGGAGGTCGTTGCCTAATCCTGCGGTCAGGGTGTCATCGCCCAGACCACCTTCCAAGAGGTCATCGCCTGCACCAGCATCTAGCACATCATTGCTATCTTCGCCGTAGAGGAGGTCGCTGCCATCCCCGCCGACTAACTGGTCATTGCCTGTACCGCCTTTGAGGTTATCGTTCCCTGTCCCGCCGTCAAGGGAATTGTTGCCATCGTTGCCGTAGAGGAAATCGTTGCCGTCGCTGCCAGCGATCTGGTCATTTCCATCACCACCCTCTAAGTAATCGTTGCCGATGTCGCCATTGAGGGTGTCGCTACCCGCTTGACCATAGAGTTGATCGTTGCCGTCGCCTCCATTGAGGACGTCATCTTCAATACCGCCCTCTAAATAGTCGTTTCCAGCTTGCCCAAACAGGGAATCAGCCCCGTCGCCACCTCGGAGTTGGTCATCGCCGTTGCCACCTTCTTTCGAGTCACGTCCGGCTTGACCGTAGATGAGATCGTCGCCGTCGCCGCCGTCGAGGGAGTCATCGCCATTGCCACCGTCTAGTAAGTCGTTGCCAGTTTGAGCCAAAATGCGATCGCTGTCATCATTCCCATACAGGAAATCGTCGCCGTTGCCGCCGTCGAGGGAGTCATCGCCATTGCCGCCTAATATACTGTCAACGCCGTTTTGACCGTAAAGTTGGTCGCTGCCGTCGTTGCCTTCTAAGATGTCATTATCGTCACCACCATCTAAGAAGTCATCGCCATTGCCACCGACTAGATAGTCATCACTAGCTTGACCAAAAATGCGATCGCTACCATCGTTGCCAAACAGTTCGTCGCTGCCGTCTCCACCTTCGAGGTAGTCGTCGCCTGTTTGTCCTAACAAGGTATCGGCGCCAACACCGCCATACATCGCGTCGTTGCCTGCGTCGCCTTCGAGGGAATCATTGCCCGCTTGACCAAACAGTTCGTCGTTGCCATCGCCACCTGATAGGGTATCGTTATCATCGCCGCCGTCTAACAAGTCGTTTCCGGCATCGCCATATAAGATATCTTTTCCGGCTTGACCGAAGATGCGATCGCGTCCATCCCCACCCAATAGCGAATCCTCGCCCTCGCCACCTTCTAACAAGTCGTTGCCAGCACTAGCGTTAAGGGTATCTTTCCCCACCTGACCGTAAAGTTGATCGTCGCCTTCCCCGCCATTGAGGGAATCATCTCCCGCGCCACCATCGAGGAAGTCATCCCCTACGCTACCTTCGAGGGTATCCTTGCCGTTTTGACCGTAAAGTTGGTCGTTGCCATCGAGACCCAACAGTTTGTCGTCGCCTTCCCCGCCTTCGAGGTAGTCGTTGCCCGTGCCACCGTCTACAGTATCGTTACCCTCTTCGCCATAAAGTTGGTCGTTGCCCTCGGAACCTTCGAGAGTATCGTTACCCGTGCCACCTTTGAGCAAATCTTCACCGACTTGACCTTCCAGGATGTCGTTGCCGTCGCCACCGTAAATGCGATCATTGCCATCGTTACCATCTAGGGAGTCGTCTCCACCTTCACCATAAATCAGGTCGTCGCCACCTAAGCCACAAATATGGTTATTGACAAAGTTGCCGACGAGTCGGTCTTCAAATTCCGAACCTTCTAAGTTTTCAATTCCAGTGAGGGTATCACCTCTGGCATCGCCAGTCGAACCCAATCCGGTGGTGAGATCGACATTTACGCCGGATTTGGAAGTGAAATAGGAAGCGGTATCCACGCCAAACAAGGCGAATACTGTGGTGCCAAATAACCCGCCATCGATGTAATCAGCCCCTTCACCGCCCACAATATAGTCGTCGCCGTCATCCCCTCTAACGGTATCTTTTCCTTCTTCGCCAAATAAAATATCGTTGCCGCCAGCGCCGGATACGTTGTCATTGCCTGCACCGGCAAAGATGGTGTTATAGTTGGCGTCGCCTGTAATTTGGTCGTCGTATGCAGAACCGATGATGTTCTCAATACCGTACAGCAAGTCTGTATTGCTATACCCATCCGTAGCAATACCGAGTCCGGGGACAAAAAACAAACCTAATGAGACGGTGACACCTTTGGGGTCGCGGCGGTAGCTGACGATATCGATGCCATCGCTTCCATCCATGATGTCGTTACCGGCATTGCCGATTAGCAAGTCGTTGCCGGTTAAACCTTCGATGATATTATCTTTGGCGTTGCCGATGAGGATATCGTCAAATTGAGAACCGACGATGTTTTCTAAATTTGGCAGGGTATCGATATTGCCGTAGCCATCATAGGCGGTGCCGGCTGCGATCGTAAATTCCGGTTCTGGATCGGTCGGAATATCTTTCCCGCCAGTACACTCGGTATTGTGGACTGTCCCACCGGCGTTGCCGTAGCGATTTTCTTCATCGATATTGACTGTGACGCCTTTGGGAGAAGTGGCGTAAACAACGATATCGTTATCCTCGCCGCCATTAATAAAATCGTTTCCCACATCACCAGCAATGATGTCATTGCCAACGCCACCATTGATCGAGTCGTTGCCACCAGGCCCTAAGTCAACGCCGAATTGACCTTGCGCTACTACATAGTCGCCCGAAATAATATCGTCGCCCGTACCACCATTAATGATATCGTCTTGACATACTCCCCAGCCTGAAGGCGTGGGGATTCTTTACGTTTCAGCGACTGATGCTACCGAGGTAGTCTTACTCTGTCTCGACGTACATTTAGAGTCGTGGCGATGCCCCATCCCGACTTTTTCTATATTTACTGAGGCGTTCTCATCTCGGTCGTGTTCTGTACCGCAATTTAAACAAATTACAGAACGTACCGATAAATTAATTTTGCCCCATTTGTAGCCACAATCTGAGCAGGTTTGGCTTGTCGGTTCCCAGCGACTAATCGCAACAAACTCCCGACCAAATTTCTCAGCTTTAGCCTCAACCAGTACCCTGAAGTCTCGCCACCCTTGCTGACTAATTGCTCTAGAGAGCTTAGGGTTTTTGACCATGCCTGACACATTCAAATCTTCCAGTACGATAGTTTGGTTTTCGCTAACGATTTTAGTTGATAGCTTGTGCAGAAAGTCTTTGCGAATATCAGCTATTTGGCTGTGTAGTTTGGCAATCTGAATCCTGGTTCTATTTCTACGTCTTGACCCGTTTTGTTGACGGGCTAACTTCTTCTGTAACTTGCGTACTCTACGGTCAAGCGCTTTATAGCTAGGACTTAGAGCTTTTTCTCCATTACTCATCACAGCAAAAGTATTAATCCCCAAGTCTATGCCGATACTTGGGTTTTTGGTATCGACTTGAACGGATTCTACTTCTACCACAAAACTTAGGAAATAGCGGTTAGCGCAATCTTTTATTACTGTTACTGAGCTAGGCTCAGACGGCAATTCTCTAGACCAAATTGGCTTGACAACCCCGATTTTTGCTAAGTAGACACCATCACCCTTAACAGAGAATCCGCCACGAGTAAGCCTTGCAGACTGCCTGTTAGTCCGTTTTTTGAATTTAGGATAGCCAACCTTGCCACCTTTTCTCTTGCCTTTGCAGGAGTCGAAAAAGTTCTTAAAGGCAGTCTCTAAATCCGCTACCGACTGTTGTAACGGAATATTTGACACTTCACTCAACCAAGCTCTCTCCTCAGTCTTTTTAGCCTGAGTGATGACTATCTTCTGGAGTTGGGTCGATTTGGGCTTCTTCTCGGATCGCTTGCAGATAGCCAAGGCATCATTCCAGACAACACGGACGCAACCGAACAACCGAGCTAAACTCTGTTGCTGTTGGTCTGTTGGATAGAATCTGTACTGGTATCTTGCTTTCATGCTACCATTGTACAGCAAATAACCGGATAGTAGCATGAAGAAGCGACTAGATTTTAGGATTGAAGAATTTGAATTTGAAATCCTTGAAGAGTATTGCAACGCTACTGGCAGAACGAAGACAGACATATTGAGAGAACTGATTAGAAGCTTGAAAACCAAGAAAAAGCCGTCCTAGAAGGACGGGGCTTGTATCCCATTAACTCTGGTCAGCGCCACCGATAATGACATCATTCCCCTCATCACCGCCAATGGTGTCGTCTCCAGCATCGCCTGCAATAATATCGTTGCCCAGGCCACCAGAAATGGAGTCATTGCCCGCAGGCCCCTAGTTGACGATATTATTGCCGTCCGGGCCTAAGGGTACTTCATAGCCTGGGGGCAACAGATAATCGCCGGTAATAATATCGTCATCGTCGCCACCGCTGATCGTGTCACCGTCAGCACCGCCCAAAATCAAGTCTTTCCCCTCGTCACCTGTGATGTTGTCGTTTCCTCCATCCCCGGTGATGATGTCATTACCAAGGCCACCAGAAATTGAGTCATTACCCAGAGGCCCAAAATCAAGATCCAACTGACCCGGTGGAATTATATAGTCCCCGATCAGAAGGTCGTCATCTTGCCCACCATAAATCAGATCGCTGTCACCACCCCCAACCACGATATCTTTGCCTGCATCCCCTTGGAGTGTGTCATTGTTGCGATCGCCACCGAGGATATCATCTCCATTTCCTCCGGAAAGGAAATCGTTACCTTCATTGCCGCTGCCGATAGAGAATTGGATTGGGTTTGGAGAATCAATATTGACGTTATCGGGAATAAAATCCAAATCGTTGGGGTTAAGGTTGACATCGTAATATATTAAAGCCGAGGAAGTAGTCGCCAACCAGGATGTCTGTCCCATCGGCACCAAAGAGACTGTCGTTAGCCCCGCCGCCGAAAACAATGTCATTTCCCCCCTCACCGTTGAGGAAGTCATTACCGTCAGCACCTGCATCGTTAGGGGCAAGACCATCGCCAAAAATGAGGTCGTTGCCAGGACCATCCGGGCCGCCACCAGCATCGCCATTAATTACGTCATCGCCTCCAAAACCGAAGAGAATATCGTTAGGAGTGTTAGGTAGTGTAAGGGGTATATCTGGATCTGTTATAAATTCTATTTCTATCTCAAAACTGACATCTACGGGGGGTCCTCCTTGATCTCCTGAAAAAGAATCTCCAGCTGGTGTACCGACCTGTAAATCGGGTAGTAAAGCGTCAATACTGGTTTTGACCTCAAAATTGGGGTCAGGTGCAAGATCTATCTCTATTTCACCACTCGGTTGTGTCGTTAATAAATCACGTAAAGACATAACCAAAACTCCTAAAAGACAGGACAATTAATTGCACTTAAATGAAATTTGCCACCCCGATGTTGCTGGCCTGAATGCCAGTGAGAATTGCTAACACTTCACCACTGTTGGCAATACTAATGGAAGCCCCATTCGCTACAGGAGTGATCGCCAGCGCGCCAAAATTCAAGCCACCGCTCAAAACCAGCAAATCTTGGCCCGATTGAAAATCGAGGATGGTGTCAGTGCCGGTATTCGGCATCAGCATAAAGAAATCGCTTCCCTTACCCCCCGCCAAGGTGTCGTTGCCCAAGTCACCCCAGAGAGTATCGTTAGCCAAATTGCCCAACACCTGGTCATTACCTTGACCGCCGTGTAGCACATCGTTACCTTGGTTGCCGTTGATGAGATCCTCGCCCTCACCCCCCAAAATCGTGTCGTTGCCCCGATTGCCATAGAGGGTGTCATTTCCGGCTAATGAAACAACGCGATCGTTGCCTGCCAAAGCATCGCCCCAGTCATTGCCTTCAGTTAACGTAACAACATCATCGTTGAGCGTAAAAGCAGGGTTATTATTTCCCGGAAGGCTCGAGGGATAAAAATTATTGACAGTTCCTGTCTGGGCATCCAGCTTAGCGATCCAAGTATCCACCGCACCCGCATTCAAACCCCCAAGCGAACCATCTGTAAATCCGGTTACAAAGAGATTATTTGCGCCGTCAACAGTCAGACCTGTAGCATAGTCGAGTTGGGGAGAACCAAACTGTTGCTGCCAAAGCTGGTTGCCATTCGTATCGTAAGAAGTTACCAACGCATCGTATGACCCAGCGTTAGCAGATCCCAAGTTACCGTTGGTATATCCTGTCAAGAAAATCCGGTCTTGGGAGTCGATCGCCATCCCAGCCAATAACTCTCCATCATCCTCGTTACTGCCAAACTGGCGCACCCACGACTGAGTACCGTTGGGGAGATATTTGGCGACAAAAATATCGGAAGATCCAGTAATATTTCCCTCAACATTTCCCCCCTGACTTCCGGGAAAAATACCCGTCGTTATTCCGGTTAAATAGATATTGCCCTGACTATCGGTTTCCACAGCCCAGGGAAATTCGTAACCTGTAGTGCCAAATTGTTGCGTCCATACAATCTGCCCCTGCGGGTCAAATTTCGTCAGCCACGCATCGTACAAACCCACCGTCGGACCAGTCAAACCATAAGTCCATCCAGCCGCGTAGGAGTTACCATCCTTATCAACAGCAACGCTGTAAGTTTCATCAAACGCAGGCCCGCCTAGTTCAGTCCACCACTGTTGGTTGCCATTACTGTCGAATTTGGCTACCCAAGCATCATCTTGAACCGGAAATTGGAACAGGTCTTGTCGGGTGTTTTCTTTAACAGTTAATCCAGAGAGTAAAACATTTCCTTGGGGGTCAACTTTGATATCTCTAGAACCTGTGACGATATCTGGCGTGCCAAACTGCTTAGTCCAAATCGGATTACCATTAGCGTCATACTTGGCGATCCAAGTATCAGCTTGTAGGGACGTTCTCGGAGCAAACAAATCACCTTGAGTATCTCCGACTAAGTAAAAGTTACCGTCTCGATCTGTAGTAACACCAAAAACCTCGTCATAATTAGCAGTACCAAACTGTTTCACCCACAACTGGTTACCGCTGCTGTCATATTTAGCTACCCAAGCATCGTAAGATCCTTGATTGGGGCCTCCCAAAGAACCATCCGTGGCTCCTGCGACATAAAGATTTCCCCAAGAATCAACCGCTATATCGTAACCATTATCCTTGGCAAAGGTACCCAGTTGCTTCATTTTTTGTTGCAGCGGCTCAGGTGGTGGAGTATTACCTACATATTGAAAATAGCTATCCGTTAAATTTAAGTTTACCTCAGGTCTTGCAATAATAAAACCAACAATATCAGGTATTCCTTGTTGGAAAGAAAAAATTGCTTTTCCCGAAATTTTTCCACCTAATTGCGGTACATCAATGTCGTTTAGATCGGTAAGCCAATAGTTTTGCGGACTACCATGTAACTGGATAAAATCCTGAGTAGGGTTAAAGTCCAAAATGATAGCATAGTCGTTGAACCCTAGAAAATTATAGCCGAGTAGCTCAAAGGGATTAATACTGTTTGTGTAGTTGCTGTGGACGTAATAAGGTTTCACCCAATCACCTAAAATAAACCTGTCTGAACCCGCATCAGGCGGTCCCAAATCTAGTATCTTTAAGGGATTATTAACAATTTCGTTGTCGGGGTAGGCAGGATTTGTTACATAAAGGTCGAGGACATCGCCCAAAAAAATATCCAGGTCTGGTGTGGGCTGATTGGTTTTGAGAAAGCCATCGTTATAGGCATAAATGGCATCGTTTCCTAAGCGACCGATGCCGATATGAATGTTTCCAAGTCCCCCAAAGACTACGTCGCTAAACGGTGTTAATAAAGAAGTAATTCCATCGTCCATTTGATTTGATCCTCAACTTCATAATTTTCAGCAATGATGATATAGTCTTTATAGTTTATATGCACCTGTGCTGTAGTGGCAGACTTTTCTCCCATCTTTATCAGTGATAAAAGACAGGAAAAATATTCAAAACGGTTTGCGAAACACAATTGTCATTTCAGTGTGCAAACTCAGCAAATAGCCAAAAAAGGCGTAGAAAAGAAATTGAAAAGATGTTAAAGCTTGCCAAGGCTTGAGCGGTTCAAAAATTACATTAAGCGTCCCGTCTAAAAGGCGTTGATACTGATTCCAAGCGCGAGTATTTAAGCACAACCACGGAGTATCAGAAAAAGCGCGATCGCAAAATTCGACAGGCTTCCACCCTTGGCAAAGCGCGAGGGATTCGAGGGATTCGGGGGTGTAAATATGCAGGTGGTAGGGAACGTGAACGGGATTATAGTAATCTGAAATGTTAGGGCAATTGAGGTCAATTTTTGCGGCGTTGGGCGTGCCGATAAAAATATAGCCCCCAGGGGCAAGAAGTCTGTTTAAATCGCTCAATAAGACATGGGGATTTTCCACGTGTTCGATTACATCTTGGAGTAAAATGTAATCAAATGGACCTTGAGCTAGAGTGGCTGGATTGCCAAAACCTTCTGAGGGCGCATAGGGGTCATATCCGTAACACTTGCCAAAGCCATTTTGTTGCAGGTACTGCATAAATAGCCCATTGGCGCAACCGTAATCGAGTAGCGATCGCGTTTGGGAAAACCCGTGTTTTTTTAATTGTCCGCACAGCCGTCGATAAATAATTTGATAAGGCCAGGTGAGTTGCGCTTCGGCAAAAGGATATTTGGCATAATATTCATCCAGATCCACAACATCTAAACAATTAATTGTTTGGCAGTTAGGACATCGCCAAACCTTGAAAAACTCACCTTTAAACGCTCTGACATTACAAGGAAATGTTGCCAAAGCAGATTCCTTATTTGGATCTAGGTTATAATTACAAACCAAACAATCAAGGCGTTGCTTACCAGTGTTATTTTTGTTAAAACTACTAGCAGGAAAAAGCGTAGCGGGTAAACCATTAGAGTCATTAGTGGTATCCATGT
>Ga0256856_1000042_pt1 | contig 12917 bp, 16 predicted proteins | sample BONt10_FD_181175 | JGI IMG/M metagenome (GOLD analysis project Ga0256856, IMG submission 181175) | Terrestrial sediment cell enrichment communities from Utah, United States - BONCAT_SYTO_Terrestrial_sediment - 10 | ecosystem: Environmental > Terrestrial > Deep subsurface > Rock core/Sediment... | reverse complement strand
ATGCCAATATATTTACCAGCCTATAGTCCTGAATTAAATCCGATTGAAAGATTGTGGGAGCCTACAAAAAAAGACCTCAACTGGGAAAATTATTCGAGTTTAGATCAACTCAAAGAACAGGTAAATAAAATTATCAAATCTCTCACTAATGAAGAAGTTTTATCTCTCTGTGGTTGGGACTATATCCTTGAAGCTATATTAAGTGCAACTTCATAGTGAATTGGTATGAGCTATCCAGGTCTTCCAAGTCTTGCGACCCCGCCGTCCCCGTCCTATAAGGGTTTGGGATACTTCCGGTATCTTGCTGTGGCAGGGTGTAATCCGTCCCAGATGGATTGTCGGAAAGGTTGGGTTGAGTGTCGGAAACATCATCAACGGCTGTGTTTTTGTCAAGTCGGGCGATGGGGTCTAAGTATGTACTATCTTGCTTTGTCGGTTGGTGATTACTGGGGTCGGTCAACTTTGGGACTTTCCGTAAAAAACGCTTATTTAGAGGCATACCGGGCAACTTAATTACAGCTTCGTAACGTGGCACTGCATCACCATTTTTAGGGCATTGTTACCCTAATAATTCCACTTCCAAGAGAGCTTCATCACGCAACTTTGCCAGACCACCAGCATTAGCTAAACCTGCCATTGTTCGCGTGTGGGAGACTATCAAGCCGAACATTTTTGCTTTACGAATATCACTCAAAGCTGATTGGAAAAACTCGCTAGCAGCACTGCATCGCCCCGCCCAATTTGTGAATTCATCGCAGCATAAAGTCAGAGGCCCGAATGTGGGGTTAGGTTGAGTTTCGATGATTTTATAACGGCGCCGAACCTCAGCCGCGAACCATTCAAGCTTGGCATCAATGGCAGCGTAATCCATCCCGCCGCCGACAACTTCACACCCAGCCCAAGCACCATACGCAGCGTGTGGGTCGCAGATTATTACCCGGTGGCCGGCGAGCACGCGTCGCTTAACTTCCTGTTCTGCGAAGGTGGTTTTGCCTGAGCCGGGTGCACCGTAGATTAGTACGCTCGGATAGTTGGTGAGTATGGGCATTTTGGGGCTGTCGGTTTGATCAGGTTCGATAGTGGCCGTTGTTGCAGATTCCACTTTGTCCGATGGGTTAGCCACGCTGTCCAGAGTCGTTGTACCCGTGAGTAGGGCTTGCTGTTGGCTGGGGTCTAATCCCAGAGACTCAATGTACACTTGCTCAAGAAGCCCCTCAAAGTCAACCTCATCCGCTTCTGCGAGTTTCTTATATCTGGTTTGTGTGGTCGCCATCTGATAGGCAGACTCCGCAGCGAATCCAAATTCATAAGCCTGGTTTTTGTACTTTTTAATTCGTTGGCGAATCGGCTCCTGTTCTGATTCCTTACGGGCGATAAGCATCACCGTTACCATTCCACCAGTTGCTAGTAAACTTAGGAGAATCTTGATACCCCCAAAACCGCGCTCGACTCCCCGGAATTCAGCTTTCGCAGGGACAAGCCAAGCGGGTCTAACTTCGATCCTGTTGCCAATTCTGTACTCAATTTTGTCGTTGAATGGGAGCGCTGTAGCTGTTGCGAAGCCAGCGATTCCTAAGCCTAACAATCCCAATATAATGGCTTGATTTTTGTTAGCTAGCATTATGTAACTTGCTCCAAATTTGAGAAACGACAAAACAACCAGAAACAATCAACAAAGCAGCCGTAAAGAGTAGTAACTGAGAATTGGCAATAACCCAAGCAAGCCTTGCGTCCCAATTCGCCGATAGCAAGGCAGTGCCGACAGCTATTAAAATTAGTTGGCTGCGAAGCTTGGCAGAACCATCAGCGGTCAAAGTGTGGACTAAAAGCCCAAGGCTGGCAGCCGGAATCAGAATCACCTCCGCCGGAATCAACGCCGGAATAGCCCGCACGATAAGCGATGCAGACAGACCCGCACCGAAGTAACTGCCGAATTCACCCCAGTTTCCGGTCAATGTCCAGAAGCGCTCGATGTTGGTTACTTCGGGTGTTTTGGTTTGGTTTTGCTGCTCAAATTGTTGGGAAGTTTCTGAGTTTAAATAGTCGAAGTCTGAATCAAATTCTGAGTACATACAAAAAAAGCGGGCATTTAACCCGCTTGCTACTGTGTGCTATTTGCGACCAGAAAAGTAGTCAAAAAGGCTATCTAAGAAGCCTTTGGAATTGTTGCCCATGCCAGAGCTATTGCCACCAGCCGAAACGCCTGACACAGCGGAAATGGGGTCAAAGTCTTTGGCGTTGATGTAAGCGTTAAAGTTTGCCCGTTTCTGCTGCATATTAATTGCTTGCTGTGGGCTTGCTTGAATCGCCTTTAGACTTTGAGCAAAGCTGTGAAGCTGAATTTGACCCTTGGCTGTGTGATTGGCTTTGATGAGCAATAACCGCTGCCTGAAACCTGTATTTGCTAACGTTTGGGTTGAGGCTCCTTCGACTTTTATTAAGCCCAATTCCTGCTGGAGTTTATGATTGAGATTGACAATATGCTGGTCATGTTTCGCACCAGCAATAATAGCTTTGGCAACGTATTTGTCAATCTCAGCTTTATCAGTCAGACCGTTTTCTATCGCTTCCAAGGTGAGACGCTCAATCTCAACTTTGTTAGCGCGGTATTTAGCGACATGGCGATTCATCGCGACTGCCAACTGTTTCTGAATGTCCGATACCTTTGCAGCACGGGCGGCATCGTGTACTATTTCTGGCGTCAGGTTCCCGTACTGTACGGGGTTATGTCCGAACTCTTGGGCAACATGGGCAGCGCCCGACGTTTTACCTACTCGAATTTGCATTACAATGCTCCTTAGTACGGTTTAGTGCTAATCTCCCCTTTTTAAGGGGGAGATGGTTTGCAGGGACTCGCGGTCTACTTTCTCAGGGGAGGCTGCGAGTTCTTGTTTGCTTCGATATTGCCAACGCAATAAATATTGAGGTCCAAATTATAGGCATTATTGTACAAATCGGCTATTTCTTCAGTCAGCAATTCTTCGACTAAAGGCGGATAATTAAGATACTCTCCGCATTCACTCCATCCCAGTTCATACCAACCAGATAATGCCATTGCAGCCTGTACAATTTCTTCTTTTTCCGTTGCCGGGTTGACCGAAATCCACATTACTTTTAATCTCTCAAACTGTTGATTTGACCAACTACTTCAATAGCTATTGCATCGGTGACTCCCTCATCTCTCAACTGCAAGGCAGCAGCCTGTAGAGCTTGTTGAGGTCGAACTGCAACCACATTAAAGTGTCTGGGTGTCTTGCTTTCTCGCTTAACTTGCACTTTGTAATAGGACATGGTTAAGACTCCTGAAGCTTCTTAAGTCCGGCGGCTACTTCCTCGGTAAAGCCGAGTTGCACTTCTGCCGCTGCCTGTTTGCCAAGCGCCCGCCCAAGTTCGCGGTAGTTGTTGAGCAAGCCAGATTTAAAAGAAGCAATTTGGCTCAGATTGCTGTCGGCAACAGTTGAAGCATTGAGAGCAATTTGGTTATGTTGCTCGACAAACACAATTGCGGTTGAAGCTGTGGGAGATGTCGCTGCGGGTGCTTTGTCTACCAATTGGCGCAACTGGGTAAGCTTGCCCGCGTTCAGAAGTTTGGCAGCATCAAGAGCCAATTGGGAGTATTCGGTCGCTCTGGCAGCCCCCCGGCGCAAGCTTGCGAGATTCAATCCGTAAATGCTCTGGAGCTTAGAAATCGATTTCTGTAAGTCCGCTTTGCTCAGTCTGAGGAGGCTCATCATCTGTTGCGCTGAGTACCAGCTTTCCGGTGGCTCTGGCTCAGATGTATCGATTGGCTCAGCTTCAATGTCAATCACCGTCGGGTTTTCGGGTTCCATAGTCTAGCTTGGTTAGTGGGATAGGTTTTATCGATATTGGTCGTTTTTATCGATGTTTATCGATATGCGTGCTATGATAACATGAGTAATGTTCCTGTTAACCCCTGACATACCTGAATTAAAAAACAGTAAAGGCGATAAGGTATAGAAGGTAACGTAACAAACTTTCTAAATATTCTTATGCCTTCCAATAAGCCACGAGTAACCCTATATTTTGATAATCAAGAGATGGAAATCCTTGAGGCTTGGGCGGGTCAGGAGTTTTTGACTGTACCTCAACTAACACGGGTAGTAGTCAAGCGGGCCATCGCCGAATATCTGAAACAGCATCCCCGTGAAGCTGTGGAAGATGTTCCCGAAGCCCCGCCCACAGCTTCACCAGCGGCAAAAGCTACAGCTACAGCTAAGCGGGGTAGGTCTAGCAAAGGTGCTAGTTAATGTCTAGCAACTATCTAGCAGATGTCTAGCAAAGGAAACAAGTAACCATGATCCAAACCCAAACCAAGACAGTCACATTTGATGAGTTTGTCGCTTGGTATCCAGAAAACTCAGTTAATAAATACGAGCTACACAACGGAGTAATTGTCGAAATGCCTTTAGGAACGGGCGACCATTCGGCTGTAGCCGGGTTTATTTCCGGCGAAGTGTATTTAGAAATTCGGCAGCAACAACTGCCCTACCTAGTGCCGAGAGAGTACACAGTTAAGTCTGTCAGTGACAAGTCTGGCTATTGCCCAGATGTCATCGTCCTAGATTTACCCGCGCTCGAAAGTGAACCACGCTGGAAAAAAGAATCCATTATCACGATGGGCGCTTCTGTACGACTGGCTGTAGAGGTCGTTAGCACTAATTGGCAAGATGATTACTTGGTTAAAGTAGCTGAGTACGAAATATTAGGTATCCCGGAATATTGGGTTGTGGATTATGCTGCTTTAGGTGGCAGACGCTTCATTGGCAATCCGAAACAACCTACTATCTCGGTTTACCAGTTGGTTGACGGCGAGTATCAAATCAGCCAGTTTCGGGGAGATGACCGAGTTGAGTCTCTGGCGTTCCCAGAATTGAGGTTGACAGCCTCACAGATTTTTCGCGCCGGCTTGCCACCAACCGAACCGAGCTAGAGACTGGGGCGTGAGCGAAGAGGTGACGATTTTTGAGTTTTGGCGAAATTCCCAGATGTGGGAATCGTTGGTACAGAGGAGCGTTTGCCGATCGAGCGCGGGTGTAGGGAATTTAGGGGCGATCGGCTCTTGATAGTTTCACACTCTCTTTTATTGCGTGAAAGTTACGTTTTTGCGCAAAGTGGTAACGCCGAAAACTCGCTCTCCTACCCTGTCTTTTGTGGGTCACAACACATAACATCTGGCTTAATACAACTTTATTATTTTTGTGAGTCTGTCACAATAGGGAGAGAAGCGGTCAAACTTGATTTTTGGGAAGCATATGCGATCGCACCTTTGCTCGCATATGGATTTCAGGCATTATAATAAATTCAGTTGCTAATCCGTTACTGGGATTTATTTTATGTTGCACTCTCAAAACAAGGTACAAATCGGAGTCTGGTTGGATCCGGAAGTTGTCGCTAATTGCGATACCTATGCTGAGTATTTTTCTCAATCTCGCTCCAGCTTTATTAACGAAGCTTTAAAACTTGATCTCAGACACGTAGAAAAACATTGTGAGTTGCTAGCAGAAAACGAAAAAAACGAATATAATTTTCACGTACACAGCGAAAAAGCGCGGCAGCGTAACACTTCCAGCGCTTTTTACAATTTTTAATACACCCTAACTTTGCTCAGAAAAAATCTTGGTGGGTTTTTACAACAAAGTTAGGAAATCACCGCAATAAGGAGCGGTCTTACAAATATCATGACATATTTTGTCTCACGAAACACGCCCTCGACTGGCGCTGTGATGATTGATGCTAGCTTGCTGGCTAGCTGTAGCGGTACGATCGAGCGGATTCAGAACTCTGACACTACCCATAGCATCAAAAGCTCTTCAACCCCAGACTACAACTCAATTTTCTCACATTCCCCGCAAAATACGATTGTTGACCGTGGATTTTCTGCACCCACCTTTGAAGCGATCGGGGGTGGCGTGTAATGAGTACCACACAAGCATCTTTCGAGTTCATTAAAGTCAGCGAAACCAACCCATGCCCTCTCTGCGGTAAATCAGATTGGTGCAAAGTATCGCCAGACAGTTCGGTTGTGATGTGCGGGCGCACGGATACCGCACCGACAGGATGGAAGCGGATCAAGGAGACAACAGACGGGCAAGGGATTTATAAGCTAGAAACCGAAAACAATTTTCAGCAACAAGTCAGTGGTCGCCGCCCAGTAAAGCGCACCAGCAAACCAAAACCCGCCTTAGTTCCGCCCGTTCCGCTCGGCATAAAACTCGCCAGAGTCGAAAATGGCACAGTCCCAGAGCGTAAGCCAATATCAGATACACTCTGGCCGATCGTCAAAAAAGAAATTCTCAAAAAAACACCGGGAATAAATCGGGAGGATGTCTGGCAGATTGCCTACTCCTACGGCGACGACAAAACCGTATACAGGGCGGAATGGGCGGACGAAACCAGCGCTAAGGGATACCGAAAAACCTACCGTCAAAGTCATATTGACGACGGGTTGCTCAAGTGGGAGAAAGGCAAAGCAATCTGGAATGCCTATCAGATCGACGAAGTGTTAGGGATTCTTGACAATGCACCCATCAACGAACCTGTTGTTCCGTTGATGGTTGAAGGGGAGCCCAATGTCGAACTTGCCAGATCCCACGGCATGGCCGCAATCACGTTGCAAGGTTCAAACTGGACTGAGGAGCAAATCAAAGCAGTAGTCAAGGAACTTCAAAGGCTCAATTGTCGAGCGCTGCCTTATCTGTACGACAACGACGACATCGGCCGTGCCAAAGCCAATAAAATCAAGGCTGTGTGCTCGCGCCTACAATTCCCTTGCATCCTGATTGACCCAGTTTCTATATTTCCAGACATCCCAGAAAAAGGCGACATCAAGGAAATTTTGATTGAGATGAGCGCGTCCGAATTCATTCGGCGCATCGAGGATGAATTGCACTCGCGTGCAAAACAAGATAAGGAGCATCAGCAAAATCTGGCGCGAGGCGACTCCAACGGCAGCAAGAAATCTGATAAGCCGCCACTGCCGCAAATTATTGGAGGGTGGTTTGCCGAAGACTTGCGGGAACGGCTTCTCTACTCTGACCAACACCAATCTTGGATGAGCTACGAACTCAAATATAAGGGAGTTTGGACGGCGGTCGGCGATAATTACGTACTCAGCGCGATCGAAGCAATGTGTCGGCAGCGCGGGATCTATCCCAACAACGCCTATGTCTCAAATGTTTTGGGGACAATGAAGCGGATGTTATTCTGCCTAGAGTGGACGGAGCGCCCGTCGAACGAGCTGCTGCCATTTGAAGATGGCGTACTCTTCATTGAAAGCAGTCTTTTTCAAGAACACGCTCCTGGTTTCCGCCTAACTTGGTCGCTCCCCCGCCAGTTCAGAGGTAGCGCGGTGAATATTAATGGGTGGGGTTCGATCGCTAGTTGGCTAGACGAAGCTACTGAGGGAAACAACCGGAAAAAGGAAATTTTGCTAGCATTTGCCGCCGCCAGTCTGCGCGGAATGGCAAATTTGCATAAATTTCTGATGTTGACAGGACCGGGCGGTACGGGGAAAGGCGTTTTTAGCCAACTATTAACGATGGTGCTTGGCGAACGCAATACTTGGATCGGTAATTTGGACGATTTGAGCAAAGCCGATCGTATTGCCGAACTCCAAACCAAAAGGCTAGCGCTTTTTGACGACCAAGAGAGGTATATGGGGAACCTTTCAAATTTTCGATCGCTCACCGGTGGCGGTCAAATTAGTGGGCGGAAACTGTACAAAGATCCAATTAATTTCCACTTCAAGGGTCTGGCGCTTATCACTGCCAACCAGCCGTGTTTCCCTGCTAGTGGTATTTCTTGGTTGAAGCGGCGAATTATTCAAGAGGAGTTCCGACACCACCCGAGCAGACCCAACGTTTACTTGCAAAAACAACTAGAGCCAGAGTTGAGTGCATTTACTCAATATTTGCTGTCGATTCCGGTTGCTGAGATTGAGCAAATCTTATCGCCAGAATCTACGGGGGTAAACTTGACTTTTTGGGAGGATCGGATTCAGGCTGACCCGCTGGCATCTTGGATTAATGACCATATCATTCACGAGACCGGAGCGTTCACAGCGATCGGCAGCGACAAAGACGAATGGAAGGAGGGCGACTATGACCCGACTAAATCGACCTTGTTCGGCGGCTACAACATGACCTGTCGCCAAGGCAACAGCATTCCGTTGAGCAAAAACAAATTTTCCGCAAACTTGGTGGAACTATGCCAAAGCGTTTTAGGCTGGCGGGATGTCGCGAAAATTCGGAAAGGAGACGCTCGATACATTGTTGGTATTCGGTTTCGGACTGCTGCCGACAGCGCGATTCTGCCTCTGGATCAAGCGTTGAGTGACGACGAGCGTCAGCACGATGTCAACCTCAATGACAACCTTAAACCTATACAGGATATGGGTTGTGCTGACCTTGATGACTTACTCTCAAAAAATTTAGAAAAAAATACATCAACTGAAGAGTTAGTGCAAAAAATGAATTTTGAATCAGAGTCGTCAACCGCTGATCTATTTATAGAAAAGTCTGGAGACTCCGACGCCAACGTCAGCACAAGCCATACACAGCAAGGAAATGGGTCAACATTAGAGTCGTCATCTACGTCGTCAGCCGGGTCGTCACAGTCGAGATTATTGTTGTTGCAGGAATATGCTCAGCGCATTATGGAGGCGATCGGCTATCAGTCTCCTGCTACTGCAGCAGCGATTGCCCGAGACATTCAAAGGTCTATAGTTGCTGGTGAAGTTTCTAGTGCTGAGTTAGCCAAATCTGTTGGGATTGAGACATACCAAGCGTTTACCGCGTTGCGTCTGCTGAATGAAGAGGAGGAAGAGTTGGTCAATTTTATCCGGGTGGCGATCTGCGGCAACGACGCAGAAACGGCAAAAAGCGTTTTAGTGTCGCTCAAAGAGGTCTGCGATTCCGGTGCCGCCGATCGGCGCAAAGTTTGGCACAGTCTGACTGAATCTGAGCGGGCGGCATTTAAGACGTTGCTTGATTAGGCGGAGGTTACGGGCGATTGGATTGGGTGTTTTGAAATTTTGAGCGTTTGATGTCGTTGACAAATTTTCCGCTCTGACTGGCGGTGGCTTTGCGTTGCTTTTGACGCCAGTACAAAATTCAAGACAAAAATCAGCCCGTGAAGCGATGAGCTGATGATTATTGACTAATGACTCCTAAACAATGTATGCGCTCCCGGAGCAAGTTACGTCTTCCATCCGTACCTCATCAGAATCTCGCTGTACGATCAGCGACGAGAGCCGATTAGCAATTGCTTCGGGCCGATCGAGAATTCGCCCTCGACATCAAAAATGTGCTGGCTGAAGTTTGCCAGCGCGGGTACGCTGATCGTGCTGCAATCTGGAACGAACTTACACCATCGCCCGCAAACCACATACCGCGCGCGGATAACCTCCGTATCCGCAAATTCACCCCAAAAAATTTGAGTTACTCCCATCTGTACTGCAACTATTGCTAGAAAAACGCTACCACCTTTGTCCGATAGATTGATATGCAATAGCTAAATGGCTATAAAAAGGCGGCAATCTTTTAGGCAACTTTAACAGTCTATTCGATTAGTTTGGCTTGCTCGATCCTGAAAGTACAGCATAAATGCTACCAGTTAGGAGTTGGCCTCTGCTACCATTGCTCCTTCTTATCGGGGAATGCAGAGGCAAGCTGTTTAGTTGTTAAATAATTATTAAGCGTACCGGGACAGGAAAACCCCTCAAAATTAACTTTTTGGGACCCCTCGACGATGAGTTTTTCTGAGTTATTGCTGTGGTTTTTGAGTTTTTCTGAGTAAAAAATTGGGTAGTCCTGCATAGTCAGGACTACCTGTTATAATTTACTTACTAAATCTGCCTTAACTTTTAGCTTATGAAATGTCCCAGGTGCAACTCTCAATATATTGTAAAAAATGGTCACACTCACACTGGCTCTCCAAAGTTTTAAATGTCGAGATTGTTCCAGACAATTTGTGATAGCTCCCAGACATCAGCCGATTTCGGAAGACACAAGAGAGTTAATAGATAGACTTTTATTAGAAAAAATATCTCTGGCTGGAATTGTTAGGGCTACCGGAGTTTCCCCAAGGTGGCTACAATACTATGTTAATAAAAAGTTAGGAGCCGTCAAGAGACAAGTGGAAGTGAAGTCAAAAAAAAAGGGAAAGCTAACTATTCAATGTGATGAAATGTGGTCATTTGTAGGAGACAAGGATAACAAGCAGTGGATTTGGTTAGCCATTGATGTGTTGACTAAAGAGATTGTAGGAGTATATATTGGTAAAAGAGATGAAGCTGGCGCGAGGGGATTGTGGGATTCTCTCCCCGCAGTTTATCGTCAATGTGCTGTAAGTTATACAGACTTTTGTCCTTTCTTACGGAATAGTTTTTCCTAAAAAAAGACACAGAGCTGTAGGAAAGGATACTGGTCAGACAAACTATATAGAAAGATTTAATAATACCATGAGACAAAGAATATCTCGATTGGGGAGAAAGACTCTTTCCTTCTCTAAAAAACTCTCCAATCATAGGGGAGCTATTTGGTATTTTATTCATGAGTATAACGCCTGTTTATCTATCAATTAAAACCATTAATTATACTGACTATGCAGGACTACCAAAAATTGTAAGCTCAGCTTGAATTGTTAACCCAATTTTGGGCGGTATTAGCAACAAAAAACTCAAATTTATGCGTGGTTAAGTAAGATTGACGATTTTTGAGAAGCCCCATCCGATTTCTAGGATGGGGCTCTGGCGTCGAAAGCGACGAAGTTCAGCATCAAAAGTAGTGCGCGAGGCTGTCGTTTGATTTTCGGCTTCGAGGATTTAGCAAAGGAATCGTTTCGTCGGCTGGAGGATTGAGTCGCCGAAAAGAACTGTCGCATGGAATTGAAAATGACCGCTGACAACGAGAGAATCCGTCGCGAACAGCGAGCTTCACGCTCGCCAGGAAGTTACGAAGCCGCCGCTCGCTGTACGCGAGCGTCCCTGCAATGAAGAGCGATGGAGCGATCTTCGTTGCAGGCAGGGATATCAGATACTATGTGTTTGACGGCGATTCGCTAGGGCATTAGTTTTTTGGTGCTTTGTCTTACCTGTCTGTCTTACATTTTGACTCTCTGTAAGGCGGTGGTCAAGAGCTAGTAAGACAAAAACGTAAGACAAAAACGTAAGGCCATTCTTAACAAGTGTAAGACTGTGTGAAGTTATGCGTCTTACACTCTTAGTATGAGTCATTTGCGGCGCGGTTGCAGCACGGTTCCTATTAGGGTAGTGTCGAAGTTATTAATTTTTCGCTCGTTCGGTGTAGTGTGTGGCCTCTGGGCTTGTCTTACCCTCAATTCTTACCTACTCACCTATATGTATGACATTTGTCAAGAGGTAGTAAGACATTATGTCAGACATAAGTAAGACCACTAGCAGGTAAACGTAAGACCTAATCTGTCAGAATTGTCAGACATAAGTAAGACCACTAGCAGGCAAATGTAAGACTATTCTTGCTTATGTGTCATACTATTGAGGAGTTAACGTCTTACGATAGTGTCATACATTAAAAATTTGGTAAGGCAAATGTCAGACAAAATCATGTTGAATTTTCGCTGTCCTACGTCCGTTTTGGAAGCGATCGACAACCGCGCGGAGTACAGCGTTATCCGGCTAATACAAAACACGGGTGCGATCGAAGCAAGACTTTGATGGACATTGTGCGGGCGGGCATCCAGGCGCTATCTGATGGCTCTGTTGTCTTACCCACAGCCGCATTCGTCAGACAACAGCCGGATGAAGTAAGACAACAATTGTCAGACAGCTTGTTAGAAGCGCGTACTACAGAAATGCTTACCCGTAAGACTGAACCAATTCTGGCAGAGCTAGCTGACATTAAGGCATCGCAGGCAGACGCAATCGAGCGGGCTCGATTGCAGAATTGAGGACTGAACTGCTGGGGGAGCTAACCGCCTGATCGATCGCAACGATGAATCGCGAGCGGCAGCAACTCAAACAAACTCAAGACCAACTAGCAACTGCTAATCAGCAATTAGCAGAGGTTGCGCGCGATCAAGAAGAACTTGCCCAACTCAAGAAACAGACCAAGGAAGCGACGGCAGAACTGCATCGTGAGCAGCAGTCGATCGAGCTTGAAAAAGTGAGCGGGCAGCAGCAACTTACCGACGCCAGAGCCTTTCCTAGCGGATGCAAAAGCAACCATCCTCAAACAATCTGACAAAATTCGAGAACTGGAGCGGGGGTATAGTTTCAAGCCCAGCGCCACTGAATCTGCCTTGAGGCTAGAAATTGGTGAATTGCAAGCTGAGCTAGAAGCCGAAAGACAGCAACAGACAGCGACTGCATTTGAACTACCCTCGCCGACCGACGTGCTTAATCGGTTGAAAGCGCGACGCAAGAAATCTAAGGCCGACTTGGCAGATATCGAGGCAATCTTGGAGTTGATTGAGGATTGAAGCAAGAGGCTGCAAAAATGGATGAGGCTGGGAGACGGAGCTAATGAGAGCGATGTACAAGGCAGCTTCGGCTGAGTATCAACGGCTATTCAAACAATTTGAAGGAGAAAAAAGATGAGTGAAAGAAAAAAGTTAGCAGATTTTCAACTAACGGGTACAAAAGAAGAAATTTCTTTCAGCCTTGCCGTGCTCATGTTTCGTGGTTGCCTCTGGGAAACTGATAAAAGGTATCATCCTCTGGATGAAGTAGGCAAGTTTACTTATTATCTAAAAAATGTAACCGCCCCTGTTTCTGCTGTGGACCTGGGGGGGTGACAATCCGCCTGGGTAGTCCTGCATAGTCAGTATAATTAATGGTTTTAATTGATAGATAAACAGGCGTTATACTCATGAATAAAATACCAAATAGCTCCCCTATGATTGGAGAGTTTTTTAGAGAA
>Ga0256856_1000041_pt1 | contig 13076 bp, 8 predicted proteins | sample BONt10_FD_181175 | JGI IMG/M metagenome (GOLD analysis project Ga0256856, IMG submission 181175) | Terrestrial sediment cell enrichment communities from Utah, United States - BONCAT_SYTO_Terrestrial_sediment - 10 | ecosystem: Environmental > Terrestrial > Deep subsurface > Rock core/Sediment... | reverse complement strand
CTATTCCCCATTCCCCATGTTACTATCCCTCAGAATTGAAAACTTTGCTCTAATTGACTGCCTGGATCTAGAGTTTGGCCCGAGTTTGAACGTATTTACAGGGGAAACCGGCGCAGGTAAATCGATTATCCTAGATGCGATCGATGCAGTTTTGGGCGGGAAAGTCGATCGCCGATCGATTCGCACCGGAGCAGCGCGGGCAATATTGGAAGCTACCTTTGAATTGGACAAAGCTTCCGCAAGCTGGCTGGGCGAGCAAGAAATCGAACCCATAGACGGAAATTTAGCCGTTTGCAGCCGGGAAATTAACGCATCTAGCGGTACTCTGCGCAGCCGATCGCGCTTGAACGGAATTCTCGTCAACCGCCAGTTAATGGATCAACTGCGCGATCGGCTCGTCGAAATTACCGCCCAAGGCCAAACCGTCCATCTCGGACAAGAAACCCTCCAGCGAGAATGGCTCGATTTATACGGCGGCAAAAAACTCGCTGAAGCGCGATCGACAATCGGGTCCGCGTGGGTATGTGCCAGCAACGCCAAAACAGCGCTCAAGCGCAGGCGTCAGTCGGAACAGCAGCGGCTGCAAAGACTCGATTTGTTAGAATACCAAGTCCGAGAACTCGGCGAAGCCCACATCGAAGACGCCGACGAACTCGAACAGCTAGAACAAGAATCAATCCGCCTCGGCCACGTCGTCGAATTGCAGCAGCAGAGTTACCAAGTTCACCAAGCCCTGTACCAAAACGACGGCGACAGCGCATCAGCCGCCGACTTGTTGAGCAAAGCCGAAGTAATTTTAACCGACATGGCAGTTTACGATGTGCAGTTGCAACCAATCCTAGAAATGGTCAGCGATGCTTTAGCTCAAGCCACAGAAGCCAGCAGGCAAATTAGCAGCTACGGCGAACAATTAGAAGCAGATCCCGAAAGACTCGAAGAAGTAGAAGATCGGATTCGCGAACTCAAACAAATTTGCCGCAAATACGGGCCGCTCAAAGAAGCGATCGCCTACTACCAAAGCATCCAAAACGAACTGAACGAACTTTTAGAAGGAGGCGAGTCAATGGAAGCCTTAGAACTCGCATATCAGACCGCTTTAGAGCAATTAAAAGACACTTGCACCTACCTCAGCACCCTGCGGCGCGAAGCAGCCCTCAAACTAGAAACCCACCTCGTAGAAGAACTTAAGCCTTTAGCAATGGAAAAAGTGCAATTTCAAGTCGAAATCTCGCCTTGCCCCCCAACCGCCACCGGTGCTGACCAAATCGCCTTTTGTTTCAGCCCCAACCCGGGCGAGCCCCTGCAACCCCTGGGCGCGATCGCCTCCGGGGGAGAAATGAGCCGCTTTCTGCTGGCCATCAAAGCCTGTTTTTCCCAAATAGAAAGTGCCGGTACGCTGATTTTTGACGAAATCGACGCCGGAGTCTCCGGGAGAGTCGCCGGTGCGATCGCCAAAAAACTCTACCAACTCTCCGACAAACACCAAGTTCTCTGCGTCACCCACCAGCCGCTGATCGCCGCGATGGCTGATTTTCATTTTCGCGTCAACAAACAGACGATCGAAGCAGAACCAAGTATCGGCGAACCCGCAGCCTCCTTTGAACCAGTCGAACGCACAGTAGTCAGAGTTGCCGCCCTCAACAGCGAGCAGCGGCGCGAAGAACTCGCCCAACTCGCCAGCGGCCGCTCAGCCACAGAAGCGATCGCTTTCGCCGAATCCCTACTCGTTCAAGCCGCCGGATTGCGCCAAACTCAGTCCGTCAAACCCTGAAGACACAACAATTGTTCGTGCAGCGCCAGTCGAAAATAGTCCACGCTGGCCGTTTGAGTCTCCCAAATCGGTTTTCTTAAATCTTTATTGAGGGTTGAAAAAAGTATGGAAGTTAAAAAACCCGGTTTATGCGTCCAAGACGGGAAAAAAACTGCAACCGAAACCGACGATCGAACAGGGTCAAACTCAGTCTATCATAGCCTTACACAGCCCTCAAACCGATCGGGGGGCAAAAAGGCGGAGTTTTTGGGAACCGGAGGTTACACTAAAAATGGCAACCGTAAGTTTTACAAAAAAAAGCTGAAGGCCCCGTGAGTTTATTTACGGGATGACAGCTTATAGCAGCAAAATTGACAACAATTCTAGTTGAAAACCACAATTGTGTAGAGAAGGACACACATCACTCGCAACTGGTGGTGTCACAATTGCAGCTAGTCCCACAATGCCCTCGGTCTTTCAGCAGTCCTCCCTGCAGTACGCATTCTTCTGCGGGCGATCGGCTCTTAGACCTGCCGAACCTACTTAAACCAGGCACACACAATGTCAAAATCAGTTAATAAACCATTTAAACATGATTCGCATTCTCTAACAAAAGTGCAGCAATGCCACAGCAGCATTACCGTCGCACCAGCAGTTCACTAGCAATCCCAACTGAATTGGCCTTGCTCTGTGGCCGGAGTTCTGTACACTGGGAAATAGTTTCACACATAGTTGAGTTTTGTGCGACCTGTGACTCCTTAATGAACTTGCCCGCTCTCCTAGCTTAGAGACTAACCCTTACGCTTAAAATTCTGTAAAGGTCTATGAAATCTGCATCTCCTACCAATTACTCTTCGGACAAAGTGATAGATGTCCCTGTTGTAGGTAAAAATCATCAGGAACAGCATTCTCACCCTCCCTCTAACAGTGGTCAACTTGTTGTCAAAAACCAACCAAATTTCTCCAGTGTTCTGGCACCCCTAAATAAGCAAAGTTTCACAGTAGTAGTTAAGGAAGTAGAAGAGAAACTTAAGGTTGTCAATCAAACCCTGGGAATGCTCGACAATATCCTTGGCAGCCAGGGATTCGACGCCATCCTTAACGACATGTTGCAGTCGATTACCCTGAAAACCGGGGAATTGCTAAATGCCGATCGCAGCACCATATTTTTATTAGACGAAGAAAAGAATGAACTCTGGGCGATCGTCGCTAAAGACGAAAATGGCAAAAATCTAGAGCTCCGATTTCCCTCCCATGTGGGCATTGCGGGAGAAGTAGCCACGCTAAAAAAAGTGGTGAACATTCCTTATGATTTTTATAACGACCCCCGCTCGACTAACGCAAAAAAAACTGACGAAAAAACAGGATATCGCACTTATACAATGCTGGCGATGCCCCTGCTCAACGAAGAAACAGGAGAGTTAGTAGCAGTCGTTCAACTGATTAATAAACTCAAGCCCAACCACGAACATTACGGTATTTTAGATGAACAGATTGACAAGGCAGGATTTACTCAAGAAGACGAACAAGTTTTTCGAGAATTTGCCCCGTCGATTCGCCTAATTCTAGAGTCTTCTAAATCTTTCTACGCAGCAACTCAAAGACAGCGGGCCGCGACAGCGTTGATGAACGCCGTCAACGCTCTTTCTCAGAGCGGTTTAGACTTAGAAGATACCCTAAAAAGGGTGATGGATCAGGCACAAGAACTGATGAATGCCGATCGCAGCACCCTGTGGCTGATCGATGAAGATAAAGACGAACTATGGACGAAAATCCCGATCGGCGGCAGCCTGAAAGAAATTCGCCTACCCAGAACCGCAGGTTTTGCAGGCATCGTCGCCGAATCCGGGGAACCGCTGCTGCTTCCCTTTGACGTATACGAAGACCCCCGCGCCGAAACTTCCAAAAGAACCGACCAACAAACTGGCTACCGTACTTGCAGTATGCTCTGTATGCCAGTGTTTAATGCAGACAAGAAATTGATCGGAGTTACTCAATTAATCAACAAAAAACGACAAGGAGAATACCCCCCCTACAACCCGGAAGATTGGCCACAAGCCCCGGAACAGTGGAAAGCGAGTTTCAATCGCAACGACCTGGAATTTATGGAGGCGTTTAACATCCAAGCAGGAGTCGCCCTACAAAACGCCAAACTGTTTGCAGAAGTCAAACAGCAAGAACAAAGACAAAAAGATATGCTGCACGCCCTGACTAACGGCGTGATTTCTACAGATAAAAAAGGCAATATAGTAGCGACCAATCCCAGTGCCAAAAAATTACTGGGTGTCAGCGAGGTCGAATTAGCCGAAGGTCAATCTTTGCGCGGGTTAATTAAGTTAGAAAAAGGCGATTTTGCCAAGTGGTTTGATGCGTCTTTGTCTCCAGAAGACGAGAAGGATCGCCAGCAGTATTACCCGGATCAAGTTTTGCTGTCCTGTGAAGCAAAATCGCAGAGTATCAATCTCTCGATTAATTCAATGACCGACGCTACCGACCCCAGCAAGGTCAACGGCGCGTTAGTCGTCATGGAAGATATTAGCAGCGCCAAGCAAGTCAAAAACTTGATGTACCGTTACATGACGCCAGAAGTAGCCGAAGCGCTGTTAGCTTCAGGGGATACTGGATTGGGCGGTAAGCGCAAAAACGTTTCGGTGCTGTTCTCAGACATTCGCAGCTACACCACACTTACGGAAAAATTGCAAGCCGAAGAAGTGGTAGTGATGCTCAATAAATATTTTGAAGTGATGGTAGATGTCGTATTCGAGTACGGAGGGACTCTAGACAAATACATCGGCGACGCTCTGATGGCAGTTTTTGGGTCTCCAGCGCCCCTAGAGGATCATGCTTGGTGCGCTATGCAAACCGCGGTGAAAATGCGGGAAAAACTGGCCCTGTTCAATCAAGAGCGTATGGCGAATGAGGAATTGCCGATCAGCATCGGTATGGGCGTGCATTCGGATGAAGTTGTCAGCGGCAACATCGGTAGTAGCAAACGCATGGAATTGACTTCGATAGGAGACGGGGTAAACCTCGCCTCTCGTTTAGAAGGCGCCAGCAAGCAGTACGGCACCGACTTGATCATCAGCGGCAATACTTACAGAGATTATACCGATCGGCTCTACGTGCGAGAACTCGACTTTATTACTGTCAAAGGCAAAAGCGAACCGGTAATCGTTTACGAACTCGTCGGCATCCGCGAGGGATACTCGCCAGTGGGCAAGTCACTAACCGAAACACAGCAACAAATTATAGAACATTACACCAAGGGGCGCGAATATTACAAAACTCCAGTCACCCAAAGACTCTCAGAGAGTGAGGTGAAAAACATCTTAAATGAGGTCGCCTCCATGCCAGAGACAGAGATTAAGAAACTGTCCTACAAGGTCGAGCAACAGTTGGAACACGAACTCAAGAACTTGTTATATCAACTGAAAAAGCTGTCAGAATACGACCCCAAAAAACTGTCAGCAGCAGACGAACTCATTGTGCTGTTAGAGCCAGAAATCCAACTGCTGAGATTGGAAGGCCTCAAAAACCTCTCCGAAGACGAAGCCAAAATGCTGCTGCAAGCAAAAATCAGGCCGCTATCATCAGACGAGATTCAATACTTGCACGAAGGGGAAGTCAAAAAACTGTTGGAAGCAGACATCTTAGAACCATCAAATCCCAAAATCAAGAGGCTGAAGCCCTCAGAGATCAGGCGGCTATTGCAGGCGAAAATTAAAAGTCGGGCCTCGGAGACAGTTGCAGAAATGTTAGATGAGGAATTTGAAAATCTGGGACTCGATCGGGTTAAAAAACTGCTGAGCGAGTTTAAGAAAGCCTTAGAACCAAAAGCCAAGCAAGCCTTTAGAGACGCCGAACGCGCATTTAACGCCGTTCTGGAAGTTGACCCCAAAAACAAGGCAGCTAAATTGCACGTCGATCGCTGTAAGTTATTTCAGCACAAACCTTCAGATGTACTAAACTGGGACGGCGTGTGGAATCTCACAGAAAAATAGCAGTGGCCCCGAGAGCATTTGCGATCGACGGCGGCTCTGTTCGAGGCGGGGGGCGATCCCGATCGCGGTCCCAGGTGCGCCCCGCCCGGACCTGGGACCCATTAACATCAATATCCTGTTGCGGCAATTTTAAATAAGCTCCAACAGGTATCATTGTTAGATAACCCGACTGGAACTCGCTAACTTGCTTTCGCCATATGCCCGCGTTTCCCGCTAAGAGCGACCACAAACAAAGCACTTCTACCATTAGGAGAGCTTAAAAAATAGTTAGGACTTGCGCCAGCATTACCCAGTTTCTGAAAAGAATCTTGGGGCTAGCTGACAAAACATCCGCTCAAAAACCGGATTTTTGACCCCGTCCGCGTAAGTCCTAATAGCGTTGGCGGCTCCTAAAAGCAGCTTGCTTTCATCAGATAGTCAACGTTCTAGTCTTAGATATAGAAAACTACTAGCATCAGTTATGGATAATTGGAATTCGCAATCGGGAGATATTGAGTCGGTAGATCAGGTTTACCAACTATTGCTAGAGATTGCTCGCAGTTCGCTGTCAGATATCCCCAGAATCCCTGAAAACATCACTCTAAAGTCTCTTCCCCTGATCGAGAAATTACAAAGCATTCAGCAAAGACGACATGGCCAAGCGTTTAAATCCGATTCCTTTTCGGTAAACGATCTCGAATGGGTAGAGCAAGTCCGTCAACTGCTCGAAGAACTCACCGGCGAGTCTTTGTCGGAACGGCCAAAAATGCCGGAAAACCTGGCGGGCCGAGCTTTGGGTCTGGCAGATAAGGCACAAAGCATCAAAGAAACCATAGAAGAAAATGCAGCCAACAGCCCAACAGATGAAGAGGAGAGCTCCTTGCAGCCTCCAGACGCGCTGCTGAACCTTTTGCACCAGAGTTTAAAACATCAGCGCGCAAAAAGCTACAAACCCGACGCTCCCGAATGGCAGCAAGTCTTGACCCTGCTAGATGTAGTGCAGTCAATTTACAAGCAAATTCAACGTTAAATTCAAGCTTAAATAAGGTGGCTTTTTATTGGGCGCGATCGCTAGCTCTTAAAGGCGGTTGCTCTTTGACAGAAAAAGTTTTTTGCCGTAGCCCGAACATTTCCGATTATTGCACTTTTGTCAACTAAACTAGGTTTAATCGGTTCTAGGGCAGGAGAACATGAGCGGACAAAACATCGGCGATTTGTCAGGAGAAATATTAGCCGATCGCTATCAGTGCGATCGGCGGCTCGGCAAGCAAGCAGGACGGCGAACCTTACTCGCCCGCGACTTAAAAACCCAACAGCAAGTAGTAGTCAAACTCCTCTCATTCAGCAGCGACTTTAACTGGGAAGACTTAAAACTGTTCGAGCGAGAAGTCGAAACCTTAAAATCCCTATCCCATCCCGCAATTCCCCAATATCTCGACTCCTTTGAAATCGACACGCCCAACCGCAAAGGATTCGCCCTAGTTCAGACTTACATCGAAGCCAAATCCCTACAAGAATATCTCTCAGATGGGCGCACCTTCAGCGAAAGCGAAGTCAAACAATTAGCAACAGCATTATTAGATATCCTCGCCTACCTGCACCAGCGACACCCCCCGGTGATTCACCGCGACATTAAACCCAGCAATATTTTACTCAAGAATCGATCGGGTAACAGCGTCGGCGAAGTCTACCTAGTCGATTTCGGTGCAGTTCAAACCCTAGCAACCCAACAGGGAAAAACAGTCACCGTTGTCGGAACTTATGGCTATATGCCACCAGAACAATTTGGCGGGAGGGCAGTCCCCGCTTCCGACTTGTACGGCTTGGGAGCAACATTAATCGCCTTAATTACCAAGCAGCATCCTGCGGACTTGCCGCAGAAAGATTTGCAGATCGAATTCGAGCAAATCACCCAACTGAGTCCGGCTTTTACCAATTGGCTGAAGTGGATGACCCATCCCAGTTTAGAGCGCCGTCCCGCCTCAGTCCAAATAGCAAAAGAAGTTTTAGAAAAACCGCAGCAAATAAATAAATTTTCCCTGCCATTGAGACAGGGAAAAACCGTGAACACCTTTAGCTTGTTCCAGAATGCGATCGGGCGCAGCATTTCGACAGGAACTCTGGCTATAGGAGCTTGTTCAGTAATAATTTGCATCATCCTTTGGGAGTCTTATGAGACAATGATCGTCGCAGGAATCTGCGGCGTTATTCTCGGCTTGCCTCTGGGGTTGGCGAACGGAATAATCGCAGCAATTGTGACGCGCTTGTGGTTTTTTCCCCTAACTAATCCCCAACTTCACCGACAGGTTTTAAATGCAATTAGTATCGTACTCTCTACCTCGGCGACCAGCATTTTCTTATGGTGGCTGAACAAGCCTTTTAATGATGAAGAGACGTGGGATATTATTAATGATGGAGAGCTTTCCATGTCTAACATTATCTTTCTGCTTGCAATATCGCTAATTGTAGGACTGTTAATGGGGGCAACTAGCAACTCTCTTGCCCGGTGGTATCAAAAAGCAAGCGGACTCTAATCTCAAATTTACAGTCCTAGGCCCACTCAGACTCCTAGAAACCTAGTTTTTACGACAATACTTCGTTGCAACCGCCAGACTCGCTAAAAAACCCGGTTTCTGGGCCACGACGATCGCCTAAAGTTACAATTAAGGTAAAAAACATGACTGGCAAAATATTAGCAGAACGCTACGAAGTGCAGCGGCAACTGGGGAAACAAACCGGTCGCCAAACGCTGCTCGCTCGCGATTTGCAAACTCAAAAATTAGTTGTGCTCAAACAGCTATTCCTCGGCAGCGATTTTGAATGGCAAGACCTCAAGCTATTTGAACGGGAAGCGGAAACTTTAAAAACACTTTCTCACCCAGCAATTCCGCGCTACCTCGACTACCTGGAAATTGACGAACCAGACAGCAAAGGATTTGCCCTAGTACAGACTTATGTAGAGGGAAAAACTTTGGAAGAGCATTTAACAGCAGGACGTACTTTTAGCGAAAGTGAGGTGAAAGAATTAGCCAAATCGCTGTTAGCAATTTTGATGTATTTGCACGAGCAAAATCAGCCTGTTATTCACCGCGATATTAAACCTAGCAATATTTTACTGCACAGCAGATCCGGTAACTCGGCGGGACAAGTTTATTTAGTCGATTTTGGTTCTGTGCAGAACCAAGCTGCCAAATTTGGCGGGACAATTACGGTAGTCGGAACTTACGGATATATGGCACCGGAACAATTTGGCGGGCGATCCGTTCCGGCTTCGGATCTCTACGGTTTAGGTGCAACTTTAATTTATTTGGTAACGGGTTTGCATCCCACGGAACTGCCACAGCAAGATTTGAGAATTCAATTTGCCGAGCGGGCCGGGCAGCTCAATCCTAATTTAATTGATTGGCTGAAGTGGATGACAGAACCGAGCTTGGAAAAACGGTTATCTTCGGCTGAGGAAGCATTGCGCTCGCTCGACGAAAATTCCTTTATTATCAACAAAATCAACAAAAATCCTCTGGCAGTGCAGCCGCCAGAAAGCGATATTAAACTCACCAAAAATTCGGAGTTTATAGAAATTATAATTCCGCCGCAGGGAGTCGGTTCTAGTTGTATTGTTGCCCTGTTTTCGGCTGCGGTTGCTGCGTATACCTTTTTTACCTTTTTAGCGATAGTTGGTGCCAACTACTTCCGGGACCTCCGTATTTTGGTAAATATGCTCTTAGCAAACTTGCTAGCTGCTGTAGTAGTAACACTTCTCTATGCACTATTTCGGGAATTGCGTCTCAGAATCGATCGGCAGCAAATCTCCTATAGCAGCCATATGCTCGGATTGAGATGGAATCATTCCAAGCCGGCCCGCAGACAGGACATTTGGCAGTTAGAAATTAAACAAATTGGATACAAAGTTTATCAATTGATTATTCAAGCCGGCAAGCAAAAATATCCACTAGGAGTGGAGGAGAGACTAAGTGAATCAGAAAGCGAGTGGTTAGCAACAGAACTAAGCCAGTGGTTGGGATTGAAAATTCAAAGAACTTTGAGAGACGGTAAAAAGAATATATCGAGGTGAAAAGATCTCCCTCGCCAAAACAAAGCATTGCGCCCTCAGCCTGTGGGATGGGCGTCCCGCCCGTCCAGTGTATTTTCAAAGCAGGCGGGACACTTTACAAGAATCATCCTCAAATTGTGCCGCGCCGATCGCACTCGCCCGCTTTCGGTCAATCTCCTGCAGCCGTCCGACCCGATCGCCCGTAAAATGCTATCAAAGGGATTTGGCAACAAGTAGCACTCATCCCAATCATCTGTTAACTTGGAGATATTGTTGTGGACTTATCGCTAATTCCGGCACAGCCGAAACCAGGACTGCTCAACGTCCTGATCGAAATAACCGCCGGTAGCAAAAACAAATACGAGTTTGATAAAGAGTTGCAAGCCTTTGCTCTCGATCGGGTGCTTTCTTCCTCAGTCCAATATCCGTGCGACTACGGCTTCATACCCAATACCTTAGCCGATGATGGCGACCCCCTCGACGGCATGGTGATGATGGATGAGCCCACATTTCCAGGGTGCATTATCGCGGCTCGCCCGATCGGAATGCTAGAAATGATTGATGGAGGCGACAGGGACGAGAAACTGTTGTGCGTTCCCGACAAAGACCCGCGCTACGCTCACTATAAGTCCCTCAAAGACGTAGCCCCCCACCGCTTGGACGAAATAGCCGAATTTTTTAGAACCTACAAAAATTTGGAGAAAAAAGTCACGGAAATTCTGGGTTGGCAAGATGTGGATCAAGTAATGCCGTTAGTGGAAAAATGCATCGCAGCCGATCGCAAATAAGCCCCTAACCAGCACTCCTCGACTGCAACCCAACTAAAAACTCAGGAGGCCCAACTTAAGGCGACCGCTGCAGGTCTAGGGATGCAGTTGAGGAACGGGTGGCTAGAATGTCAAATGAGTCGTGAATGCCGAGTCACCGGAACGGCATTCCTCAAAACGCCACCCGGGCCCCTATCTTGAAAAAAATACTACTCATAGAGTAAGATGAAGCGCAAATTCTACCCCTGGGGAATGCGTTCTATAGTTTGAGGAAATTTTACCCGAACACTCTGGGAAAGGCGCTAGCTTAATCTCAGAACACAGAACACGCCGGGCAGCCCGCAGAGTGCAAAAAATACTCTCTCAAGCGTGACATCTCCTAGACCAACCGGTACGGTTTAAACTTCTAACAGCCCAAGTGTTCGGCACTCGGATGCTTTCGGGATAAAGCGCTTTATAGTATGGATTGCTAAAAACTAAAAACTAAAAACTAAAAGCTAAGATTTCAACTCCCAAGTTCCTGCCCCCAAAGCTAAAAAAGATGCCAGATTCCGCACCCTCTCAACCCAATTCACAGCCTTCAGATCACAAAGCCACTATGGAAAATAGTCCTTTGACCGAGTTTGTCGTTCAGTTTTGGGGCGTGCGGGGCAGCATCGCCACCCCCGGCACCAAAACAATTCGCTACGGAGGGAATACCTCTTGCGTAGAAATGCGCTTGGGCAAAAAACGCCTGATTTTTGACGGCGGCACAGGTCTGCGAGTTCTAGGTCTCAACCTGCTGCGGCAAATGCCCGTGGAAGCCCATATGTTTTTCAGCCACACTCACTGGGATCACATTCAAGGGTTTCCGTTCTTTACTCCTGCCTTTATCCCGGGGAACTGCTTTCACATTTACGGAGCGATCGCCCCCAACGGCACTACAATCAAACAGCGTCTGGCCGACCAAATGCTGCACCCCAATTTTCCCGTCCCCATCCAAGTGATGCAGTCAGACCTCAAATTCAACGATTTGACGCCTGGGGATATTCTCGAACTCGACGATGTGAAAATAGAAACGGCACTGCTCAACCATCCCAACACCGCGATCGGATATCGAGTCACCTGGGGGGGACACACGGCGGTCTACTGCACCGATACAGAACATTTTCCCGATCGCGTGGACGACAATGTGGTACACCTAGCTCGCAACGCCGACGTGCTGATTTACGACGCCAACTACACCGACGAAGAGTATTACAACTTTAAAACCCCGAAAGTCGGCTGGGGACACTCGACTTGGCAAGCAGGAATAGAAATAGCGAAAGCTGCAGGAGTCAAAAAGATCGTGATGTTTCACCACGATCCGAGTCACGACGACACTTTTCTCGATGGCGTAGAAGCAGAGGTGCAAGCAGCCTTCGCCAATGGCTGCTTGGCCCGGGAAGGCATGAGCATACCAGTGATTTAGGCAACCAATCGATGCAGGCTCAAAAAAACCGCCGCGAAAAGGCAGAAATTAGCAGCTTTAAGGCAGAAACACCATGAACCACAAAACCCCCCCCAAGCGTCGCTCTCGTAGCTTGCGGGGGCTTTACTCAAGTTTGCTGGTGTTGATAATTGTCTGCTGTACCGGAGGCGGATGGGTGGCAGCCCAGACAGCCGCCTCCCAAACTCCGGCGCGACTTGCTCAAGTGTCTGCAATTGAGGATAATGGCACAGTCGATCGAATTCCCGATCGCTACCAACTCGGACAGCAACTGTACCTAGAAAACTGCGCCACCTGTCACATCGGTTTACCGCCGCAAGTATTGCCAACAGAAACCTGGCGCAGATTGCTGCAAGATTCCGAACACTACGGGCAAACCATCAAACTGCTAGTAGACCCGTCCCGTCTGCTAGTGTGGAACTACCTGCAAACTTTTTCCCGTCCCCAAGCCAAAGACGAAGAACTCCCCTATCGAGCCGCCAGTTCTCGCTATTTCAAAGCTCTACACCCCAAAGTCAAAATGTCACAACCTGCAAATATCAGCAGTTGCGTTACTTGTCACCCCGGTGCATCTAAATACAATTTCCGCAAGCTTACCGCCGAGTGGGAAAACTCTCCGTAGGGAGTGCAGGACTTACCCACAAACTATTGAGTAGGGGGGTTATGCGGGCTGATTGGGTCGTGGGTTTATCCGTCGAAGGCAGATGAGGAGATTTTTTGATTAGTTAGCTGACTTAGCCTTCATCTTCCATCACATTTATCTTGAAATATGGGTAAGGGTTCAAGTCGAATTCCTGTCCGTGTAATTGAAAAAGCTTTTCCTTGATTTCTTTGTGTTCTTCTTTTGCTTTTCGGCGCCTATATACCTGAGAATTTTGTTCAATTCGCTCAATCAAAAACACTATTGCCTCTTTATCAAAGGCTTCAAGGTAAGGAGATATGGCTTGCTGAAATCGATAGTTTGCCTCATCAAATCCTGTGCTAGCACAGTAATAACTAGATAGTATGCGACAAAATAAATGTTGCCACTCTTTTGTATCAGGTGTCTCACGCAAAAAAT
>Ga0256856_1000040_pt1 | contig 13175 bp, 7 predicted proteins | sample BONt10_FD_181175 | JGI IMG/M metagenome (GOLD analysis project Ga0256856, IMG submission 181175) | Terrestrial sediment cell enrichment communities from Utah, United States - BONCAT_SYTO_Terrestrial_sediment - 10 | ecosystem: Environmental > Terrestrial > Deep subsurface > Rock core/Sediment... | reverse complement strand
GGTTTATTTTCCTAGCAGTATCCATAGCCATCGACTTTCCACGTTTAGGTAGAAATACAAAGGGTCAGCCAAAATTATCTAATTGCAAATGCCATAGCGTTCGCATTAGCAGCACTGTCACATACTAGGTAAAGATCAAGCATTTTTTAGGAGTGCGAGCCTCCCGCACAGCACAGGTTGTATATCTCGCTGCGAGATATCACAACGAAAACGGAGTGTGAAAATAAAATTGGGATACTCCCATTAACCAATGTTAAAAACTAGATTTTTCTAGTTTTTAACATTGGTGATTGAGTGCGACCAATCGATTCGTCGCACTCAATACATTACTTGGCGGCTTGACGCTCTTTCGCTTCCTTGATCACTTCTTCCGCGATGTTGCTCGGACAAGGAGCATAGTGCGAGAAGGACATAGAAAACTGGCCGCGCCCAGATGTCATAGTACGCAAGTCGCTAATGTAACCAAACATTTCGCTCAACGGCACATCTGCCTTGATCCGTGCTCCTGTCTGGCTTGTCTCCTGAGATTTCATCATCCCCCGGCGGCGGTTGAGGTCGCCGATCACATCGCCCATGTAATCATCTGGAGTGAATACATCGACATTCATAATCGGTTCGAGCAACTGAGGCCCGGCTTTCGGCAGAGACTGACGATAGGCCGCTTTGGCAGCAATTTCAAAGGCCATTGCTGACGAGTCAACGGGGTGGAAACCGCCTTCTAGAAGCGTGAATTTCAAGTCTAGGCAGGGGAATCCGGCCAAGACGCCTTTGTCGATGCAGCTTTCAAAGCCTTTTTCGACGGCTGGCCAATATTCTCTCGGCACGCTACCACCGGTCACTTTTGACTCAAACTGGAAGCCACTTCCAGGCTCACCAGGCTCGATGACATAGCCGATTTTGGCAAATTGACCGGAACCACCTGATTGCTTTTTGTGGGTGTATTCGTCTTCGAGGCGCTTGGTAATCGACTCGCGGTAGGCTACCTGTGGTTCGCCGACTTCTACTTCGATGCCGTGGGTGCGCTTGAGAATGTCTACTTTGATGTCGAGGTGTAACTCGCCCATCCCCTTGAGAATCGTTTCGCCGCTTTCTTGATCCGTCACCATGTGGAAAGATGGGTCTTCTTGCACCATCTTGGTGAGGGCTGCTCCCATTTTTTCTTCGCCGCCTTTTTGTTTCGGTTTGACCGAAATCGAAATAACGGGATCGGGGAATACCATCGGCTCTAGGGTGGCGGGATTTTTGGGGTCGCAGATGGTGTGTCCGGTGCGGACGTTTTTCATGCCGACGATCGCCACAATGTCCCCTGCTTGCGCGGATTCAATTTCTTCGCGAGAGTTGGCGTGCATTTCCACCAAACGGCTGACGCGCTCGGTTTTGCCTGTGGCGGTATTGAGTATGGTATCGCCCTTGGACAGAGTACCGGAGTACAGGCGCGTGAAGGTTAGAGCACCGTAGCGATCGTCCATGATCTTAAACGCGAGTGCCCGCAATGGCCTGTTGGGATCGACAAGGGCAAACTCGCCGGTTTCCTCGCCCTCGAGATCGACTTCTGGCTGCGGTGTGACTTCCATCGGGTTTGGCAGGTAGTCAACTACGGCATCGAGAACCAACTGCACGCCTTTGTTTTTAAACGATGAGCCGCAGTAGGTGGGGAAAAATGCCCGATCGCGAGTACCTTTACGAATGCAGCGCTTGAGGTCGTCGATGCTCGGCTCGTTGCCTTCGAGATACTGTTCCATCACATCGTCGTCTTGCTCGACGGCCAATTCGACCAACTTTTCGCGCCAACTTTCGACATCATCGACCATATCGGCGGGGACATCTTTAATTGTATAGTTCATCGGATCGCCGGAGTCATCCCAGATCCAGGCTTTGCGGGTCAGCAAATCGACTACGCCGCAAAACTTTTCTTCTATGCCGATCGGCAATACCATCACCAGCGGTTTAGCTCCGAGGATTTGATCGACTTGCTTGACAACGCGGTAAAAATCTGCACCGGTGCGATCGAGCTTGTTGATGTAGATGACGCGAGCGACTTTGGAATCGTTAGCGTAGCGCCAGTTGGTTTCAGATTGCGGTTCAACTCCACCCGAACCGCAGAACACACCAATGCCACCATCGAGAACCTTCAAAGAACGGTAAACCTCGATCGTAAAATCGACGTGTCCCGGAGTATCAATGATGTTGAGCTGATGCTCGTTCCAGAAGCAGGTAGTAGCAGCGGATTGAATCGTAATACCGCGCTCTTGCTCCTGTTCCATGAAGTCAGTCGTCGCCGCGCCTTCGTGTACTTCACCAATTTTGTGGATTTTACCCGTCAGTTTCAGGATTCTTTCAGTTGTGGTGGTCTTGCCAGCATCTACGTGGGCGAAGATGCCGATATTTCGATAACGAGTGAGATCTTTCATAAAAAAATTCGGGAAGTGGGAAACGAGCGTGGCTTTAGCCCGCTCGTGGGAAACGGCTCGGGGACTTCAATAAGCGAGTGAATCTTTGCATTACACGAGGATTGCGTGAACTACCAGACGCCGACCGTCTAAGCGGTACAGCGCTGGCTTCCTGATTCAACGGGGATAGCGTCCAACAAAACCGAAGTTTTACCAGATCGACTTACATCCCCTCCACAGGCAGAAGCGCTAGTTCCTAACGCCAGAATCCGCAAGGCTTCATTTCTGATATTGATCGCCGCATTTACATCACGGTCATGATGAGTACCACAATGCTTACAAGTCCATGCCCTAACATCAAGAGTGAGATGCTCAACTTGATTTAGGCAGACATGACAAGTTTTTGAGCTAGGAAACCATCGATCGATCTCAATGTATTGTTTACCTTCACTTTCAGCCTTGTACTTAAGCATTGTGGAAAACATACCCCAGCCAACATCGCTAATCGCCTTGGCTAAGTTATGATTCTTGACCATACCTTTGATGTTGAGATTCTCTACTGCAATAACTTGGTTTTCGTTGACTATCTTGCGGGATAGTTTCTGTAGAAAATCTTCACGACATCTGGCAATTTTGGAGTGAACTTTTGCCACTGCCAACTTTGCCTTTTTACGGTTTTTACTGCCTTTCTTTTTGCGAGAAACCTTTTGCTGTTTGCGTTTTAGATTGCGCTGACACTTGACAAAGAATTTAGGATTAGTGAACTTAGATCCCTCACTGGTAATCGCAAAATGAGTTAATCCCACATCAATGCCAACAGCTTTATCAACTGGTACTGATTGAGGATTAGCCTTGCCATCGTCAATCAAGAGGGATACAAAGTATTTCCCATCAGAATTGCGCGATACAGTAACAGTTTTAATATCACCTTCAAAATCACGATGACGCTTACAATGAACCAATCCGATCTTAGGCAGATTGATGTAGTCACCGTCAACTTTGACGTTTTGGGGATAACTAATCGACTGCCGACTATGTTTTGATTTGAACTTAGGCAACATTGCCTTTTTATCAAAAAAGTTCTTGTAGGCAGCGGATAAATTCAATGCGACTACTTGTAAACATTGAGAATATGGTTCTTTCAACCATTCATATTCTTTCTTGAGAGCAGGAAGTAAGCCTTGTATATATCCTCTGGCCAATCCTTTACCAGTATTTTTATAGGTTTCTTGACACAAGTTGAGAGCATAGTTCCAGAACCATCTCGCACAGCCAAAAGACTTGGCAAGCAAGTTTTCTTGCTCATTTGTGGGATAGATTCTGTACTTGTATGCTTTATACATTTATCAAGAGTGTCGAATACTGATAAGATTATAACAGATAAAATTGATATTGATTCGCTATCGCTCAATTTACTTTCTGGCTGCGCTTTCATCCCGTCCCTCATCCTTGTAAACGGATAGAGTGCGGGACTTCCCGTTCGCGTTAGTTAAATGCGACGAACCCTCGGCCACCCGTCGGCCACTACCGGCAAGCGTGACAAGCGAGGAATCAATGTTTCCTGGGGCCTGCGAGTACAGGTTGGATTTTGTTTTCCCTGTTTCTGGCAGCACTACCTTAATTTTGACACTTCCCCGTCATTCCTGCGAAGGATTCTTGGTTCGATCAGTACGGGAATCCTTACAATCGATAAAAATCACCCACACCCAGGCAAAAATTCTCTCAGAAAATAGGTTGGGTTGAGGTACTCAACGAACAAATAAAACTTATACATGAGGCAAGCGAAACCGGGTTTTTTTACGAAAAGACGCGCTGTGAGTTGTCAGAAACCGGGTTTTTAACCCTCATATTTGCTTAAAACCTTCAATCTCCGTTAAAAAACCCAGTTTCTCGGTAGGCGAGCGGGTAAGTCCTGCTATAAAAAGTTGGTGTGTGCCTCCCAAACTATCTAAGTCAAAATCGACCCACTCATCATCCGCTGATATCTCCGCTCCAATTCATCCCGCACCACCGGCCACTGATTCAAACTTTCATCATTCTCAATTACCATTTGAGCCGCCGCCCTCGCCAACTCCAAAACCTCCTGATCCTCCACCAAACTCGCCAAAGCAAAATCCGGCAAACCCGACTGACGAGTTCCCAAAACCTGACCAGGCCCGCGCAATCTCATGTCCATTTCTGCAATGAAAAAACCATCTTGAGATTGTTCTAAAACCTTCATTCTCTGCATAGCTTCCGCCGATTTGGAACCGGGCATTAACAAACAATAAGAACGGTTGCTGCCCCGACCGACTCTACCCCGCAACTGGTGCAGTTGCGACAGTCCAAAACGCTCAGAATTTTCAATCAGCATTACGGTTGCATTCGGCACGTCTACTCCGACTTCGACGACAGTAGTAGATACTAAAATATCAGTTTCTTTGTCTCGAAACTTAGTTATTGCCTCATCTTTGTCAGCACTGGTCATCCTACCGTGGAGCAAACCCACCTTAAACTCAGGAAATACGCTTGTTTGCAGTTTCTCTTGTTCCTCAATTGCCGATCGCACGTCCAACTTTTCGGACTCCTCCACCAGCGGCAGCACCACATAAACTTGACGGCCGCTCGCCACTTCCCGCCGAATCAAATCGTAAGCTTGGCTGCGTTCTTTGGCAGACAGTACAGTGGTTTGAATCGCCTGCCTACCCGGGGGGAGTTCATCAATTTGACTCACATCTAAATCCCCGTGCAGCGTCAGCGCTAGGGTTCGGGGAATGGGAGTTGCCGTCATCGTCAAAACGTGCGGAGCTTCGCCTTTTTGCTGCAATTTAGCGCGCTGCTGCACGCCGAATCTGTGCTGTTCGTCAATTACCGCCAAACCCAATTTATGGAAATTCACCGTATCTTGAATCAGCGCGTGAGTTCCCACTAAAACAGGCAATTCTCCGGTTTCTAACTGGCTGTGAATTTCGCGGCGCTTTGCTACTTTTGTCGAACCAGTTAACAGTTCAACAGACAAGTGCATCAAGTTAAACCAACCTACCAATTTGCGGTAGTGCTGTTCTGCTAAAACTTCTGTCGGCGCCATTAAAGCGGCTTGATAGCCGGATTGAATTGCTGCTAGCATTGCCACGACGGCGACTACTGTTTTGCCAGCACCGACATCGCCTTGGACTAATCTGTTCATCGGTTGCGACGAAGCTAAATCGTTGAGGATGTCGTTAATTACTCTTTCCTGAGCATTAGTCAAGGCAAAAGGCAAGATTTCATAAAAATGTTCGATCAATTTGCCACTAGGAAGGATGACTGCACTAGCTTGAGCTTTCCTTTGGGTTTGGCGGCGCTTTAAAAGTCCTAATTGCAGGTAGAAAAATTCGTCAAAAACTAAGCGGCGGCGGGCGGCGGCCAAACAATCTCGATCGAGGGGAAAGTGAATATTAGTCACGGCATCGGCTAAACCCATTAAACCGTAACGCTGGCGCAAATCTTCTGGTAGGGATTCTGGCAACATTTTCGCCGCCGGCATTGCAGCCAAAATCGATCGCCTCACCGAACCAGCATCCACGCCCTCTGTCAGCGGATAAACTGGTATCAGGCGGCCGACTTTCATTGATTCGATCGCACCGTCGGAGTCGTCTAATACTTCTAACTCAGGATTTTCTAAAGTAATTCCATATTTACCCTGCTTCACTAACCCCGAAGCTGCCAGCACCGCACCAGTACAATACTCGCGCTTTTTGAATTCTTGCCAACCGCGATTACTGTAGCGAGGGCCTGCAAAAAAACGATTAATTTTTATTTCTCCGGTGCGGTCTTTTAAAATTACTTCTAATATGGTTAACTTCTTATTTTTCGGACTAGAAAAGCAATTGCAGCGCTTTACTTGGGCGATCAAAGTGACTGTTTCCCCAGCTACCAGATCGCGAATTTGTACTTGCTTTGCATAGTCGATGTGGTTGCGCGGATAGTAGTAAAGCAAGTCGTATACAGTGTATAAACCCAGTTTTGCCAAGCGGTTGCCGTTGGCGGGGCCGATGCCGGCGGTGCGGGTTAACTGTTGGTCGAGAGTCAGGCCCGGCGGTGGGGCTGCTGAACTCAGGGGTGCAGTTCGGGGAACGGGAACTGCTGGGGCGGTTGGTACGTCCGGGTTTGCGGGTCTGACTTGTCGTGCTTGTTCAAGCTGGTGGCGAGTTTCTTGTTCCCAAACTTGCTCCATGTGCCTCAGAAAACTGACCGTAATGGCGATCGAATGCTGGCGCTGTTCGAGATCCTTCTGAGGGTAGATGTCAAATTCAGCGGCTAGTTGTCTGGCTCGATCGCGCGAAGAAGCCGCCACAGCAACTGCAAGCTGTCTCAAACTGAGGCCCAGAAACTCGCTGAAGCGGTATTGACTGCCTTGGATGTCGTTAAATCCGCGATCGGCTTCTACGGAAAGAGCTTTTTGCAATCGCTGCCATTCGGGTCGATCGATAGTCATATCAATTTTAGATTTGAGATTTTAGATTTGAGATTTTAAATTTTAACTTTTTAAATTTTAACTTTTTCTTTTAAGAAGCTTCCACCAAAAAAGTATAACACCGAGAAACCCGGTTTCTTAAAGAAACCGGGTTTCCAATAGCCTAAAAGTTTTACGTTTTTCCTTCTTCCCTCTTCCTTCTTCCCTCTTCCTTCTTCCTTCTTCCCTCTTCCTTCTTCCTTCTTCCTTCAACATCCGATCAATCTTCAAACCAACTCGATCGCCAAGCCGACTCAGCCTCCACCACAGCGAGTTCCCGCTGCTTTTTCTGGTAATCGCGTCCGAGCGAGTTCAACCTTACAGAAAGGTTGCGAATTTGCTGGCGCCAAGCCGAGGTTCCCGCATCAGCAAACTCTATTTCCGACAGCCGTAGTTTAACCGCTGTAATGTGCAGCGCCCTACTAGCCAATGTTTCTGCCAAGTTTCGCGATGCTGATGAGGCATCGGTTTCAATGATTAAGTTTAATAAGTTAGGCGGTCCGGCAACGCTGTCGCCGGACGATTCAGCACCAGAAGCAGCTTCTAGAACAGGTTCTGGCAATTGACTGGGCAAGATTCCCGACTGTTGCAGCAAGCGGTTGGTGTCGCGAGAAAGCAGCTTGATAATATGGGCGATCGACTTTTCAATACTATTTTGCCAGCGCGCCAAACTTTCGGGGGAATTGGTCCTTGGCACCTGGTAATTTGCCACTGAAAATAGATAGTTAGTGGCGGAAAGTTCTTTTTTTTCCTTTTCGTCTTCCTCTTCTTCCTCTTCTTCCTCTTCTTCCTCTTCTTCCTCTTCTTCCTCTTCTTCCTCTTCTTCCTCTGATTCAGTCACCAGCGATCGCAATTTTTCCTCCGACGCTGCAGCCAAACGCCTTACAGACTGCTGCATTTTTTGCCGCCCGTCGAAGGACAACTTGAGAAACGACTCCGGTACTGCTTGAGTGCAAAGGTGATAGCAAGCCAAAATTAACTGCTGCCGCACCGCTTGTCCCAACGCAGTTAAATAACCCTCGTAGGTACTCTGAAACTCCAAAGTCAAGGCTGCTAAAGCCTCTTCGAGTCCTGCCAAATCTTGCTCTATTCGCTCTCTTGCTCGCACCATATCTCTCGTATAAAATTAAAATAGGACTTACCTGAGATATTGCACCATTCTGGCTTAACAGGCAAGAGGCCTGTTCCACAAAGACTGAGTTTTATTGTGGGGAGTAGGGGTTGGGCAGGAGGACCCGCCCATAAAAGGCTTATTGAAAATGGTGCAATATTTCAGACTTACGCAGCTTTTCAATTTTTAACGCTATCTGTAGTAGTAAGGTGCGCAGTGCGCCACCTACAAATATAGTCTGTCCATAAGTCCTGTAAAAATTAAAAATTAAAAATGTAAAAAATTCAGGTTTCACATTTTTAATTTTTAATTTTCCATCTTAATTTAAGATTCTTGAACACCCATTTGGGCTGCCACTTCCTCGGCAAAGTTAGCTTCTACCTTTTCAATGCCTTCGCCTAAGACAAAACGCACGAAGCGGCGCACTTGGACATTTTCTCCAATTTGGGCGATCGTTTGTTTCACCAACTCTTCCACCGAGATATTCTGATCTCTAATAAAAGGCTGATCCATCAAAGATAACTCTTTCATGCGCTTGTCTATCCGCCCTTGAACAATCTTTTCTTTGATGTTGTCCGGCTTGTTGCCCAAGTCGTCCTTTTCCATTTCAATTGCCTTTTCTCTTTCGACAATTTCGGCGGGGATATCTTCAACTTTCACGTATTCCACATTCGGGCAAGCTGCAATTTGCATCGCAATATTCCGCACCAAAGCTTGGAATTCTTCGCGGCGGGCGACAAAATCAGTTTCGCAGTTAACTTCCACCAACACTCCCACGCGGCCGCCGGTGTGAATGTAGCTACCTACGAGCCCTTCTGAGGCAACCCGTCCTGCTTTTTTGTCAGCCCCGGCGAGACCTTTTTTCCGCAGCCACTCAATGGATGTCTCGATATTACCATCGTTTGCAGCGAGGGCTTTTTTGCAGTCCATAAAGCCCGCGCCGGTTTTGTCGCGCAGTTCTTTAACAACTTTTGCAGATATGTCCGCCATCTTCTTTAAGTTCCCAATCAAAATTAGTTATTAGTCATTAATCATTAGTCATCAGTCATTAGTCATCAGTCATTAGTCACTAATCTTAATGTTAATGATTAGACAAGAGTGAAGAAATAGCCAGTCTACCTTAGGGCGGACTTTGTAGGTGTAGCCCCAGAATAAATTCTGGCGCTGGCACAATGAATGCTTTTGCCAGAACTCTACTAATGACTTAGACTCGTGCCATGTACAATTAAAAATTAAAAATATCCAACTAAAAATAATAATTATTTTTAATTTTCAATCTTTAATTTTTAATTTCCTGGCGTCAGATTCCGAGGGCAATACTAGCTCTCGGCTTCTTCGCCTTCAGCGTCTGCGTCGTCGGGATCTACATAATTGGGGTCATCCAATTCTTCGATTTCGAGATCGTATTCAGCGCCTTCGTAGCCACCTTCGTAGTCGTAGTCTTCCTCAGAGTCGCCGCCCTGCTGACCGTGACGACCTTCGTAGATGGCATCAGCCAACTTGCCGACAATCAGCTTGATCGATCGAATAGCATCGTCGTTCGCCGGAATCGCAATGTCCACCAAATCCGGGTCGCAGTTGGTGTCCAACAGAGAGACGATCGGAATCCCCAACTTTTGGCATTCCAACACCGCATTATACTCGCGACGTTGGTCTACCAGCACCACTCCGTCGGGAATCTTGCGCATAGATTTAATACCGCCCAGATATTTCTGGAGTTTGGCCATTTCTCGGCGCAGCACCGAAGCTTCTTTTTTCGGCAGCAAATCGAGGGCGCCGATTTCCTCGCGGCGCTCCAAATCCTTGAGGCGCTCCACCCGGGACTTAATAGTCGTCCAGTTGGTGAGCATTCCCCCCAGCCAGCGCTGGTTGACGTAATAAGCACCGCAGCGTTGAGCTTCTTGGGCTACAATCCCGGCAGCTTGGCGCTTCGTACCCACGAACAAAAACTTTTTGCCTTTTTCTGAGGCCACTCTCATGTACTCGTAGGCGTCTTCCATAAGCTGAGCGGTTTGCACGAGGTCGATGATGTGAACCCCGTTGCGCTCTGTAAAAATGTAGGGAGACATTTTCGGGTTCCACCGGCGGGTTTGGTGTCCGAAGTGAACCCCTGACTCTAACATTTGAGCCAAACTGACTACTGGCATTGTATTTTTAACTCCTGATTCGGGTTAATCCTCCACCCGGTCGTATTTCTGAAGGTTTGCGCCCTCGAAACACCCGAAAACCCGGATGTGCGAATTTAAACAACTTTTCTAGTTTATCACAGCGCGCGCTACTTTTTCTGACAATCTTATATCCCTAGGGTTGGATGGCTGATGGGCACCCGGAGGTGAGATTTAGTGCGGGGTGCGGAGGCCCAGGTGAGAGTTACAAAGCAAGCGCTTCTTAAAAACGAAAAATCCAGGTGGGAGGTTGCCAAAGCCTTTGTTGGCTTGTGAGAGAATGGCGTTGTTGGTGCGCCTCTTGTGCCTTCTACCTTCGATCGAGTTGGTATCGATTTTTTTCGATCGCCAATTCTGTCGGCTTTACTGCCGTGCCCTCTCGATCCGCAAAAATCCCAAAGCTAAAAACGCTATGCCCATCCCCATTCTCGTCCTGCTTGAAGTTCTAATTGTCATCGCACTTTCCCGGCTTGTCGGTTTAGCATTTCGATCTATCAAACAACCTCAAGTCATTGGAGAAATTGTAGCAGGAATTATGCTTGGGCCTTCTTTGTTTGGCTTAGTGGCACCAGATTTAGCAACAGCACTTTTTCCAGCCGAAGCCGTTCCCTTCCTCAACCTGCTTTCTGAGGTGGGGCTGCTATTTTTCATGTTCTTGATTGGTTTGGAACAGAACCCCAAGTATCTCAAAAGCAATTTAGATATCGCGATTTTAACTTCTCACGTCAGCATTATAGTGCCGTTTTCCCTGGGAAGCTTGCTAGCACTGCTGCTGTATCCCATCGTTTCAAACGATAGCGTTTCGTTTACAGCCTTTGCCCTATTTTTGGGCGCTGCGATGTCAATTACTGCCTTTCCGGTGCTGGCAAGAATTATTACAGAACATAACTTGCAGAATACAAAATTGGGGACGCTGGCCCTGACTTGCGCTGCGGTAGACGAAGTGACGGCGTGCGGTTTGTTGGCGGTGGCGATCGCAGTTACGCGAACTAACTCCATGCTGGGCGCTTTGCCGACACTTATTCAATCTTTAATTTACATCGGTTTCATGATGACTGTAGTCCGCTGGTTCTTGCAGCGGCTTTCCAAGCACTACAACCGCACCGGCAGATTAACACAGTTAGTGGTTTCGGGAATTTACATGGGAGTTGTAGCTTCTGCCTTAATTACTGAATTGATCGGCATTCATTTAATCTTCGGTGCATTTTTGCTGGGTGCTGCCATGCCGAAAAATGCGGCATTAACCAGAGAATTAGCTGAAAAAACCGAAGATTTTGTCCTGATATTTCTGCTGCCAGTCTTTTTTGCTTACAGCGGTTTGCGCACTCAAATCGGCCTGCTCAACAGTCCCGAATTGTGGCTGCTGTGCGCCGCTGTTTTAGGAGTAGCAATTGTCGGCAAATACCTCGGCACTTACGTGGCGGCAAGAGTCTGTGGCATCAGCAACCGCGAAGCTTCAGCGCTGGGATGGCTGATGAATACTCGCGGTTTGACTGAACTAATTGTGCTGAATATCGGTCTTTCCCTGGGCGTAGTTTCGCCGCTGCTATTTACGATGTTAGTCATCATGACTTTAGTCACAACTTTTATGACTTCGCCTCTGTTGGAGTGGACTTATCCAAAATGGTTAATTCGGTTAGATATTTCTGAAGTTAGCTCTGAAGATTCAGAATTAGAAGATTCACCAATTGCCGGTAGCACCGAAGAAACAGGTAAAAAATTGCTGCCAAATTATCGAATTTTAGTACCGGTTGCCAATCCCAGCACGCAGAAAGGTTTACTGCGACTAGCGGTAGCGCTGGGGCAGCCGGCTGCTGGTATGGGTGGTGACGATTTACAGTCGGCGGCGGTTCATGCTCTAAGTTTGATAGAATTAAATGAGAATTATGGCTTTGAAAGTACGCCTGTGGAAGCCGATCGCATTATTCAAGAGCGCCGCTCGAAATTATCAGAATTGATTGAGAGTTTGGAAGTGCCCGAGGCGAGAAAATTCGTACATCCCATCATTCGGGTTACTAATGATGTAGCCCGGGAAACGGCACAAATTGCGGAGATCGATCGCGCGGATTTGATTTTAGTAGGATGGCACAGGCCTACTTTTAGCAGCAACCGTTTGGGAGGACGTGTCGGCAGAATTCTCGGCAACGCTAAGGTGGATGTAGCAATTTTTGTTGACAGAGGCCGGGAAAAGTTGAATAACTTGTTAGTACCTTACGCGGCAAACATTCACGATGATTTGGGGTTAGAATTGGCGCTGAGACTGTTAGTTAATAGCGAGGAACGCCGTTTGACGGTGCTGCGGGTAGCGGTTGACGGGGAATCGGGAAATGAGCTGAGTTACGATTTTCAGCGAGTGATGGATCAGTTGCCGGTTGACGTGCGATCACGCATTGAAACTCCGATTGTGGAGGCTGCTGAGCCAATTCAAGCAGTGGTGGCGGCTTCTGCTAATGCTGATTTGACTATTGCGGGTACGAGTCGGGAGTGGGGAATTGAGCGCCAAACTTTGGGACAGTATACTGATGAATTGGCTGTGCAGTGTCATTCTTCGCTGCTGATTGCGCGGTGCTACGTTAAAGTACGATCGCACTTGGCGTCGGTACTGAGTCAAAGGTAGTCAGTTGACTGTTGACTGTTGACTGTTGACTGTTGACTGTTGACTGTTGACTGTTGGCAGTTGTTATTAGTTATTTGTTATTGGTTATTTGTGAGTTAGTACCAATGCCCAATGCCCTGTTTGGCCAATGCCCAATGCCCAATTACCAATTACCAAGATTATGAATCATTTAAGCCTCAAATCGCTGGCATTTTACGGGGTTGCGATCGGCTCAGTTTCGCTGCTGTTTAAAGTAGTAACTGCTTACGGCGAAACAAATTTAAATGCTCCTCCGGCAATTGCGGGAAGTTATCGCTTCGATGATAAAAGTTTGCCAGAATGTCTGACATCTGATTCCTTGGTCTTGACAATCGAGCAATCAGGTGTTTATTTGAGCGGTAATTTGCGATCGGTCAGCAGCGAAGCCGATCGCAACCCC
>Ga0256856_1000039_pt1 | contig 13400 bp, 9 predicted proteins | sample BONt10_FD_181175 | JGI IMG/M metagenome (GOLD analysis project Ga0256856, IMG submission 181175) | Terrestrial sediment cell enrichment communities from Utah, United States - BONCAT_SYTO_Terrestrial_sediment - 10 | ecosystem: Environmental > Terrestrial > Deep subsurface > Rock core/Sediment... | reverse complement strand
GCTACTTCTATACTTTCTGTAAAATGCAGAAAGTTTTCATCTGTGTTTGACTTGCGAACTTGGCTCAATATTTTTTTCAGCATACCAGTGATTTAGTCATCATTCTTAATTAATGATTTTGTCATTGTTCGGTACACTTTGCAAGCGCAAAACTCTGTGATTGCGTGGTTTCACGGCGCCACCCGGGCCCTGGGGAAGGCGACTCTCTGGGCCTGTTATTTTATAGTTTTTCGTGTCAGCTAGGAATCGATCGCACGCGATCGAACTCCTGATTAATAAATTTTTGCCATAAAAAAGCCTCAAACTATTGCCTAGCAATATTTTGAGGATTCTAAGGCGCGGTGCGACCACTGAACTAACTATCTATTCTCAACAGAGAATGATTGTTGACTCCCAGCTTGCTCCGACGCAATATATAAGATAGCTAAAAATTTAGCTCGGGTGGTTTAGTAGCGACGAGAATTGCCACCGCGATCGTTGTTACCCCAGTTACCGCTGTTAGAAGAACCACGTTCTTCGCGGGGTTTTGCCTTATTGACCTTGAGGTCGCGACCCATCCACTCAGCACCGTCAAGAGCCTCAATGGCTGCGGTTTCTTCGGCTTCAGTAGACATTTCTACAAAAGCGAAGCCACGCATCCGGCCTGTTTCGCGGTCAGCAGGCAATTGAATGCGCTTTACTGTTCCGTACTCTCCAAAAGTTTGGCTGAGGTGCTCCTGCGTTACTTCGTAGGATAAATTGCCGACATAGATTGACATTGAACATTCTCCAGAATCAGAGGGTGTAGAGATTTAAATCCGGAGGAACGCCGATCGAACGAACTGTACTGCCGAAAATAAAGCCTTGTAAAAACATCATAGCACCTACAGGTGCAAACTGCAATTGTCTGACTCGATTAATTAAAAAGAAGGCAGAAAGCATTCGCCAGAACACATTCTCCCGAAGGAAAAACGCCCCATCAAGAATGGAAAAACTCAGAATAAATAAATTTAATTTTCCTTGTTCCCGGGCCCGGCCGCGGAAACGCAGCTTGTAGGCTCATCCATGGCATAACGATTTTAGGTTTGAGATTTGGGATTGGGGATTTGAGATTTATGTTTCGGGTGCGTCGGGGTTCAAAATTGCTCGATCGAGAGAGGTTGTTACCCGAAAAACGGATACAAGCCCCCGACACTCATCGTGGAGAGATCAAAATTTTAGACTCTTGTTCAAGGTCCCAGGTTCATCTGTGGAGTAAATCTCAAATCCTTCGAATGCTGGCGAAAGCCGAACGTCTCGCCGAACGTCAACCCGGTTCCTCCCTATGTCGATCGCCTGGGGCTGCCCGCTCGTTCTGCGGTGAGTTGTAACATCCCATCGTTGGACGGCAGCTCAAGAAGTGACGGCGAGGGTGGATTTTGCCCAATTAAATTCCGCAACTTCTTCGGCAACTTCTGATCCAACTTCTGCTGCAGTTTCCGCCCCAACCCGCACCAACTGCACCGCACAAGCTTTTAACTCGGGCTGTTTGGAATCTGGACAGCTTGCAGAATGAGTCATGGCATTGGCTTCAGCCGCTTCGGCCCACAGAGAACCCCAGTGCATCGGTACAAATAGCGTACCCGGGGCGATCGCCTTTGTGACTTTTGCCGGAAACTGCCCCTTGCCGCGGCGCGATCGAACTTCCAGCAAATCCCCCTCCTTAATCTGCAATTTGGCAGCATCGCGGGGGTGAATTTCCAAAAACGGATCGGGGTGCAATTGATTAATTTTCTCTGTTCTACCCGTCCGCGTCATCGTGTGCCAGTGTCCGTAAAGTCTCCCTGTCGTCAACACAAACGGATAATTCGGATCGGGAGGTTCTGCCAGTCCCCGGGAGTGATAGGCCGAAAATCTCGCCCGCGCGTCGTCCGTGTGAAAACGCCTGTCAGTATACAGCCGTTTCGCTTCGAGAGCTGAATGCGGAGGCTGATTTTCTGGGCAAGGCCACTGCTGGGGGCCTTCTGTGCGCAAATATTCGTGGCTCAGGCCTGTGATGTCGCAAGGCTGGCCCTGCGTCAACTGCACGTACTCTTTGTATACCTCAGCAACGCTGTCGAAAGCAAAGTGTTGGGCAAAACCCAACCGGCGGCCCACTTCAGCGAAAATGCTCCAGTCGTCGCGGGCTTCCCCGGAGGGAGTGTCGAAACCGGGACAAAAGGTAATCCGGCGTTCGGAATTCGTCATTACTCCGGTTTTTTCGCTCCACTGGGTTGCCGGCAGCAGGATGTGAGCGTAGGCCGAGGTTTCAGTGGGATAGTAAGCTTCTTGATAAATAGTAAAGGGCGATCGCAGCAAAGCGGCTTTAGTGCGTTCCAAATCCGGCATACTCACCACCGGATTGGTAGCAGCAATCCACAGCAACTCGACATCGCCACTTTCCAAACCGGTAATCATGTCCCAAGCTGTGCGGCCCGGATTCGGGGAAATGCTTCCCGGTGCGAGTCCCCAAAACTCCTCGACTTGGGTTCTGTGTTCAGCATTTTTCACAAATCGGTAGCCTGGGAGCAAGTGAGACAGTCCTCCCGCTTCCCGCCCTCCCATCGCGTTTGGCTGGCCGGTGAGGGAAAACGGGCCGCATCCCGGTTTGCCGATTTGACCGGTCATCAAGTGCAAATTAATCAGCGATCGCACCTTTGCCGTGCCTTCCGACGACTGATTCATCCCCATCGACCACAGCGACAAAACCCGCTGCGACTGTTCCCAGTAGTTGGCCGCCGTTTCTAACTCGCTAACAGTAATGCCGCAGCGCGAGGCTACAAACTCCGGGGTGTAGCTGCTAATAACCTCAGCAAAAGCTGAAAAATTCGCCGTGCATTCTTGAATAAACTCAGGATCTATTGCTTGGCTGCCTAACAGCAAATATGCAATTCCGTTGAGCAAATCTATATCCGTACCCGGTTTAATTGCTAAGTGCAAATCCGCCGCTTCAGCAGTCGGAGTCCGCCTCGGATCTACCACAATCATCTTGACATGTGGATGCTTTTTGTGGTATTTTGCTAATCTGTTGAATACTATCGGATGGCATTCCGCTGCATTGCTACCGATAATAAAAGCGCAATCTGTTAATTCTAAATCGTCGTAACAGCAAGGAGGCCCGTCCGAGCCAAAGCTTTGAACGTATCCAGAGACTGCTGAAGACATACACAAGCGAGAATTAGCATCAAAATTATTAGTACCCAGACAACCTTTTACTAGTTTCTGGGCGACATAATAATCTTCTGTAACGAATTGACCCGAACCGTAAACGCACAAAGCATCGGGACCGCTGGTGCTGCGAATTGTTTGGATGCGGTTAACAATTGCATCGAGAGCTTCGTCCCAGCTAGCGCGGCGGAAGGGTTGGTCGAGAGTATCTCGCATCATCGGATAAAGTAGCCGATCGCTCCGAATCGACTCTGCTACGGTTGCTCCCTTAATACAAACCATGCCTTGACTCGATGGGTGATCGCGATCGCCCCGCACTTTCCAACTTTGTTTTTTGTCGGCCACAACTTCTAGACCGCAACCTACACCGCAGTAAGGGCAAACAGTTTTTATAGTTTCCATCTGGTGATTTTAGATGCTAATTTTTGAAAGCTAATGGGTAATTCGTAATTTTTCATTATAGTCGGAACTGAGGGTTCCTGCAAATAACGTGTCAATAATTACTAAATTACCGCAAAAATGCTTCACAGCAACGGACAATACCCTGATTTAAAATTCACCGCTCTCTTACTAAAACTCGCGATCGCTCTCGATTGTAGCCAGCTTCTCGCTGTTCCTAAATCCCCCTACAGAGGTACTCGATACCTAAATCTTGTCACCCCCACCTATGGGGAGCTATGAGAATTTTTTGCAGGACTAAAACAGCGCGCCGGTACTACTTTTGACCTGATTGTTTATAGCAATCTGAGATTTAGTGCGGGAGTATTATGTTGCCTACTTCCCTGTTTTAACTTCTAATACGCCGCCGTTTGTGGGGCTAAAAGTTACTTGGAATTCAGCAGTTTTTTCAGCGCCTGCTGTGGCACCTGCAGGAGTTTGTAAAATTGGCAGAGGAGTTTCTTTGACGAAATCTTTAGCTGCTTTATTTGTGGGATCGAACTGTAGGATATCGCCGTTTTCTTTGACTTTGACCCGATAAGTCAAACTTTCCGTAAATGTCGGAACTGTGCTCCAATTTTTGTCGATTTGTGCATACAACTGCTGTCCGATCGCATCGAGTTTGGCTTGGTCAGAAATCCCTGAGGCGGCACTGGTTGCTGCATTGGGCGCGGTGGCACTGTTAGCGGTAGCAGACTCCGCAGCCGTCGCGGCAGCAGCGATGGGTGCAGGACTTGCAGCAGCGATGGGTGCAGGGCTAGCATTCGGCGCGATCGAACTTGCTGCAATTTGCGGGCTGGGGGGAGAACCCACAACCGCCGTCGCAGTCGTCGCCTGCGGTGCAGTTTCTCCTAGTTTCGCTTGCTTTAGCTGGCTGGAAGCAGACATATAGACTGCAGCTAAAGTAGCCATTGCTACCAACCACGAGACTGACAGGATGCCGCGTTTGATCGGCGAGGCTTCTGGGACAACGGCAGCGTGAGGCACAAAGGGCGCAGGGGCGATCGGCCTATTAGCAGTCTCCGCAACCGCAGACTTTTTCCTACTAGCAGGTAATGGCATCGGTAGCGCGACGGCTTCTGTCTCCGAGTCCGTTGCTTCATCCTCTTCGTGGTGCGCGTAGCGAGAAAACAGGAACTCCAAAGCAAAGTTGCGAAGTTCGTAGTATTTCGGGTCTTCCATAATCCGCGCCCGGTTGCGGGGACGGCTGAACGGAACGTGCATATCTTCGCCGATGGAAGCTGCAGGCCCGTTGGTCATCATCACGATGCGATCGGCCAAAAACAAAGCCTCATCAATATCGTGAGTAATCATAATGACGGTAATTTTTTCCTTCCGCCAAATTTTCAGCAATTCTTCCTGCAACTCTTCCCGGGTAATCGGGTCTAGAGCTCCGAAAGGTTCGTCCAAAATCAACAGTTTGGGGCGAGTTGCCAGAGCTCTGGCGATCGCCACCCGCTGTTTCATCCCCCCGGACAATTGGCCCGGTCTTTTGTTACAAGCTTCGGTCAGCCCCACTAATTCCAAGTGTTCCTTGACGATCGTATTGTGTTCGTCTGCGGACTTTTCCGGGTAAACATTTTCAACGCCGAGGTGAATGTTTTCAGTAGCAGTCAGCCACGGTAGCAGCGAGTAGTTTTGAAATACCACCATGCGATCGGGGCCGGGTTCAGTAATCTGCGAACCTTCCAAAGCCACTTCTCCGTTTGTCGGCCCGTTGAATCCCGCGATCATATTCAGCAAAGTTGATTTGCCGCAGCCCGAGTGACCGATCAAACAAATAAATTCGCCTTCCTTAATAGTCAGGTTTACACCGTCGAGAACGACGTAAGGGCCTTTGGGAGTTTCGTAGACTTTCGATACATCTTTAATAGTAAGAAAGTCTTGCTTGTGCGTCTCAATTTTCGTTGTTTGGGGGGTTTTGATTGTTTGCATATTTTCAGGATTTGGATTTTGGGTTGAGGAATTAGACATGACCACTTTGGATTGAGAATTTGAAATTAGGGAGTTAGGAAGCGGGAAATGTGGAGTCTTGTTTCCTGATTTCTTGCTCCTCATTCCCTCTTCCTATTTGCTGGTTATGCTACCAGTTTGATGGAACACTGACTGCCTATTTGTTCAATTAAGACTTCTTCAATGCGGACGGCGCGCTTGATTTTGACATTGTGAAGATACTGGATCGGGTCGTCGAGATTAAACACAGTGCCGTCAAATAGCTCGATCGTCCGGCGATCTCTGGCAATATCCGGCAAACCCAATTCGCGCACTGCTTGACCGAAAATATCGGGCCGCAAAACTCGATCGACCAGTTCCACCCAGTTTTTCGGGAACGGGATCAGTCCCCAGCGAGCCATCTGCGCCATCACCCACACCATTTGTAGGCGGTCTGGACTATTGGTTTTGTCAACGTAGAACTGGTTGAAATTGTAGAGCATTTCGGGTTCTGCCCCCGTACCGGAGTTGTACGGGTCGAGGAACCCCGGACGGATGTCTTTGGGATCGGCGCCGATGTATTGTTCTTGGCTAATCAATCCTAGGACTTCTTCGCGGTTGCGGCGGTCGTCGCAGTAGTCGCAGGCTTCCAAAAGCGCTTTGACGAGGGCGAGGTGGGTTTGAGGATATTTCTGAGCCCAATCTTCGGTAACACCGAGAACTTTTTCGATGTGTCCGGGCAGAATATCGAGGGAACGGGCCATGACAAAACCCGTACCGCTGTTGACTGCGTGGGAGTTCCAGGGGTCGCCTGAGCAGTAGCCGTCAATGTTGCCTGCTTTTAAATTCGCTACCATCTGCGGGGGGGGAATCACCGTCAAGCCCACGTCGAGGTCGGGGTCGATGCCGCCAGCAGCCAGCCAGTAGCGGAACAGCAGATTGTGCATGGAGGCGGAGTGTACCATGCCCAAGGTGTGAACTTTATCCGGAGTCTTGGCGATCGCAGCTTTGAAATCCTCTAATGTCCGAATGCCTTGTTTGTAAAGGTCTTTGCTGAAAACAATCGAATTGCCGTTGCGAGACAGCGTCATGGCGCTACAGACGGGCACAGGGGCTTTACCGTCCAGGCCCAACAGCATCCCGATCGGCATTCCTGCGACCATTTGCGCCGCGTCCAGCCGTCCTTCGGCGACTCCTTGGGCGATCGCTTTCCAGCTAGGTTCGCGGCTGAGAGAAACTTCTTCCAAGCCGTGCGCTTTGAAGAATCCTTTTTCTTTGGCTACAACTAAGGGGGCGCAGTCGGTGAGGGGAATAAAGCCGATGTCGAGGTTGATTTTTTCCAGGCCGTTGCGGGCGATGACAGCGGGTTGTTGTTTGGCCCTGCGCTGTTTGACCCGCTTTTGCTGGTTGAGGAAGTAAACCATTTCGTTGCGCAGCGCGTAGTAACTCGGATGGTTGACAACTTCCATGCGCTTGCGGGGGCGGGGAATTTTCACTTCGAGGATTTGCCCGATTTGCGCTTCCGGGCCGTTGGTTAGCATCACAATGCGATCGCTCAGCAATAAAGCTTCGTCCACGTCGTGAGTTACCATCACGCTGGTGACTTTGCTTTCCTCGCAAATTTTCATCAACTGGTCTTGCAAACCGCCGCGAGTTAAGGCATCGAGGGCGCCGAAGGGTTCGTCTAGCAGCAGCAATTTCGGGCGAATCGCCAGGGCGCGGGCGATCGCAACTCTTTGTTTCATCCCCCCAGAAATTTCGCTGGGGCGTTTGTGGGCGGCTTGTCCGAGTCCGACCAATTTAATGTGGTGTTCGATCACCAACTCGCGATCTTCTTTCGAGTTACCGCTGTAAATTTCATCTACTGCTAGGGCAATATTTTCGCGCACCGTCAGCCAAGGTAGCAGCGAGTAATTTTGAAACACCACCATTCTGTCCGGGCCTGGATCGCGGACTTCGCGCCCTTCTAAAGTAATCCCGCCCTGACTTGCTTTGTCGAGGCCGGCGATGATATTTAGCAGTGTAGATTTGCCACAGCCCGAGTGCCCAATTAAGGTGATGAATTCTCCCTTTTTAATTTTCAGTTCGATATTTTTAAGAGCGATGTATTGCTCTCCATTCGGCAAGTTAAATACGCGGTCAACGTGGTCTACTTCAACAAATACTGACATGGTAATTTTAGGTTAGTTTGTATTTTGTAAATTAAGTCACTGTAACTTTTTGGCTGTAGGGTGCGCCTGGCGCACCTTACCTTGTCTTGTTAACTGTCAACCAAATTCTATTTCTGTTCTTCAGGAACAACTTTGGAAGCGATGAAACCAACCATTCTGTCTAAAATCAAACCGACGATTCCTACATAAAGCACTGCTAGAATCACTGCACTGAGTCGAGAACTGTTGTAAGCGTCCCAGATGAAGAAGCCGATGCCGACGCCGCCGACTAACATTTCGGCAGCTACGATCGCCAGCCAAGACAAACCGATGCCAATTCTCAAGCCAGTGAAGATGTAAGGAACTGAAGAAGGGAGCAGGATTTTCCAGAAGTATTTTTGGTTGGGGAGACGCAAGACGCGGGCGACGTTTCTGTAGTCTTGGGGTATTTGTTGAACGCCTACTGTGGTGTTAATTAGAATCGGCCAAATTGCTGTAATTAAGATTACGAAAAGTGCTGAAACTTCGTTAGCTTTCATCCCCATGCCTTCAAAGGGATTGAACTGTTGAAATACAGCCAGGGCGATCGGCAGCCAAGCCAGGGGCGGGATAGTTCTGAATACTTGAAACAGCGGGTCTAAGGCATCGAACATTAAGGAGTTTGTGCCGATGAGGATTCCCAAACTGATGCCTAGAACTGCTGCCAAAGTAAAGCCGATCGCCACCCGCTGCAAGCTAGCCAAAATTTGCCAGAACAAGCCTTTGTCTGTACCGCCGTTGTCGAAGAAAGGATTGATAATCAGCTCCCAGGTTTCTTGGACAGCTTTGATTGGCCCCGGCAAGCTGGACTCTGGACTGTTGCAGAGGATTTGCCAGATTATGAGCAGAACTGTAATTGCTACCAGCGGGCGGATGATTTTTCGGCGGTTTTTTTGAACCAGATCCAGAACGGAATTTACTGGATTTTTGCTTTTAGTAACAGCGAGGTTTGTTGCCATTTTTGTTTTTGCCGTATTGTGAATAATCGATTATTTGTAGATACTTTGAACAGAGTTTAGCAGGTTTCCTTCGTGGAACGAACCCTCCGTTTCAGTCCGCGCCACACCATCAATTTTAGGCGTTTGTCAACTGTTGACAGTTGACTGTCAACAGTTGACAAACTAATTATGCTTTTTTGATTGCTAGACCCTTCAGATATTCTTCGGGTTTTTCTGGGTCAAACTTCACGCCGTCAAAGAAGGTTTCGACGCCGCGAGAAGTCGTAGCAGGAATTTGGGCTGCAGGAACGCTAAGTGCTGTCGCTGCTGCTTTCCAAATATCTTCGCGGTTAACTTTATCAACCGTTTCTTTGATGTCGGTAGTTGCCGGGATATAACCCCAGCGAATATTTTCCGTTAAGAACCAAGCATCGTGACTCTTGTAGGGATAAGAAGCATTATCAGCCCAGAATTTCATCGCCACGGGGCTGGCAGCTTCAATGCGACCGGTACCGTAGTCAATTTGAGCTTTAGAGCGACCGATAATATCTGCTACTGGAACTTTTAACCACTTATCTTGAGAGATGATTTGGCACATCTCATCGTGATTTTCTGCCTTGTCGCACCACTGCTGGGCTTCCAGTACGGCCATTGTAATTGCTTTAGCAGCTTTGGGGTTTTTCTCCACCCAATCTCCTCTTAAAGCTAAAGCTTTTTCTGGGTGGTCTTTCCAAAGTTCTCCGGTTATTAAGGCGGTGTATCCTACCTTTTGAGTAACTAGCTGAGCATTCCAAGGTTCGCCGACGCAAAAGGCTTCCATGCTGCCAGATTTCATGTTCGCTACCATTTGGGGCGGCGGTATGGGAATCACGGAAACATCTGTATCTGGATTAATACCGCCGGCTGCTAGCCAGTAGCGCATCCACAAGTCGTGGGTGCCGCCGGGAAAAGTCATAGCAACAGGAACGTTTTGGCCAAAAGCTGCTTTCAGAGGTGCGCTGTCTGTACCTACTTTTAAATCTAGGTATTTTTTGCTGAGCGAAATTGCCTGACCGTTAGTATTTAACCGGGCAACAATGTTCATCGGCACTGGCTGATTGCCTTTGGTAATAGTGCCTAATGTCATGTGGTAAGGCATCGGGGATAAAATGTGGGCTCCGTCAATGCCGCCTTTGTCGGAACCGAGTTCTAAGTTGTCGCGAGTAACTGGCCAAGATGCTTGTTTAGTAACTTGTACGTCTTTCATGCCGTACTTGGCAAATAACCCTTTTTCCTGGGCGATGATTAAGGGTGCTGAGTCGGTGAGGGCGATGAATCCGAGTTTGGCTGCGGTAACTTCTGGGGCGTCGGCGGGGTTGATGTTGACTGCTGGGGCGGCGGTGGGCGAAGCGCCGCCGGCTGCGGGGGTTGCACCTCCGCTAGATGTGGTCGGACCGGAACTGCAACCGTGGGCGAGAAGGGTGCCGGCTGCTGTTGCCCCGGCGGTGATGATAAATTTTCTTCTGGAAAGGTTGCTCATTTGTCTTGAATTGTGGTTGTACTTGAGATCGTGGAAATGTCAGATGTAAGATTGATTCGCGACCTTGGCAATGACAGAATTCTGTTTGGCAGTCTCGGATCTCACATTGTGAGATTAGGCGTCGATCGACACTCTGCCGAGAGCCCGCGCGCTGCAAGTTAAAATGAACCCTGGTTCTAAGCCGGCGGCCGCTTCGGGGTGACTGTCGTAGGCGGCAATATTACCTTCTAGGAGTTTCTGCTTGCAAGTGCCACAAACTCCCTTTCGGCAATCGCTGTCAAGTTCGACCCCGGCCCGTTCGGCAACGTCGAGAATGTACTCATCTTCGCTGCAAGCAACTTCTTTGCCCGATCGAGCGAAAATGACAGTAGATGTCTGAGGTTTGGGTGCCTGGGCTGCCTTTTCCCCCTCCTCAACCGTCAATTCCAGTTGCCGGTGCAGCACAGCTACATCCCCTGTAATCTGTTTGGGAACTGCCCCAAACTGCTCGACTAACAGTTGATGCAGCAGCGGTTTGAGGTCTTCGCAAGGGATGCCTTTTTGGACGCAAGCACCCAAATGAGCCTCTTTGCCAACTGTGCCTCCCATGTAAATGTCTACACCTTCGAGGGTTTTGCCGTTCTTGCGAACTTTTGTTCCCATCAAACCGATGTCTGCTACTTGGGGTTGACCGCAGGAATTGGGGCAACCCGTCCAGTGAATTCTGACCGGTTTGGGAACTGAAAGTTCGAGATCGAGTTCCTCAATCATTGCCGCGGCGCGGCTTTTGGTTTCGATGAGGGCGAAGTTGCAAAACTTGGCGCCGGTGCAGGAAACCAAGGCTCGCATCAGCGGTGCGGGCTCGATGGAAAAACGCTGCAACAGCGGTTCTTTGACCAGCGATTCAATCCGCGAGTCGGGAACGTTGGGAATAATGACATTTTCTTCGACGGTGAGCCTGAGTTCGCCGCTGCCGTAAACCTCGGCGATTCTGGCCAAATCGAACAAATCCGATGCCTGCAGCCGTCCGAGGGGAACGTGCAGCCCTACATAGTTGAGCCCTGATTGTTTTTGGGGGTAGATGCCGATGTGGTCGCGTTTGTCCCAGGTGATTTCATCTTTGAGGGCGGCGGCGGGCAAAGTGCGACCAAATTCTTGTTCGACTGCCGATCGGAATTGTTCGATTCCGAGTTCGTCAATCAGCCACATCAGCCGCGATTTTTGGCGGTTTGCTCTCGGGCCTTGATCGCGAAACACAGTTAAAATTGCTTTGCACAAATCTACAACGTCGCTGGGACTTACCCAGGCCTTGAGAGGAATTGCAGCTTCGCAGCGTTTGGCGGAGAAGAAACCGCCGACTAAAACGTTAAAGCCGATGTTGCCGTCTTTGTAAGCGGGTACGAAGGCGATGTCGTTGATTTCTGCGTGGACTGAGTTGTCGCGGCAGCCTGCGATCGCAATATTAAACTTTCTCGGCAAATTTGAAAACGCGGGGTTGCCTTCGCCGCTGTTCGTAATCATGTCTTGGACTTGGTTCGCCAGTTCCCGCGTATCAATCAGTTCGTCGGCGTCGAGCCCGGCGACTGGGGAACCGGTGATGTTGCGCACGTTGTCCATGCCAGACTGGACGCTGGTCAGGTCAGCTTCTTTGAGGCGGCGGAAAATGTCCGGCACGTCTTCGATGCGAATTCCCCGCAGTTGCAGGTTTTGTCTGGTGGTGATGTCGGCGCTGCCGTCGTCGCCGTAGCGTTGGACGATTTCTGCTAGCGTTCTGGTTTGAGTGCTGGTGATGACGCCGTTGGCGAGACGCATCCGCATCATGAATTTGCCGGGAGTTACTGGCCGAAAGAAGATGCCGAGCCATTTGAGGCGGTGGTCCCGATCCGTTTCGTCCATTGCTTCCCAGCCAATTTCGGCGAAGTGGTCGAGTTCACCTTTTAATGCTAAGCCATCTTTTTCGGCTTTGAGTTTTTCAAACTTGTTCAGGCTCGCTTGAGCTTTGGCTTCTACTGTTTGGGTCATCGGTTTACCCTCGCTGCTGGCTTGTTCGGGGAGGTATTGACTTGGAGCATAAAATGTGTGTTTCCTGCTAACCTTAGTGAGTGTATGGATTTAAAACTGTATATTTAGTTACTAGATCGAATTTCTTTTAAGCATGGTTGATCTTCTGTAAATTTGAGCTTGACTGGGCACTGCCTCGAAGTCGCCAAACTATTTATGGTAATAGTTGCTACCGATGGTTCGGTCGATCGCTCCGTTTCTATGCACCTTAGTTATGAGCTAATGTATAGCCCAGCACAGTAAACATTCGTAGCTATTTTTACAAAATATTGAGTTTTATGAATTTTTCGCATAGGCCTGATGCGTTTTATACATGGGTAATGGGTAAAGATGCCCACAGAGCGGAAAAATCTCTTTAAATCTTTAGATTCGGGAGGGGAGAGGGTCCATGTGGAAGATATAAAATCATGTTGTGCTACGATCGCAGACTTAAAACGCAGCTCGTCACACAATTAGAGTGGTCGCTGTCACACAGTTTGCCTCTAAAGATCACGTTCTCTGCTATGTCCGCGTCACTTTTGATTTTCGGAGAACTAGAGATGATATAAGTATCGAATTAAGGGAACGTCTCATGTTTTTAGTTCAACTTATCCCCGGCGCTATTTCCGAAATGCTTGCCTCTGTTACGGAGACGGGTTGTTTGACTTTAGCCGATCGCTACGGTTTGATGGCTGCTGTTTTAGACGACTCTCTCGAGGATGAATACAAACTTTCGATCAACCGCCTGCTGCGCTCTGTGCTCAAGGGAAGAGTCAAGATAGTCAACGAACTGTCGGCGATATGGTAACAGCATTTAAAAAAGGGCAATGTTCAATAGTTGCGAGCAACTCTTTTTGAAATTTGATGGATTTATGCAGCGCTTCAAGTGCAGAAACCACCGCCCGAGTTAGAAGGAACCCACGATGCCTGCACCGGATGTAGGGCAAGAAGTTTCTTGAGTGTTCTAAAAACGTGCAATAGCGAAGATCCGTCTGAAATTTTTTTGATTCTCCAATTCTCGCTTTGTGCGGCACTTACAGAAAAAGTGCCGCTCCACAGTTTGTCGATCGAGTAAGAGCCTGTTGGGTCGATCGCTTAGGGTAAAATTAGTAAAATTGTGGGCGATCGGCTTTTTAGGAGTTTGATGAAGGAAGTCATCACCACAAACGTAATTATAATTATTGAACAGGGCGGCAGATG